>Ga0193959_1000105_pt1 | contig 34090 bp, 36 predicted proteins | sample FB_2_MG_FD_140333 | JGI IMG/M metagenome (GOLD analysis project Ga0193959, IMG submission 140333) | Microbial mat bacterial communities from the Broadkill River, Lewes, Delaware, United States - FB_2_MG | ecosystem: Environmental > Aquatic > Freshwater > River > Microbial mats | place: USA... | reverse complement strand
GAGGCATCATTACACCATTAGGTGACAACCTACTGGCACTTCTAGCTTATCAATCCCGATATTGCGATATACAATTTTTATGTAGCATTATCGCTCTCGATGTTTGCCACACTATTTTAGTCATTCAACAGTAATAGTGACTTTGAGTGATACCAACAGTGCGGTGTTTTTTACTTGGTCACAATCTTTTTTGATCTACGTAAGTTATTCCTCATTCGCCAATAATTGTGTTCTTATCGAACAACTCTAGCCGACAACGATCACAATTGCTTGTTATCTAAATGCTGGGTTAAATCTACAGTGTTGGCTTTTTTATTTGTTCATTAGTGACCTATCGTCTTTGCGACGGTGTTCGCATTTATTTCAATTAGGCGACTAAATCACTTTAATAGATACAAATAACACTATAAGTGATGTCGCTCAGTGTAGCGCCTGAGTATTAGGCCAGAAAAATGTTTAATGACGATAGTGTTGATATAAAAATCAATCTTATTCAAATAACTAATGTACTTAAGTTGCCAACTAGCTTGAGGTTGAGTGTTTTTGTAATTGTTATTGATATAGATTAACTAATAGTAAAAGTGATTAAAAATTTAATTGTTTTGTCATCAATACAAACAAAAAAATAGAATGTGTCGTTGTGAAGTTATAAATAATAATTAAATAATAAATGACTGGTTGAGACGTAAATCAATAAAATAATATATTTTGTCATCATAAATTCTATTGGTTATAAGCGATATTGTTTTCAAGATATTTACTATGATAGGCTTTCTTTCGTTAACCCTAGAGCGATTTTAAAATGAGCCAATTAATAATTCATCAGGTTTTATTTACCTTTAAAAAAGGTTTCGGTTGGACATCGAAAGAGGCTCTTGAAGCTGAAAAGGTGACTTGTAATCATATCAACGAAATTCCAGAAATTTATAGTTGGATTTGTGGTAGAAGTATCATAAAACGCCCTCAAGCGGTAGATTTTAGTTTGGTCGGCTGTTTTAAAAGTCATAGTGACTTGAATGCTTATCTTGCGCATTCAGATCACCAAGTTGGCGTGAAATTATGGCGTGAAATAAGTACTTGGGTTGTGTCAGATATTCTTATAGATGCATAACTATTATTTATTATAGATGATTATGTCGAGTGTAGTTTTAATTGATTTAATCAAGGAGATATTGTTTTTTAATAATGATAATCCGTAATGTTAAATATTTTTTGTATTATACAATCATTTAAATTAAGGCAAATTTATGAAGTTTGATTGGGAAAAACATAAAAGTGTGATCATTGTCGATGAAAATTTACCGTTAGGTTTGGCCATGAATGCAGTGAGTGTTATTGGTGTTTCTTTTGGGAGAATCATTGAAGATATCGTTGGTCATGATGTATCTAGCTTGGATGATATTATATATCCCGGTGTTGTAAAGAGCCCGCTGCCCATTTTAAAAGCAAGTCAATTATCTTTAAATGAAATGCAGCACTCACTGACTCAGGCTGAAGGGATGATACTAATGCCTTTTTCAAGTTTAGCTCAATCGTGTAAAACCTATAAAGAATATGAAGAAAAGTTATCCAAGTCAAACAGTCAGGATCTTCCGCTTTCGGGTCTTGGTGTTTTTGGCTCCAAGAAACAAGTTAATAAAAGCACAGGAAGCCTCCCTCTTTATAAATAGGTTATCTAAATGTATTCAATATTTCGTCAAGATTTTCATAATGAATCACTCAAATATCTAAATACTTTAGAAGAGTATTTGAGTGGAAGTATCACTTCATCGAATTTTCATGATCTTCGATTAAAAAAATTAAAAGAAGTTTTAAGCTATGTCGCTAACGGCTCTGAATTTTATAAACCTCTTATTGCTCAAAATTTTAATGAGGCATCAAGTTTATCTGATCTCATACAACAGCTGCCTTTTACCACAAAAAATGATTTGAGAAATGCAAGGGCTGATATCTCTTCAGAACCAGTGAATAAAGCATGGGTTTATTACGAAACGACGGGAACAACAGGCCCATCAACACCCTGCCCAAGAAATGATATTGATTCTCTGGTTAACAATAGCTTTCTTACTTTGCAGTACCGAGATATTTTTAAACGAGAAAATGGAAATCATATCGTTGGCATTATGGGACCAACGGAATTGCATTCTACAGGCGATACATTTGAAGATGTTTTTCGAAGTTTAAACCATACTATCGTTAAAATGTGGCCTAGATCGCCAGTAGTAGGTATGTCTAGAGCCGTTACGTTAATTAAAGAATTGAATATTACAGCATTAGTGTGCACACCTGCGGTTGCCTCAGAAATGGTTAAGTATTGTGAAAAAACAGGCGCTAGCGTGAAAGACCTTGGTGTGGAAGTGATTCTTGTATTGGGAGAGTTAATTACACCTAGTCGTTTGAATAATCTAGGTACAGTATGGGGAGCTAAAATATATAACTGCATGTATGCTTCTCAAGAAACGTCAATTTTAGCGGCTTGTGACTCCAGTAATCAACTAAAGACTATCCCCCTTAATAATTACTATGAGTTATGGGATCCATGGTTAGAAAAAGTGAATGATGTGGGAGAGGAATGGGTGTCAGGTGAGCTTGTTATTACACATTTATATAAAGGAAATAAACCTCTTATTCGTTATAAGACAGGTGATATGGTTCGAGCAAAATTAAGTGAGAATGATCAGTGGGTTATAGTGCCTATTGGCCGAGTAAAGGATGTGATTAAAATAGAAGGAAAATCCATTTATGCTTTTGATCTTGAAAATATCATATTTGAAAGTTTGTCTAGTTGCTATGAATACTTTGTAGAAATTAATAGAATTAACGATAAAGATAAGTTGAATATAATTTTGGAGCACAGCTCAGAAACAACAGATATTAACCGCTTAAACGCACTAGCTCAAAAAATTAAAAATCATTTAATGATTGATGTTTCTATTTGTTGTGGTGATATTGGCGGGCTTATTAGTACTGGTGCCATGGTGAGTTGGAAAGCCGCGCGTATAAATGATATGCGGCAAGAAGAATTATGTGCCGAGAGAGAAATGGCTTTGAATATTTCGGCAAAGCGACAGCAAGCATGAAAAATAATGAATCTGTTAGTTCTCCAGTAGCAAAAAATTGGATTGTTTTCTCTGATGGGGAATACAAAAAAATGAGCGAGGTGAATTATTTACCTAATAATCAAGCGCTCAACTATGGCACTGGAATATTTGAAGGTATTCGTGGCTATTGGAATGCTGATGCTAATCAGTTAAACCTCTTTAGAATACAGGAACATTATTGTCGCCTTATTCAGTCTGCTGAGGTATTAAAGCTTGATGTGGGTTATTCGGTTGAAGAGTTAGTGCAAATTACCATTAGCCTGATTAAGTTAAATAACTTTAAACAAGATGTTTATATTCGCCCAATGGTTTTGAAAAAATCACTTATGCCCGGCACTAAATTTGGCGTGAAACTTTCAGGTATTAGTTCGACAATCTGCATTAACATATTGCCGATGAATAGTTATGTTAACCCCAATGGGATAACTTGTCATATATCGAAATGGCAACGAATTTCAAATAATGCGGTCCCTTGTTGTGCAAAAATTACAGGCGTTTATGTCAACTCAGCATTGGCCTATGACGATGCGCAGGAGCAAGGATTTGACGATGCAATTATGCTAAATGCTGAAGGTTATTGTACTGAGGCAACAACCTCCAATATTTTTATAGTTGATAGTCAAAATACTATCAAAACACCACCTGTTAGTGCTGGAATATTAAATGGAATAACTCGGCAAAGTGTTATGGAAATATGCCAAGAACTTAAATTAAATTGTTGTGAGACTAATTTGTCAAGAGCTGATCTTTACAATGCTAAGTATAGCTTTTCTACGGGTACTGGTGTTGAAATATTGCCCATATTGAAGATTGATGATCATGTTCTTGATAATACCAATAGAGACAGCAATCTAGAAATAATTATTGATGAGTACAATAATATTAAAAGAGGAAATTCTGAAAAATTTAAAGATTGGCTAACTGTAGTCAGCTAAATTTAGAGTGTTTTTTTGAGCGATATGGTAGGTGCCTGTATTTTTAGTATTGCAGACAAATGCGTATTATTTTATTAATATTTTTATTTATGCTGAGGCCACATTATGTTACCTATAAATAATTTTGTGAACGAAGTTTTTTTTAATACGTTTGACCGGTCTATTAATAAAATTAATATTGTTACTCTTGGCCCAAAAGGAACAAGCAGTGAAAACTCTGCTTTTTATTTTGGTGAGCTAATGGTGAGGGAAAAATTTACTCAGCAATTTAGCATTACCTTATGCAACACCTACGAAGAGGTTAGCGATGTTATTTTAAATGACCGTGAGTCAATCGCGATAGTGGCAAATGCCTATCATGGCATTAATAAATTTTATATGAATCTTAAAATAGAGCTTTATGCGGCTTTCCTTAAAAATACACCGAATTACGGTATTGCAATTCTTGAAAAAAATAACTCGGCAAGGTGTTTGAATATTGCTACCCATCCAGCTCCTGTGGCGTTGATTGAAGAGCTGTTACCAAAAGATTATTCAGTAAAAAATCTTGAGCTTAAAAATTCAACCAGTATTGCAGCAGAATCAGCTTCGTTGAAAGAAGTAGACGCTGCTTTGACAACTGAGGTGGCGGCTAAACTACACAATTTAATCTTTATTTCAAAGGTTAGGCCCATACAAATGCTTTGGTCTGTGTTTGTTAATGTTGAGGCTATAAATGAATAAACTATTATTAGATTGAATTTGATTGAACTATAACGATATATTAGTAAGGGATAAAAATGACTGATTTTGTAGTCCATGATCTAGAAACTGCACCAGAAAAAAGTAAGACTTTGTTGAACAGCTCTATTAAAAATTTTGGTTTTATTCCTAATCAAAGTGCCGTTATGGCAGAAGCTCCTACGCTGCTAGAAGCTTACCAGCGGGCTCACGAACTATTTATTGAGTGTTCATTAGCAGAAGAAGAAAAAGCCATTGTTTGGATTTGTGCCGGCATGGCCCATTCTTGTGATTATACTGTGTGCGCACATCAATTTATAGCAAAGAGTAATGCTGTGCCTATGGAATACCTAACGGCATTGAAAAATAACACACCATTGCCTGCTAAATTAGAGGCGTTGAGAAAATTCTGTCGTATTGTGATCACATGCCAGGGTCAAATTAATCAATCCGATATTAACGATTTTATTCAAGCTGGTTTTAATAAAGCACAGGTATTTGAGGTTATATTAGGTGTTTCACAAAAAACAATGTCAAATATAGTGAATAATATCGCAGGGACATTAGTCGATGATATGTTTAAGTCAAACATATAATTAAAGTCTTAATTATTTAGGAGTAGTTTGTGGTTTATATAGATTCTGATATTGTTCATGAACAACTAACTATGCCAGCTGCGATTAATCTTGCAAAAGAGGCTTTTAAGATTAAAGCAAATGGTCATTTGATACAGCCTGTTAGAAACATTGTGAATGGCGGCGATTTTGGTTTAATGGGTACTATGCCCGTTTTTATTAGTGAAGGTATCTATAAGGGGTTTGGTGTCAAATCAGTCACCGTTAAGTTTGATCAACTCAATGGTGCTAAACCTTCTCACAATGGCGCTGTATTAATATATAGCGATGATGGCACCGAGTTCTCGGTTGTGGATGCAACGGCCATTACTGAAATTCGTACTGCTGCCGCTTCTGCATTGGCTACAGACATTCTCGCGAAATCAGATGCTAAAAGTCTCGCAATTTTAGGCACAGGAATGCAGGCTAGGGCTCACTTAAAGGCAATGTGTGAGATTAGGCCCATTCAAAACGTTCACGTTTGGGGTCGTGATATAGCGAAAGCTGAACACTTTTCTCGATGGGGTGAGCAGGCATTAGGAGTGGATGTAGTCCCTTGTAAAACAATAGAGAAAACAGTTGGAGAGGCCGATATAATATGCACAACGACGGCTGCTCGAGAGAGTATTTTGTTTGACCATTATATCAAGGACGATGTGCATATTAATGCTATTGGTGCGTCGGCATTGGGCTTTCGTGAGTTAGACTCATTGCTGTTTAAGCGAGCTGATTTGTACACCGATTGTAACGAGTCTGTGTTGGCGAGTTCACAAGCGATTATAGATGCCGTTGAATGTGGTTATTTGTCAGCGCCTAATATTGGCACCGAAATTGGAGATATGATTGGTGTAGATTGGACGCGCTCTGACAATCATATTACTATTTTTAAGTCGGTGGGGCTTGCTGTACAAGACATTGTTGTGGCAAAGAGCTTGCTTGCCCAACAAGTGAGTGCTTAAATTTGATGAGTGGATTTACAACTAATAGCCGGGAATATTTTTGACAGCTAGTATACAATAGCGCAGATGAAGTACTGGTTTTTTAATGTGGCCAATAAAGCCTTAGAGGAACTTTATGCTAGGATTTTCGCAGATTTTACCCTACGCTATTGCGCTTGCCATTGCAGCGGCTATTCCAGGGCCAGGTATGACGGCGTTGATTGCTCGCAGTATTAGCTTCGGTGCGACATCGGGTTTTGTCATGTTAGCTGGGTTAATCATCGGTGATTTGTTTTATTTATCGTTTGCAGTGTTTGGCTTGGCAGTTATAACAACCAATTTTAACGAAGTGTTTTTTATTGTGAAGTATGGGGCCGCAATTTATTTGTGTTATTTGGCTTGGATATTTTGGAATACTAAACATCAGTCCCTTAATATTACACAGGTAAATTCGTCTAAAGATCTTTTTGCCGCAGGATTATCGGGTTTTACAATTACCATAGGAAATCCTAAGACAATAGGGTTTTATCTCGCACTTTTGCCTATAATTATAGAATTAGACCAGATTACCATACAACAGTGGGCGTTGAGTTTAGTGCCCTTAACCATTTTAGTATTGTTATCAGTTGGCGCTTTATTTATTTTGGGTGCACTAGCGGTTAGGCAAGCCTTATCAGGTATTAGAGCCCAAAAGTTACTCTATAGAGGTGCCGCATCAGCGATGTTATTTGCGGCAAGTATGATGATTGCAAAATAGCAAAACGTAATAATACCCCTAAAATCGGGGTGTTATTATCAAGTGAAATATATCAGTGTATTCACCTTGGTTAAAACCAATAGGCCATCATGGCTTTCGATTATTGGCCCACAGTGTGAGTGCAGCCGCTCTCTATACTGTACTAGGTGCTATGACAACAGCAGCCATAGCTGGCTCAGCGCACAGTCATGATGAGGCTAAGAGTACAATGCACACGCCTTTTAGCGACATAAAATGGAAAGAGCTACCCGGCGGGCGAGCACAGGCTAATGTAAAGGGCGACTTTACAACAGGCCCCCCATATTCACTCTCACAGTTATGTGGGTATTGTTGTTAAAGGGACAGCTCGACACTATGAGCCGGGAAAACCAGAAACGCAAACGATTTTACCGGCAGGTTCAGTGTGAAAAATTTCTGCGAATGTGCCTCATATCAGTGAGTGCCTGCCAGGAAGCGAATGTATTTTTGCGACCCAGCCAGATGGGGCATTTGATGTTAAGCTGGTAAAATAATAATGGGCGGTCATTTAGGTATTGAGTGTTACTTTATATCTTAAGTATTAATTTAGATACTAAGCTTTGTACTTATTTATTTTAGCCAGTGTGATCTTAGTGCTAGATGTTAGTTAATATATGATAATTTTTGTCGTAATTTTAATTTACCGACCCTAAGGTTATTTTAACATCATGGGGTGGCCGACTATCGGCAATAATGGTGGAATGCCAGAACCATAAAAACCTTCTGGTGCTGCAACATATGAATTTGTGATTGGATTGTCAACAGCAATGAAGTTAGCCAGAGAATGATGAACTGCTCGGTTATAATCCAACCATGAATTCACATTCCACACCCGTAAAATATATCCGGCTTGGCGCAATCTCAAGCCATTTCCATAACCAGCATCACCATTTATTTGATCTTCCTTATGATTAAAGCAAACTACCCAGCCAGAGTCTTCATAAGAAAACCCTGAGACAATGTTATATATTTCATCCACATGTCCTCGTGGACATACAAAAGCTAGAGCATTCACACCTTGCTTTCTAACATATTCGGCCGCTTTTTTTTCATTTGCATATTTCCTTGATTCATTCCAGCTTTCGTGGGGGGTAATAATAATAATAAACTTTCCCAATAAGCTTCTTAGTGTTGGCCAAGCTCCATTAAAAGCAGCTTCGCGCAATGTGGAATAATCAGCTTTTAAATCAGCGGGCCGAAAAATATTTTCCTTACCTAATTCTTTCTCAAGACGCCAATCAAAATTGTGTGGTTTGCGATCATCATCGTGATCCCATTCATCTTTCTTGTCAATCACTATCGTAATAGGAAAGTGGTTTGGGTGTTGGTCATGCCAAGACCGAATATCTTGCAAGCACACTTTAAAACTTTGATTCCACGTGGCACCACAAATATTTTTTTCACCACCATGTGCGTCATGACGTACTTTCCAGTCTTGCTGGCCATCGTATGGGTTATGATTTCTGATATCAATCTCTACATTGTAAATGCCATTGTCAAAATTAGAAATCCAGTCGTGACCATAATCATATGCATTATGGGCTTGTCTTTGATAGACGTCATTGTATTTATACAAAATATAGTTAGGCGGGAGTTGGTTCCAGTCTGCGATAGATTTTGGCACAAAGAAACCAATACACAGTAGCAATATTACTATTGTTTTTTGCATTTCAAACTCCAGGCAAATAAAAAGTGCTACGGTAATGATTCTTTCAAAAAATATCTATTAGTATTAAAAATAGTATGCTTTTCATACAAACTAAAGATATCACACTTTATCGCTGAGCCGAGTAAAGTAGGGTGCCAATATTTTATTTCTTGGTGGATTTAACTCGACAATGCAGCAGATGGGTTAGTGTCTAACAATGTTTGATTCGGTATTTTTATGCCTATACACATTCTTGGTTGATTATTTAAGTTATCTGTTATTTGGTTTATCTCTTTCTAATTGGTAATGGAAAAATCTATGTTCTTAAAAAAGTACTGTCGAATAAGGCCATTAGTGCTTTCATTCAATTCACACGTCCAAAATGAATAATTGTGAGAAAAGTAAAAGAAGGCGGTTGCAGGACCATTTATCCTGAAAAATGCATTGATAAAAGTACCATGACTAATCTAGATGGTATATTCTTCTTTCAGCCAAAGCTTAGTTTGCTTTAAATTCCACGCCTGCTTAAGCAAACGTACAACATCAGCCCATAACGTGTCGCTGATGAATTAGGTGTATTTAGCCTCTTTACGCTGATCTACCAAATGTTGGGTCTGCTATGGGTAATAGCCTCTAATGCTTAATATTACATTTAATCTCGCAGCTGAGGATTAATTTTTATTAATTAAGAATCGTCGCAATTTCTGTTTGGTTTTTGCCTGATCTCAACAGGGCGTAAATTTGGTATCGTACTTTTTATATACTTTACGCAATATTTATCGGCATATTTAGACACGCTTGCCGTCTTAAACATTGTATGGCCTTAGGTTTATTTGCATATGCCAACTTTAGTGTGATGTACCAATATACAGCCAGTCGATTGCTGGAAATTCTGGTTGTAGAGAAAAGCATTTTGACGTGGAGAAAGTTACGTACTGTCCGGTTGCTTGTGCTAACATAAGAGCAGAAAATATTTTGTTAGCGTTTAAAGAATTACTAGGGCTTGTGTCACTCTCACCTTCCCAGCGAATAGATGTGTTTCTGCAATTATCGACGCCAGCTGTTTTGTCAATTAAAGCAAAGCATATCGCGGAGTCATTATGGCAACCCACCCCCGTGACTTTCGCTGTTACAATTTCAGCTATTGCACTTTGGTACGAAAAATAAATAAATATTGCTATTAATAATTTATTCATTTTTATTCCTAGTTGGTTAGTATGAGATTTATATAATAGCAGAAGTATGGTTAGTAATTCAGTTCTGCCACGACAAAGATTTTTTGAAAAATTATTGATATCGAAATAGTGTACTGATTGCACTAATAGAAGATAGCACACCTAATTACTATGTTGAATGGTGTGAGACGCCAACATTATATTCCCTATTTTTATTGCCATCAGTTTTTTGGTGTGCATCTATAATGATTTAATATTTCTCTGCTATGTTTTCATAGGGTAGTTGGGTTGATTTTGAACGGTACAACAGACTTCATATCTAAGTCAAAGGCAAGTGCTTCTTACAAAACTTCAAGTAGGTCATTCAAAACAGCTTTTTATATCACCTATTTGCATGTATATAGATACTATGTCAATTTTCGTAGTATTTAGGCAAGCTCCGTCACTTACAAGTATGCTCAGCAACATAGGAAATGGCATTTTAAATTTGCCTACTCGATAGCTACCGTTGCCGATACACGCTGATTACGAGGCAATTTTAACACCATAAACACACCGATCACAGTGAGCAATAACCCAATCATAGCACCAATGCCAAAGGTTTCATCAAATAGCCACCAAGCCTCTAGTGCGGTCAATGGTGGCACTAGATAAAAATAGCTGGCCACTTTAGCCGCTTCGCCTTCGCGAATCATATACATTAATAGCAGTATCGCAGAGACAGACAGGCCAAACACAAGCCATAGCAAAGCGCCGATTAACTGAGGGTGCCACTGTATCGATTGATCTTCAAACAGAAAGCTCAACAGCGCCATCCAGAAGGCCGTGGCGAGGTATTGAAAAAAAGAGGCAGAAATAAGGTCTACACCACTACCAAAGCGCTTTTGGTAAAATGTGCCTACTGAAATGCCCACTAAGGCGACTACAACCGCAATTAATGCTGATGAATGAATCGTAAACGAGTCTATATCTTGCCCTTGGAGTAAGACCATCGATACACCGGCAAGCCCCAATAATAAACCCAACCATTGACGCAAATGCAGGCGTTCACCTAGTGCTAACCATGCGATTAATGCGGTGAGCAGTGGCTGTAGACCAACCAGTAACGCGGCGACACCTGCTGGCATCTGTAGTTTAATAGCCGCAAATACACCGCCAAGGTAAGCGGCGTGAATTAATGAGCCAACAACCAGTTGGTGCTGTATTTGTAAACGCGATGGCCAAGCTGCGCGAAACACAACCATTAATGCCCCAAACACGACAAGCGTAATCAGCATGCGTACCAATAGTAGGTTAAACGGCTCGATATAAGGCAGTGCGTATTTAGCACCGATAAACCCGGTGCTCCAGAGGGCCACAAACATCAGTGGCACTACACCAGTGAGTGATGCGAACGAGTGAGGCTTAACCATAAAAGATTCCATCGTGTGTCGGTAAGTGGCTGTATCATTGGCCACCAGATGAAGCAACAGGTGTGTCTATTGCATTCATCATTTAGTGACGGTATGTGTGTAGGGCTACTGTCGCTGAATTATCGACAAGAAGACAGGCCCAGAATATCGATTAATGAACAGGTACAGATCAATAAGGTTGGTCAAAATTGCTAAATTAATGCTAAATTGTACCCATGAAAAGATATGAACTAGTCGTCAATTTTATCGGTGAGCAAATCGCCAGCCACCAACTTCACCCAGGTAGCATGCTGCCCTCACTGCGTAGTCTTAGCCAGCAGTTGAGTGTTAGTAAAAATACAGTGATCAAGGCTTATATGCTGTTAGAAGATCAGGGGCTTATTGAGCCACAAAACCGCAGTGGTTTTGTCGTGGCTCGTCAAGGGGTGGTTGAGACAGCTAACCCTCAGCCAGAGCCGCGAGATGTTAAGCTGGGAGCAACATCGCTAAAAGTAGTGGCTGCGGCGACTGACTCCTCGCGTGTGCCATTAGGGAGTGCCCACCCGGCTATCCAGTTTCCGGCATACAGAGAGCTCTATAAACAAATCGCACAAGATGCTTATCGCTCTGCTCGCAGCGATACCCCTAATAGCTATTATGTACAACCGCCAGGTTTACCGGCATTGAGGCAGCAATTGGCTCGACGCTTTGGCGCTTTTATATCAGCAGATGATATTATCGTGACCAATGGCGCTCAAGAGGGGATTAGCCTAGCATTGTTAGCCGTAGCGCAAGCGGGGGATGTCATTGTTGTTGAAACTCCGTGTTTTTATGGCAATTTGCAATGTATAGAGGCCTTGGGGATGAAAGTGCTCGAAATACCCGCTCGTGATGATGAAGGTATTGATCTAAGGTTACTAGAAGCGAGCCTCAAGCAATGGCCTATTAAGGCTATGCTGCTAAACCCCAGCCACAATAACCCAATGGGGTTTTGTATGCCGCTTGCGCAAAGAAAAAAACTATTGCGCTTGGCAAGCCAATATGATCTGCCGATAATTGAAGATGATGCCTTTGGCGAGCTTTATTTTGAGCAGCGCCCGGCCTCATTAAAAAGCCTTGATAGTGATGGGCGTGTTATTTATTGTACATCCCTGTCTAAAACCATGGATTCTAATCTGCGTCTTGGTTGGGTCTTGGCTGGCCGTTATTTTGATCAAATAAACTACCTTAAATATGTGACGAGTATGGCATCACCGGGGTTGATGCAGCGCAGTGTAGCGCAATTTCTTGAGGATAATCGCTACGAGCGACACTTGAGGCGGGTGCGACGAACCTATTACCAGCGCCATAGATTGTTACAAGATGCCATTGATCGATATTGGCCCAGCGAGCTTAGTGTCTCTCACCCACAAGGTGGCTTTTTAAAATGGATCAGTTTTCCAAAAGATGTTAATTGCGATCTTATTTTCGAGCAGGCACATCAACGTAAAATCAGTATTGCACCGGGCAGTTTATTTGCCAGTGATGAACGTTTTAAGCATTGTTTGCGCATAAATTTTGCCACTTATCAAGAGGAGCCTCGCTATATTGATGCAATGAAAACTCTCGGTGAATTAATTAATTTACAACTATAAAAAACACAGACTCAATATGATTGATTTTTTATGGTTAACATTGTAGCAGGATCACTAATGATATTATTTAGTCAATATTATCTATCATCGCATTCAACTTGTTAATAGTATTTAAATTGCGGCCAGTTGCAGCAACGCCTAGGCATTTTTCAATATTGGCGACTAATTTAGAGCGAGCAATGCCATCTTGTGCATATAAGTAAAATACCTTATCTATTAAGGTATACTGCTCAGTGTCTGCTGCCAAATGTCGCGTTTTTTCAACCTGTAGTGTGGGGCACTGTTTACATATGTAGATATGGACTCGCTTTCCTTCGTATTCTGAATAGGGGTTGTTTAGTACAATAGCGCTAAATGCTGTGGCAGTGAGTACCATTATTTCAGGAATAAAATGAAAGTTAGTGTCAATTAAGGCTTTTATTTCCTTCTCTGGGTTTTTAGGTGCGTCAAGTATTACGTTGCCACTTTGAATATAGGTTTTGACATTGCTATAGTTTGCTTTTTCTAAAACCGTGCGCAGCTCTTTCATTGGTAGTAGGTTTTTACCACCTACATTTATCGCTCTTAATAATAAAATATACCTAGTCATATTGTTTGCGTTTATTGTAATGCCTGTAATTTCTATAGATAAAGGCCGATACTGCCCCTAGATTAATGATGCGTTTATTTGATCTGGCTATTAGTTAGTAATACCACTAGGTAAAGTATGTGGCCAAGCACATCAAAAAGACACTAATTGCTCTATAGCCTGCCTGAATCAGCAGTAGTTGGTTACCCCAACCACAAAATAAATTATCCGAGAGCAGGGCAGGGAAGATAACTAATAAGCCTAAAATAGCCCCGATACTGACCGCTGTTTTTACCTCTGTGACATTAGCGATATAAAACAGTAATGACACACCTATCGCCATCATAGCACTAGCGATGATACTGCCGATCATGGGGGCCGTTTGGCTGCCAAGTGTCTCTGGTGTTTTACCTATGCATTTCATCCATGCGTTGCCAAATAATAACGGTGAATACCATAAACCACCCAGTACCATACCTATTATTGTTGCCGCCAGCACACTGATAATACTTAACTCTGCCATAGTCACTCTCTTGGTATTTTTCACCTGTTATGGATAGTAATATTGAAAGGAGCCTGTTTTGATAGGGTCTTGAAGATAATAATGGTCTCTACACTCAAGATCTACTCATATTGACCTCTATGTTAACGGTTTACTGTTAACGGGCAAAAAATAGCGACCAGTTATACATAAGGTATTGGAGCAGTACATGTCGCAAAAGGAGAGCTATGTGGAATTAATAAGAGTAGATCTAACCATTTAGCGACAAAAATACTGGAAAAATAGCCTGTCTTCAATCACAATTGCGTATCATTCTCAATTGCGTGTGTTTTAACATGACAGAAAGCCTAGCAAGTTCATTGACTAAAGCAGTAAATGTAGCAGAAAACCGTACCTTGGCGGTAGTGATGCGGGTTTTTGCGGCGGTGGTCTTAGGGTTTGTATTAACCAATACTACAGGTGTGCTGTTATCGTTTCTTTTACCGCTGCCCAAAAGCGAAGCGACAGCAACAGCAACACTGCTGAGTTTTCTTGTTTATCTACTTATTGTGCTGTGGAGCTTTGCGGTTAAATCCCTGCGTCGGTTGTGGTTTGTTTTGGGGGCATCTATTGTGCTGACCAGTACAGGCGCTTGGTGCCTTCACTGGCTTGAGGTGGGCTTGTGAAAGGTACTTTTAGGCAATCCATGACATGGCTGCATACCTGGGCTGGCCTGATTTTGTGCTGGGTGATGTACTTTATGTTTATCACCGGAACGCTGGGTTACTTTGATACAGAAATAGATCATTGGATGAAGCCCGAGCTTAACCCCAGCCCGACAGTGCCTTTTGATCAGCAACTCAGCGTAGCGACGGCACGTTTAAGCGCGCAGGCAAATGGGGCTAGCCTATGGCGTATTTTCCCGACAAGTGATCGCCAAACGCCACAGTTAAAAATATTTTGGGAGATGCCAGCCACGACTAAAGAACAGCGCCCAGAGCGTCACTCTGAAATCCTGAATAATGCTACGGGTCTGCCATTGGCTGAGAAACCAAGAGCCACTGGCGGCGGGCAGGCACTGTATCGAATGCACTATATTTTGCATTATTTACCCACAAGTACAGCCTATCGCTTTATTGGTATTGTTACTTTTGTAATGTTTATCGGTTTGGTAACGGGGGTTATTGTTCACAAGAAGATTTTTAAAGATTTTTTTACTTTTCGTTCTCACAAGGGGCGGCGTTCATGGCTAGATATGCATAATTTGCTTAGTGTTGTTTCATTACCATTTCAGTTGATGATTACCTACAGTGGCTTAATTTTTATGCTGACGACCTGGATGCCACTGGTGACATTAGGTAGCTATGGCTTTGATCGCGATAACGCCGCTGATGCCATTAGGGAATCAAGAGGGCGCTTTAGCATTGATTCGGCACAACAGCCCGCACCGCTGGCGGCAATGGGGCCTATTGCTGCACAGATTGCACAACACTGGGGGGGTGCGAGTGTGCGGTATGTTGAGGTACATCAGCCAAACGATACCAATGCGCGGGTGATTGCCTATCGGCAGACAACGGTTTCATCGGCCGATCAAGGGCTTGTCTTTGATGGTGTCAGTGGTGAATTACTCACGATAAAACCGGCTCATCACAATGCCCCAGCTGCGGTTGCGAGGGTGTTTATCGGTCTGCACGAAGGTTTATTTGCTGGCCCGCTGTTGCGCTGGTTGTATTTTTTATCGGGTTTGTTAGGGGCGGGTATGGTAGCGACTGGGGCGATTTATTGGGTAGTGAAACGCCGATCTAAAACAGCGAATATCAATAATGGCCGAGGTTATCGATTTGTCGAGGTCATCAATACCGGTACTATTACAGGCCTACCTATTGCTATTGCGGCGTATTTTTGGGCGAACCGACTCCTTCCTCTAGGGATTGAACACCGTGGCCAATGGGAGATGCACTGTTTATTTATTACATGGGGGGCGTGCTTTCTACACGCACTACTGCGCAAACCGCAGCAAGCCTGGAGCGAGCAGTGTTGGGCGGGAGCGGCTGTTTTTAGTCTGCTACCGATTATTAATGCACTGACAACGGATAGGCATATTATCAATAGTGTGATCAATAATGATTGGGTGCGCTTAAGTTTTGATATGACCGCTTTGTGTACTGCGAGTATTTTTGCTATAGCAGCTTATCGTTTAAAGACTCGGCAGCAACGGCGTTTACCAAGGCCTGATTTATCATCAGCAGTGGTGGCCTCGTAATGTTATTAGCCGTTGCTTTGATGCTTTTGGGTACGAGTTTTTTGTGTTTTTCAATGAAGCGCCATTTACAGCAGTTATTGCCGCATTGGCCTTTTTCACAACGTCGTGCCCGTATAGTGCGCGCGTCAGGTTATGCATGTTTGGCTCTCAGTATTACGCTGATATGCGCCAATGAGGGTACGGCTATTGGTTTAGTCTACAGCCTAGGCTGGTTTAGCGTAGTGAGTTTATCGATAGCGTTGTGGCTCTCTTTTCGTGAGAAGATGAAGCCGGCGCATAATAAAGACCGCATGTAGACAGAATTGGCACAGTAATACGACAAAACGGCCATTGTACATCTAAAGTCTTATTTTAAATAATAACCATTCTCATTAATATGCAGTAGTTGTACTTCTCTGAAGAAAGCCAAGGTAGCGGCCTATGCATTATTGATAGAGCAATAATACATCGTCAATTCACTACAATCTACGAGAGCATCACAATGAAACTACAGACTATTTTTATGGGCTTATTGGTATGTTTATACGCGCAATATAGCGTTGCCGCTGAGCATACTGTACATATGAAAAACTCGGGCACTGCGGGTGTTATGGTATTTGAGCCGGGGTTAATCACGATTGCTCCTGGTGATACCGTTCACTTTGAACCTACTGATATGGGGCATAACAGTGAATCCATACCGGCTTTAATTCCTGAGGGTGCGCCAAATTGGAAGGGCGATTTTAGCAAGAAAACATCGGTGAGTTTTGATAAAGAAGGCGTCTACATTTATCAGTGCCTACCCCATGCTGTTATGGGTATGGTGGGTGTGGTGGTTGTCGGTAAACCGACCAACCTAAGCGCTATTCAGGCTGATGCTAATGCACTCGGCGATAGCTTTGTTATGAATAAAGAGCGTTTAAAGGGTTTGCTTAGCCAGATTGAGTAACTCTTTAGTTCCCATAGCCGCGCTAATTGCGCGGCAGTTGAATAATGCGATACCAGTAAGCAGCCAAGTATCAGCCTTGGTTGCTCCTGTTGTTATAAGCTGTTGTTATAGACTGTTGTTATAGGCTACGGCATACGCTCCCATATTTGAGTGCGACCTATGAGTGCAGTGCCAAGAAAACCTCTGACTTTCAATTTTTGGCCCTGTTCAATACTGCGCAATTTCACTTGATAGATTTTACCTTTTTTAGGATCGAGAATTTTCCCGCCACTCCATTTCCCATTTGTTTTCGCTGAAAGCCCCCACATTATCGTCATACCTTCAATGGGTTGATCCTTGCGCTCATCTTTGCAGCGGCTACAGATTGGGTTGGGTGTGTCTGGATTGAGTACTCGCAACACTTTTGCGGAAACTTTGCCATCTTTTGTAAAAATTTCTATGATACTTTTAGGCAGTTTGGTCTTATCGTCGATGGTTTTCCATTGGCCATCAATGGCAGAATTAGCATAGATTTGAGTGGCCGCGCTAACGCTAATTAATAGAACTAATAACCGCGATGAGTAACGTGAGACGATGTTCATAACAGTGACCTTATGAGAGTATCTTTTAAATGTATTTTTAAGCGTATCCTGTAAGCGTATCTTGGTTAATCATTATTGCATGGGTGTTGTTTGATGCTATTGGGTATTACTGAATGTTGTCTGTTAAGTAATTGCAATTTATTTTTTTTGCATTGCAACATAAAGATCACAACACCACCTTACCAGCATAACCAGCTTGGTGATGGTTGTAAATCATTTACGAAGGGTACAGTGGTGCTAGGTGCTCTCGCGGTGTTTTTGGGTGGTTTTTGGCTTGTGCTCTCGCGTGCTCAATAGCCGTTACAAGGTCTTTAGCGTGCCAGTTTGATGATTGTTGCGCACCACCATAGAGCTGGTTATCTAAACCCATTAATATACTGTGCAGTTGAGGTAGTTGCCGGGTAATATCCGCAAGGCTTGCGATGCGTTTATTATTGAGAAAAACTTGTGCCCAGATAATAGTTGTGCGGCGTAGTTCTGTGAAATTTTCTTGTGCTGCCGCAGCAGATAAATGACTAAAAGCGGTGGCTTCATTAATGCTTTGAGATACCGGATTATGTACGGGTGTTGGTGCCGGTAGTGTGCGTTTGGCGCGCTGCCACAAATATAAAAACGTTAGTGCAAGCACGGCAAAAACAATACTGAGCCACTGCCAAAATGGATTGTTTGATACTGTTGGCGCCATCGCTAAAGGAGGCGCTGGAGTGATTGCATCTGTGGTATCAATTGCCGTTGTTGTATTTGGGTTTGCGGTTAAAGGGCTGCTACCTACAATAACGGTTTGTTCAGGCAGTGTTGCGGTTTGTATTTGTTGAGTATGAATATCCCACCACTGTACACTGACAGCCGGCAAGGTGTAGGTGCCTGCGGCTGTCGGCACAATAGCATAGTGCTCAGAGCGCGTTGCATTAATTCCCTGTTCTGTTTTATCTTCATTTAAGGTGGGTTGGTCTTGATAAAACTTAAAACCGGGTTGTTTTTCTAAGATAATAGTCGGTAGCTGTGCGCTGCTGAGATACTGGCCGTGAATAATAATCTCGCGCTGTAGAGGCTCGCCCACTTTTGCCTGTAGCAAGCTCTGGCTCCATTTTTCACTCAGTGTTACTGTTGTTGCAGGCAACCAGTGTGTGGCGGCAAATGTAGCGGGTACGGGTAGTACCTCGATAGTATGCTCTTCACTGGTAATGGTATATTCTCGCTGATTTAATCGCCCGATATTATGATTTAATAAACCGCGGCGCCCCGATGCTTGTTGTACTTGCCAGTTAAGTGCTGGCAGTGTGTATTGGCCACTTTGTTGCGGGTAAATAGCGTAGATAATTTCTAATGTTGTGTAGGCTTTATTGTTAATATTACTGCGGTATTTTTTTTCAGCCACCTGTTCAATAGCGGCATTTGGTAATTTCGGTTCTTCAACTGTGTAGTCATTGAGAGGGACGCGCGTGTGTAGCTTAACGCTGACCAATAATTGCTCTTGTACATAGAGTGTAGATTTGTCCAAGTTTACCTGCAAAAATATATTATCTTTTGGGGCTTTATGTTCGGTCTTTTTATCACTGACATGAATCGTAATTGCCTCAGTAAATAGCTGCTGATAAGAAAACGAAGGAATCACTAAATCGCCGGCCTCTTTTGGGGATAGTAGCAACTGCCATTCACCGACCCAGGTTTGCTTGCCGTTAATGATACTGCGCTGTGTTTCTCGCGAGTTGGATAAAATATCAAATTGAAGGTTCAATGTATTAAAATCAGGGGTGGAGATGCGCTTATTATCTTCAAGGCGAATGTTTAACAATATTGATTCATTAATACCAATAGAGGTACTGCTAACAGTAGCTGTAAATTCCTGGGCTATTGCAGTGTTAAACCAGCATGAGCTGATCAAGAAAAGGGCGAAGATACTCTGTCGATAAGTCATAATCGGTGTCGGTTCGTTAATCAATATAAAGGTTAATAGCGCTGGTGGGCATTGTTTTCAGGCGGTGCCCACTTACCTTGTCTGTACTCTTTTCGGCGTTTTCTAAATTCGTATTCAAATTTACGCCGCAATAAACCACTGGGATCATCGGGGATCTTGCGTAACCATTGGTTTAAGGCTTGTTGCTGTTCTTCTGTTTTCTGGGTATCTTGTGCTGCGGCATTAGCTTCTAGTGGTGTATCGTCAGCTGAGGCCTCAGCTTGCTGAGACTGTTGTTCTTTTTGTGCTTGCTCAGCGCTTTGTTGATCCTTTTGTGCTTGTTCTTTTTGCGTATCATCTTGTTGAGCGCTTTTTTGTGATTGCTCGCGCTGTTCTTCGTTGGGCTCTGGGGTGTCTTGTTGGCCTGATTGCTGCTGGTTGTTGGCGTTTTGATTTGCCTCGCTATTATCGGGCGAGCTATCATTTTTCGAGCCTTGCTCATTAGCTGACTGTTGTTGATCTTGGCTTTTATCTTGCTCTTGATTTTCACCCTGTTGTGGGTCTTGGTTTTGTGCGTTCTGCTGTTCTAATAGTTTTTTAATCATATCGCGATTAAACGCAGCATCACTTAGGTTAGGGTCGATTTTCAATGCTTGTTCATACGCTTTTAATGCCTGTTCAAATTGTTGTAATTGAGCATGGGCATTGGCACTATTATAGTAATCAATGGCCTGTGGGTTCTCAGTGTTAGAAAAGTCCTCTAGAGCGGCTTGGTAGTTGCCATTTTTATACTCAGCCGCACCGCGCCAGCGTTTGTTTTGAAACTGTTTTGCTGCCTGTTCGGTGTCGTTATTGTGATAGGCGCGCTGTGCCCGCTGGTCGTTATTAAGCCACAGATCCTGCCAATTTATAGCATATGAGGTTTCAGGATATAGCGGCAGTAGCAATAGCCCCAACAGCCAGCCACGCCGAAAGCTCATGGCTAGCAATGGCAGTAAAAACAGTAACAGGTAAGGGCCAAACTCATGCCACTGATCGTATTCTCTCACTGTGGTTTTGCGCTCTTGCGGGTGCTTATTAAAACGTGTGGCCAGTGCGTTAACGTCACGTTCACCGGCTTGAATACCGGTATAAATACCGCCGTTATCACTGGCTATTTGTTGGAGCTGCTGATTATTCAGCCGTGCAATAACCGTCTCGCCGGTAGAGGTTTTTAATTCCCCTTGCTGGTAGGGAATTGTCCCCCCCTCGGCGGTACCTACGCCTAAAATAGATAAGTTAAAGCGTTTATTTAGTGCGCGTTTAATGTCGCTCTCAGCACTACTATCAATACCATCGGTAATCAATATGAGCTGACCCTGAGACAACCCCGCATCACTGATAAGCTGTACGCTCATTTCAACGGCCATTTCTATATTGCTGCCAGGAATAGGAAGTAACCCTGGAGAAAGCGTCGGTAAGAGGTTATTGATAGTGCTGATATCATCGGTTAATGGAGTGACAACATGGGCCTCTCCTGCGTAGGCAATCAGTGCCGTTAGCCCCTCTTTACGTTGTGCGAGGAGGTCGCGTATTTTATAGCGCGCGCGATCAATGCGCGAGGGTTGTAGATCTTGGGCCAGCATGCTCGGTGATAAGTCCAGTACAATGACTAGCGCATCAGTGGACTGATACACGGGCTGGGCGCGTTGCTTCCACGTTGGGCCTGCAAGCGCAATACTGGTTAATAACCACAAAAATGCCAGACCATACAACGGCCAGTGGCTGGGTTGCGTGCTATTGCCTGTTGTTAAATAGGGCATAAGCTCCGCGCCCACAAGGCGCTCAAATCCCGTATTTTTTTGCTGGTATTTCCACAGCGCAATAATAATACCGGCCAGTGGAATTATTACCAGCAACCACAGTGGGCGAATAAAATGAAATTGAGCCAGTGCATCAATCATGGGATGCGCCTTTTTTAGTTGTTGTGAGGCTGTGTTTCAGTGCATAAAATTGCGTGCGCCCGTGTAGCGCTAGCCACAGTAATATGCTGAGCAGTAATGCTATGCCCAATGGCCACATAAATAGTGAACGTTGTGGGCGATGCTGCTGTTGCTGCTGCTCTACGGGCTCGAGTGCATCGAGTTGCTGGTAAATATCGGCGAGTTGTTGTGTATCTCTGGCGCGAAAGTAACGCCCACCGGTTTTACTGGCGATCGCTTTGAGAACATCCTCGTCAAGATCTGATGAAGGGTTAACCCGCTGGTTGCCCATCCATCCACGCACGAGCATTTCGTCGGCACCTAAACCAATGGTATAAATTTTAACGTTTGCTTGGCTTGCGAGCTCGGCGGCTTGTAGCGGGGGGATTTCACCTGCATTATTAGCACCATCGGTTAATAGTATAACCACTCGGCTATCTTGTGGGCGGTCTTGTAATCGTTTAACCGATAAGCCAATGGCATCGCCAATGGCTGTACGATTACCGGCAAACCCAAGCCTTGCGTCCTCTAGAAAGCGTGCAACGGTTTGTTGGTCGAATGTGAGCGGGGTTTGCAGGTAGGCTTGTGTTCCAAACAAAACCAGCCCAATACGGTCGCTACTACGGCGGCTAATAAAATCGCTAACAACGCGTTTAACAACTGTCACACGATTGAGATACTGGCCATTGACGAGCATGTCTTGTGTTTCCATACTTTCGGAAATATCGACAGCGACTAATAAGTCGCGCCCGCTACTGGGTAGGCCTATGCTGTCACCAACCCACAAAGGTCTTGCGCAGGCGGTTAAAAATAATAGCCAGATAAGGCCTAGTATGGCTATAGGTAACCGTGGTGTTGCTTTGTGTTGAGTGGTATCTGCAAACGGTGCTACGCGTGCAAAAAATGGCGCAACAATGGCTTGCGTACTTTTTTCAGCAGCGGGGAAAAACCGATAAATTAAGTATGGCAGTGGTAATGCCAACCATATCCAAGGCCATTCAAGTGTGATCATGTGACCCCCTTGGGACGCGCATGATGTTTTATCCACAAGCGGCAGGCTTGATATAAATGCTCTATATCTGCACTTGAGTCCGGCTTATAGCGGCCTTGTATTAAGGTGTGTGATAGGGTGCTATCAAAGTAGGCCGTTTTGGTTTGACGATTAAGAAAGTCAACCCAAGCCTGACCATAAAGGCCAGCGACCTGTTGCGTGGGGTAGAGTGTTAAGGCCACACGTTTAAGCAGTGTTAATAAGGCGTGCTGAGTGTGTTGATGTTGTTGATCGCGCTGCCACTGTTGTCGGTGTTGTTCCAGTAATAACAGGGCTTGTCGCCGGTAGGCGTTGCGTGTTTTATAGCGATGATAAACGACAAACAGCGCAATGATAACAACCAGCAAAAAAGCTAATAACCACCAGCCCAATGCAAGCGGCCACCAGCTAACGGCCTCAGGCAGGTGTATATCTTTTAATTCAGTCAGCACATCAGCACCCATTATTGCCCCCTCAGTGTGTGAGCAGGGTGGTGCGATGAGCGGTGACGACTAAAAATCTCATTCAATAGTTCGGTAGGTGATTGTTGAAGCTGCGCCATAATCAGCGTTATTGCTAATCTATCAGCGAGCTGTTTTAAACGCTCATGCATGTGCTGATAAGACTGATAGTAAGCCTCACAGATCTGCTCTTGTGTGTTAATTACCGTACGTTTGGTGCCATTACTAATGGCAAGTGTTGCAGCAGGTGGTAGCCTGATTTCAAGTTGATCAATCACCCATAATAGGCGAACCTGGCAATGTCTTGAGAGTTTAAACAATATTTCTTCTGCGGATTTATCTAAACCATTAAAGTCACTGATAATAAATACGGTGCTGCCCGGTTTGGCAATGCGTTGTAGTGGCTCTAGTGACTGTCGCAGTGACAGCGCTGGTGTACTGATCGCTGAGGGAGTTAACTGGTGATTAAAATCAACCAGCTGCTGTAGCCAACGGTTTAATGTTTTATGGCTGCGCGCAGGGCGGATATCCGCATAGGTATCAATACCTGCTACTAAACCACCGGTACGATCCCCTTGCGCTAAGGCTGCCCAATTGATTAATGCGGCAAGGTGGCAGGCGTAGACGGATTTAAAGCAAGGTTTGCTACCAAAAAACATCGAAGGCCGCTGATCGACAAAGGTAATAACAGGTTTTTCTTTTTCTTCCTGGTATTGTTTGGTATGTGTCAGTTGGGTGCGCGCAGTGACTCGCCAATCAATTGAACGAACATCGTCGCCGGGTTGGTACTGGCGAACTTCTTCAAACTCCATACCACGGCTTAAATAGCGGCTGCGGTGGCTACCACTGAGTAGCGCCTTGCTGTGCTGCTGTCTGTGCAGTTGCAAATATTTGGCACTGTGGCGCAAGTTCAGCAAGGTTGCTAGTTCGATATAGGCGCCATTGGGCTCACCGCTCATAGGGTACTCCCCGGCGGCTGAGGCTTGTTATGACTAGTTTATCCAGAAGAAAGCGGTGGTTCGTGTGCATGGGCGTTGCCTTTAGAGATGCTGCCTTTATACAACAACCACGTGTTGCAATAGCCGATCGATCACTTGATCAGTACTAACCCCTTGTGCCTCAGCTTCAAAGCTCAGTGTGAGCCGGTGGCGAAAAACGTCGTGGATGACACTGTGAATATCATCGGGGCTGACAAATTCTTTATCGTGTAACCATGCATGGGCTTTAGCGCAGCGATCTAGCGCAATGGTGGCACGGGGGCTAACGCCATATTCGATCCATTGGGCAAGTTGCTTATCAATGGCTTCAGGGGCTCGTGTTGCCATGGTTAATTGCACCATATAATCATCCAGTGACTCAGCGCTGTACAGTGATGCGGCGGCCTTGCGTGCAGCCATTAGCTCTGCTTGAGTAATGGGCTCAGGACGCGGTGCAGTTGTATTCACCGCTTCGTGGCGTGCGAGTTGCAAGATTGCTTTTTCTGCATGGGCATCGGGGTAGTCGATATTAACTTGCATTAAAAACCGGTCCAGTTGTGCCTCAGGTAGCGGGTAGGTGCCTTCTTGTTCAATAGGGTTTTGAGTGGCCATCACTAAAAAAAGCTCAGGCAAATCGTAGGTTTTATTACCCACACTGATCTGGCGCTCTGCCATCGCTTCTAACAGTGCCGATTGTACCTTAGCAGGCGAGCGGTTAATTTCATCAGCCAGGACAAGGTTGTGAAAAATAGGGCCGGGCTGAAACTCAAAACGGTGCTCTTGTGGCCGGTAGATATCAGTTCCGGTTACATCCGTGGGCAGCAAATCAGGGGTAAATTGAATGCGGTGAAAGTCACCTTCAATACCGTCGGCTAGGTATTTAATGGCCTTAGTCTTGGCAAGCCCCGGTGCACCTTCCACTAATAAATGGCCATCTGCCAGCAGTGCAATGAGTAGGCGATCAATAAGGTAGGGCTGCCCGACAATGTGCTGAGACAACCAGTTCTTCAATGTGATGAGTGTGTGTGTTTTATCCATAAAGTAACAGTGGCTCGCTTAATAACCTATTGAAATATAATCGTTTTACTTATTAGCATGATCTGACCATCCCCATGGCCATATGTTCCATGAATAGCTCTATTGTGCATACAATAAGGGCTTGTCAGGGTTTTTCAACCAGTGGTTGAATCAATATCCAGGGTTTGATAACCACAGCCCAGAACGTTTGGTTCGCTTGTTGCCAGGTTGTCGCCTCGGTATCGGCAACGGGCTTGAGCAGTGCGCTGTCCATCCATTGCTCAACTTGAGTTTTGTTGTCGCAGGTTATTTGATAGGCCGCCTCGATAAGGTCAAGGCTTGGATCAACAGAAATTAACGCGCCGCTGGCAAAGTGCTTCTCTAGCTCTTGCCATTGAATTTTTGCTGTTTCGCGATTAATGCTCTCGCGAGTTGTATCGAGGTCAGTCATTGGGTGAATACCATGAAAATGATAATTAGGCTTGTAAACGGCTGGTTTTTAGTAGCTCTTGTGCACTATGTAATAGCGGTTTACGTTGAAAAATAACATGCAAACGGCTACCCCCTAGCTGCCGCCATAGTACAGTTGCACGAATACCTGAAAATAATAACACGCGTATTTGATTGGCGATGCGCGGTTGTTGTAGGTAGTCAAAATTGCCCATTACCTGTATGCGAAAGCGAAACGTACTTAAGGTATCAGTATAAATATCGGCCAGATTGGCGATGATATTATCGTGAGTGCTTGAGAAATGAATAAGCTGTTTTTGGCTTTGTTCTAGTCGTGTACCAATAACATCAAACATGCCTTTTTGCTGGGCGGCCTTTTTTTGCAGGTGCAGCAGGCTCATCACATAGCGCAGGCTATCGGTATGTTCTTTATCGGGCTTGCGTTGCAGTGTGCTCAGCAGGCTGGTTAACCCTGTTTGTAAATTACCTAAATTGCCATAAACATCAAGGGTTGATGGCGGGTTTTGGTTGAATAAACTTTCAACCGCCACTTTAAATTCATTGCTGGGAACATAACCCGTTTTGGCCAGCTGCTCAACGAGATTAGCGGCTTGAAAAACAGCGGCTAACGCAATGACTCTATCATTCCAATTCTGTGCCAAAATGCATCCTTATTTATCGTTAAAGCGCGATTCAATCACCGCACCACCTAAGCAGCGCTCGCCTTCATAAAATACAATCGATTGCCCCGGTGTGAGTGCGCGCTGGGGTTGGTCAAATGAAACCTGTAGCCGGCCATCTTCTTCTAAGTGAACACTACACGCTTGGTCGGGTTGGCGATAGCGGGTTTTAGCCATACATTGTAAGGTGCCTGATGATGGGGCCGCGTTGATCCAGTGGGCATTACTGGCGGTTAAATACCGATGAAATAGCAATGGGTGGTCTTGGCCTTGAACGACCAGTAGGCGATTGTTTTCAAGATCTTTATCAGCGACATACCAAGGCGCATCAGGTGCATCTTTAACACCGCCAATGCCCAGCCCTTGGCGTTGACCCATCGTGTGGTACATCAACCCTTGATGCTGACCGATGACATCCCCGGTAGGTGTAATGATATCGCCGGCTTGCGCAGGTAGATACTGTTGTAAAAAGTCACTGAAACGCCGCTCGCCAATAAAACAAATACCCGTGCTGTCTTTTTTGTTGTGGGTGATTAACCCGTGTTGTTCGGCAATGGCGCGAACCTCGGGCTTTTGTAGCTCACCGACAGGGAACAGTGTACGTGCAAACTCAGCCTCACCCACCGCGTGTACAAAGTAGCTTTGGTCCTTGTTGTTATCCAGCCCTTTTAGCAAATAAGTATGCCCATCTTGATCTTGCCGGCGCACATAGTGCCCAGTGGCAATTAAATCGGCACCTAATATTTTGGCGTATTCAATAAAGACTTTGAATTTGATTTCCCGGTTACACAGTATGTCGGGGTTGGGTGTGCGGCCAGCTTTATATTCCGCGAGAAAGTATTCAAAGACATTGTCCCAGTATTCTGCGGCAAAATTGGCGCTGTGTAGCCTAATGCCCAGTGTATCGCAGACTTGTTGGGCGTCGGCGAGATCGGCCTTGGCGGTACAATACTCTGTGCCGTCATCTTCGTCCCAGTTCTTCATAAACAAGCCCTCTACTTGGTAGCCTTGTTGCATCAGTAGTAGGGCGGTTACAGAGGAGTCGACACCGCCAGACATACCCACGATGACGCGGGTACTGGCTGCGGGCTTATCTAAGGGGGGGTGATTAGTGTGTGACATAATTCGGTGTAAGGGACTGCTCTGTTAATTAATTCGCAGGGGTATTCTACCCGTGCTCGCGAATAATCGCCAATGGGTAGCGCACGCCCCGGCGATAGTCATCAATTAATTGAAGTACCAAAGGGCTGCGCAATTGATCGGTAATAGCGATAATCTGCTCATAACTTAGCCATTGTGCGTCAATAATACCAGTGTCGAGTGTTCGGTTTGCATGGTATTTAACCGGCGTGCCTGCAAAAGCATGCCGCAAATAGGTTTCACCATTAGATGCCTCATAGCGGTAAATACCCAAAAAGTCGGTAATAGCGACCTCCCAGGCGGTTTCTTCTAATGTTTCGCGCAGTGCAGCCTCAATCAGGCTTTCATTGGCCTCTAAATGGCCAGCAGGTTGGTTAAAGACCGCCATATGGCCGTCAGGTGCTTCGTGAACCAGTAGATAACGGCCTTGGTCTTCTATTAAGGTCGCTACGGTGGTGTGCGGGGTAAAACGGTGTGATATAGGTATATTCATAGTCGCTAGTATACCGAGCTTCGCTTACTGGTGTTAGCGGATATAGGGTAAAAGTAGCACTTTTAGGTTATAGGTCGCGCATGAGGTCACTAGGGCTTAAGGCCGTATGAGAGTAGCGTTGATAAAAACGAGAGCTGATATAAGCTGATGGCAGCTTAAACGGACATGAGTGCCGTACGCTGTGTAAACCCCCATTCTTAATACAGTATCTTCGTAGAAAATTAAGCAGATGGTCACGTAAACTAGGAGGTAGGTGAGATGGCTGTGAATACCACCCATCATTATGTTTTATTAACTGTATATAAAAATAGTGTCGTAAGGTAGAGGCTATAAACCCACATGGGCCAATATCAGTAGACCTATTATCTTGATCGCTTTATGGTGTGCTAAGCTCTTGAAATGTAAGTGATAGAATAAGTTGATCAAGCGGAACACCCCTTGGTATTTTTTATGGCTCTCTTGATTCCGTAATAGGTTAGCTTGGCGGCTATTAACTAACATATTGTTTTTATTTTAAAAAAGTCGTTTTCTGATTAATTGTCAAATCTGATCAAGAGAGCAAAGATAAGTGGAACGGGTCTATTAATTAAACTGTCGGTCATCGGAGGATAAATGTTCGGATTTAGAGATAATCCTGATAGCGCAACAAGTAATGAATTGGGAAGACAAGCATATCAAGCTTCACAATTTATGACCTATATCGTGTTAAAAAAGTCGCTTCCACCGAACAAGGGAGAGGAGGCTCTGTCATTGGAAGATCCGAGCATCAAGGAGGGAATTATAAAATGCTTCGATCAAATAATAGCTGATAACCGGTTGGATGAAGTGCTGCAGCCTGAAGCAACAGATATTATCAACAGGATTTCAATCGAAGCTTCAGGTGGGGGTAAATCTCAATTGTATGAAAATACGCTAGCTCTAATAGCCGTAATGAATTCAATTAATTGTGTAGCCAAAATATTTTATGTTGATTTCCCGAAAAGCAAAAAACTATTTACTCTCGTAAACGATATGACTAAAGCGTGTATGCCAGCGTTAGAGGTAGTCTTTTTAGGTGATTTAAAAACAAGCTATAGGAATATATGGCCTCATTTATCGAGCATATTCGAGGCGTACCGGGCAAATGGCTAACAAGGCTCTCAAATTGACGGCTTTTCCGTGGCTTGTTTGCGGCTTAACGCTATGCTACCACAAAACAACCAACTCCAAAGCCGCAGCTTACCGCGGCGCTAAGTTTTATACACAACTAAAAAAATATTTATATAAAAATTAATCGCTTATACTATCTTTGTGAAAAGAACAGAGAATTTGAGGACGATATGCAAGATTGGGTGAGAATTGAGACTGAAAAACAAGGTATAGGTGACGCTCGGTTGAACAAACGTTTATCAAATATCATTAACAACTTAAGTATCGTAGCTGTAGAGGCCTAGTTTTTTCGTACCTACGGATAGGTTGTTTAAACAGAAAGTGGCTCTCGTTATTAGTTCCTATGGTTAAAATAGACCGACAACAAGAGCTTAATTATAGTCTGCGGTTTATACAACCGGGTGATAATTAAGTGCTTAGAGGGTGATTAAGTTTTATGTGATGTTTTAAAATGAGCCTCTTTGCGCAATAACCTTATGCTCTGTGTCTATAACGTTAAGCGCTGCGATAATAAAATAACTGTGTAGGCGAATATAAAAACAGATAGAGTCGCTCACGGCTTTATATGGTTAGCGTAATAAAATCGTTTATTATAATGCCAGTGAATTGGGTGTAATGGCATTTCAATGCTTAACCAGTCAGCCGATACATGTAAATTTCACCCCCATTTTATGGCTGGTATCAATAAAGAAGTCTATCCACTTTTCGATACACCTATATTCACACTGTTTTTAATAATGCTTCTGGTGGCTTTAGTAGAGTATTGAAGAGGGTGTTGTAGTGTGATGAAGGTCCTTGTTATTTGTTGTTGATTGGATCATTGTTCTATTGTAACTGATACTTAATTAAGCCGGTAACGGCATCATATTTATTGGGGAGATAGATTGGTTTAATGTTTTTTTTGATGTCAAAAAAATAGAAAAATTCTCGTTAGATGATTATGCTGCCAATGGGGCTGTTATGTTATTTAACGTGTTTATGTTGCAGCCTCTTTAGTCGTAATGTTCAGGCTGTATAGATTTGTATAAATACCTACATATTTACATACATGTTTACATATATAATAGTGGCCATTGTCTTTAATTTTTTATTACCATTAAAAATTTATGATATTTTTTTGCCAAAAAATTAGTAGGTGTTTTAATCGGTAGGCTTCTGTAAGTGTTTTGGGTAGTCTCGTGTAGAATTTTCATCTCCCTTCGTGGATTTTTCATTTTTTTAATAGCGTGTGTAAATAATATATAGCCGCCAGTATTTTTTAATTAAATCGGCCTGTTGCGTTTTCTTATTATCATACAGGGTAATTAAAACTAGCTGCTATTGCGTCAAGCATATACCGTTTAGCCTCTTTGCTGAGGCCGTTTTCCATCCCATTAATTCTTCAGGTAATCAAGAGAGATCACAATGAGTACATCTACTGAATTAAGCCATGCAATTGAAATGGCCTTGATTAGAGCTTCAAATGTTACACCGCCTCTTAGAGGGAGCTATTATACATTTCATCCAAAGGCCTATGATAGTTATTACAAAATATACCCTCCGGGTGTAAAGCATTATGACGATCTATATTATGTTACGTTTATTTTGAAAATAGATGGTTATCAATTTCACAATACGTTAGTTTTCGATCATATAGGCAACCTTCAAACTATTTCAGAATCAACACTTTATGTTCATGATACTAGTAGGCCAGAAATCCCTTTTGCAGCGTTAGGTATTATTACAACACTCTCGCCAATTGCTAATACCAGTTTGGCGGTATTTAACTTTGCAAATGCGATGATGGCAGAAACTGTCGGCAAAGATACCGATGCTTTGAAGCTGTCTTTGTCTCAATACAACGGGTTATTTATCAATTTGATTAGCTGTACTGCAAAAATGTTTCTTGGCCAAGATGACTCCGCAGAAGATAAGGTTGAAACCGAGCAGCTACCTATCTTTCATCATGCTATTGATCAATGGCCAACAGCCGATGGGTGGGAAAGTAAAAATAATTATGCGATGCACTACGATGTGGGTAGTACCACCATTCGGATGTGGAAACCCTATGTGTTAGTGACCGCTGGCGGCTGGGAGGCTATTATAAAATTTGATAGAGACGTTAGTGTGCATTCTGATGATCACGTTATCATTTCTCTTGGGATGGATTTTGATATGAGAGTATTAGCAGCTTCGGCTAAAATACTCATTAGAACGCCAGAATCCCAAAGAGATATCTGTTCGATAACACCTGATGGGAGTGATGTTCTATCGAATTTTTTAGATCACCTCTACGCGACCTTGTTAAATTGTAATTCAACACTTGCTAATTTTGGGGAAGGGATTCAATACTTACTAACTGATTTTCAGGATTATATGGGCAGTGTCAATATCAACTGGCCGGGCCTCCCGTTCGATAAGATCAATGCGGCGGTATACGATCCTGAAAACAGTGATTACTACATGTTTTCTGGTACTGAATATGTGAAATTCAGCATCAGTGACTGGAAGGTCGTCAGCGGGCCTAAAACTATCAGTAATGATACCTGGCAGGGTGTTCCTTTTACGTCTTTTGATGCCGCAGTTGTCAATCCGCATAATAATTCCATGTACTTTTTCAAAGGCGAGGAATTTGTTAGATTTAATATCCCCAAAAATAAAGTGTGGCATCACGACGTTCATAAAATCAAGTCGGATCATTGGAAAGGGTTAACGTTTGATACAGTAGATGCAGCAGCCTATAGTCCCTATGGCGGAAAAAAAGGTAAAATCTATTTCTTTAGTGGCGATTTGTATGCCAGTTATGATATCGATAATGATGAAGTGGATAGTGGTTATCCCGCCCGTTTTTCTGATAGCGCTTGGGCAGAGGGAACGGATGTAGAGCGAATCAATGGTGCGCTATATGGTGGTGAGGGGGACTATCGACATTATATCTATTATTTTGTGGATTCAGACTACTATACTTTTGATGTTAAAAATCAGGTGCTTGTAAGCACCAAGCCGCAACCTATTTTTGGTGGGTTAAGCAATATGGTGGCAAGAAAAAGCTAAGTGAGAGATAAGCTACCATATTCACATCCATTATTTTTTAATAGTGCGCTGATGAGTACATAAACAATTATAGGCATCACATCACTGATGATGAATAGCCCCGCCAAGGGGCATGCCACTGTCATCATATAGTTATTATTTATAAACCTCTTAATGAAATCTCAGAATGAAAATAACCCGTCTTGGATTTGTAGTGCTTGTACACAGCTACAATTGTAAAACATCGATAAGCTGAGTACAGCTATCTGTGTATGGATTGTCATTTTTTACAGGTTAAGAATTTGTATGCTCAATCATTATTTTTTAATGTAAACATTTAATGGATATTTAAATGGTACTATATAGTCAATGATTTTATACATAATTGTGGTGTGAGATATTAATTTATGCTGCGCGCTTTAATTTTCAAGTCACTTAAAGTTGTATAGTGTAATGATTATGGGTTGTTGAATGCTTGCTGTTAATGTAGTTATCAATGTAGCTATTGATATGGTTGTTGTTGATATGATTTTTTTTGCAAGTATCGGTTGATTGTAAAATAAGTAATTCTTTTTGGTGTGTGTGTATTTTTGTTGTTGTATAAAAAGTAATTAAATTGTCATTGTTTTCTACGGTTAAATATTTTTACTGTTTTTAATAGAAAAATAATAATTGGCTGTGCTAGTATCTGCATCATCTTTGCAGATGGCTAAAGGTAGTATTGAATACCTTGTTGCAAAAAAAAGGGATTGTTATCTCTCGTTAACATAACTATTTAACATGGCGAGGTTGTGTTCTTGTGTTCTTGTTTAGTTGTTGTTGCTGGTAGTGATTTCTTAATTTATGGATAAGACCTACTGTATTAGTTTGCGGTAAGTCTCACGGTGAGAGCTAAAGGCTATGGCTATAGGATTGCGAACTCAACACCAGCATTTAATTCGTTTGCATACAGTACTGGGCAAAGATGCATTGTTTGTTACCCATGTTAATGGGTCATTGGCCATGTCATCTATCGATCATTTTGATCTTGATGTATATTCAGACACTTTACATAATATTCAGCCGGCCGATATTATCGGTACGCTATCGACCATCACACTGCACGATGAAAACGGCGAGCCACTTTTTTACAGTGGTTATGTCACAAGCTTTCGTAAAAGTAGCCCAGCACTGGCAGGCCAAAGTACACAATACACGATAGAGCTAAAGCCTTGGCTGCATTTCTTAGCCCATGACAGCGACTGCCGTATCTTTCAAAATGCTACCGTTGAAGATGTACTTAATACGCTATTAAAGCCCTATGAAACATTGGGCAAATATACGCTGAGTCTGCCTAAAAACTATCCGCAAAAACGCTATCAGGTGCAGTATAACGAAACTAATCTCGATTTTTTTAATCGCATTTGCCACTACAGTGGTCTGGCCTACTACTTTACTTACGATGAGGGTGACCATCATTTACATGTGATCGACTCGGGGTTACCCTTGGCCAGTTTAAGCCCCAGTGTTATTCGCTATCAGCCTGGCACTCATGCCCGAGACCATCTGACGACATGGGAGCGCAACAGCCACTATGGGACAGGTAATGTTGAGCAGCGCTCTTACAACTATAAATTGCCCAGCCATTTGCTGGTAGAAAATCGTGCCGCCACCGGTGATATCGCCGAAGTACCAAGGGTGAGTAATGCCACTCACTATCGCTATATTGAGGACTTCGATAGTCAGGGGGATATCAGTGAGCACAGCACTACACGTATCACCCAAATCACCTCAGGCAAGCATAGTGTGAGTGCTGGCGGCGACTGCCGCTATTTAAAAATTGCACGAACTTTTTCTGTGCAACCGGTTCCTATAACAAGCTTTTTCCCCGATAAAGATAAACTATTTACATTAGTGTCACTCTCTATTTATGCCCACAACGACGGTTTATTTCAAACAACGTTAGTTGTGACCTTTCCCCTAGATTAGTACCATTCGATTATTGAGAGTTTTCATATTAAGCTGCCTTCTTAGCAAAGGCAACAGGGGTTAAATAATTGAGAGAGCTGTGCGGTCTCTCGTTGTTGTAATG
>Ga0193959_1000102_pt1 | contig 34704 bp, 32 predicted proteins | sample FB_2_MG_FD_140333 | JGI IMG/M metagenome (GOLD analysis project Ga0193959, IMG submission 140333) | Microbial mat bacterial communities from the Broadkill River, Lewes, Delaware, United States - FB_2_MG | ecosystem: Environmental > Aquatic > Freshwater > River > Microbial mats | place: USA... | reverse complement strand
TCCCATCTGCCTCTTTGTGCCTGTTCTTGCACTGGAAAAGTAGTATAGTAGATAGCTCTATCTTGAAAATATATCTGTTTTGCTCTTTGAAGCTCAACTATAAACTCGCTTCCCTTCTCATCTTTGCAACTCAAATAAAATATCGCTTTTCTATCCTCTTCAGTTGTACCGAGTTTTTCAATATTTTTAAATGTAATATCTACAATTTTATGCTCAATTGGCAAAATATCATTTAAAAAAGTGGTTAAAATCTCTCTATTTCCAAAAATTCGTTTAAAACCAAAATCTGTAAGTGGATTTATATAAGTAGTCATTTTTTAACTCCTCTTTTGATTCTAAAATCTACCATTTTTAAGGTATAAAACCCAGCCTACGATTAGTATATATAATAATAAAGTAATGTATTAATAATTGAAACAATTATAAGCATAGAAAAATGAATATTTTTAACAAAAAAAGATATAACTTTTATTTTTTTTGATATTTTATCTATTTTATGGTATTTTAAATGGTCAAAAGATTCATATTCATAGTATTTTTTATAAAATATTCTATTTAAAATATGACACTTAAAAGATTTATAATAGAAAAAAAATATTACAAAAAAAGAGTTAATAATTATACTTATATTTGAAATATTTTCTAAATTCAAATCTTTTTTTACATCTAATGCATTTGCAAAAATATTTAAAGAGATAAGTATCGCAAAAAAAGTTATCATATTCAATACAAAAGCTACTTGAAAATTATTTTTAACTTCTTGTTTTTCTACATTTGCTTTTAGTGATATAATCACATTATCAATAATTTTTTCTTTACTCTCTACTTTTGCTTTTATAGCTTTATCATTTTTATCAAAAAATAGTTCAATAAATGTACCTATATAGGATTTATATCCATCTACTTCATTTTTAGAGTTTAAAATTTTTAATTTACCAAAACATTTATCAATCGATTTAACATCATACTCTAATCTTTTTATGTGTTGAGCAAAATTATTTAAAATATCAAATGGTTTAAATTCATCTTTTGTAATATATAAAGCAGTGTCTATCTTTTGGTGGTGATGATTATTTCCATGTACTGTATTTTTTATTATTATGTAAAATATAAAAGCTATATCCTCTTGAAAAGTATCGTAATACTCTACATTTGTATCTATTTTCAAATTATAAAATTTAATTTTTCCATTGTACTCTATCTCAAAACTAATTTTTGAGTGAAAATACCATTTAGAAAGTAATTTTTTATTTTTAGATATTGTCAGAGTTGAAAAACCTGTGATTTTATTTTCTTCTTTATTAAATTCAATATTTCCAGATAGATAGTATTCTTTAGAGTTTTTATTAAGTTTTGAAACTAGGGAGCTTTTTGGAAAATAGGAATCTGATATAAAATTTAAATCTATATCTTTTATAGAGATATAATTACTATTTGATATATCTGTTTCTTTATATTGAAGACTATCTTCATTTTCACCTATTAAGTCAAAATTTATAAAACCTAAATTTGTAGGTATCCAGCCAAAATAGGTACTGCTCATATTTAATTCCCTTAATGCAATATTCCAGTATCACATAATTTTGCTTGTTTAATAAATTTTAATTTACCATCTTTTTCAATTAACCCTACACCTCTTGTGTAAACTCTTCCTTTTGAACTCCAATTCTCATCTATTTCACAGTTCTTTTCAAAGAATCTTTCTGCTTCTTGCTCTCTGAAAGTATTATTTTCTCTATTTTTAGAACTTCCAAATAGATTCCAAAGTAAACCACCAATACCTATTAAACCCGTGATAATTGCTATATATAATTCCATTCTATTGTGCCTATTAAAATTTTTTAGATTTTGGGACAATATCTTATCATAAGAACTATTTTTTTTAGATAAACTACTAATTTTTTAAAAATTAAATCTTAATAGAAATTTCCAACAAATCTATTTTTAAATGATTTTTTTATATAATTTTAGAACTAAAAGCTTTTTTTGAGGATTTTTAAAAGAGGCTGTAAATAACTCCCGAGAAGATGGCTCACCGACCAAAGTAGTACATCTTCTCAAGAAGCATTAAAATTATAGCAAACTAGTAGCTACTAATGCAATATTTTTCTATTGTTAGTTTAGTTATTTTACAAAATAGCCATAAAAATCCTCTGCTACCTTTGCACTTGCAAAGGAGTATGCACAAAAAAACCTAAGTTGGAATCTATGAATCTGATTTTATAGTTTTTGATATGGTTTATGCGTGAAAATAGACTATTTGGGTGCAGATATTCTCTCTTTTATAGAGTCTAATTCTCTTTAGATTCTAGCTCTCTCTAAAATCAATTATCTAAAAATACCTGCAAGATACGCCCGAGAGTTTTAATCGAGGTCGGAGATTAAAAGCAGTTGGTATCGTGTTTTGAAAAAAACAATCCAAGATAAGGCTCTCCGTCTTGGTAGATATTTTTTGATATTTCCCAAATATATTGAAACAGAAGCGACCGAAATGATAGCATTGCTATCTCTCTTTTGACGCTTTTTCTCTTAGGGCAGATTCTATCCACTCCCTCAAATCTAGCATAATTTTATTTTTAAATCTCAACTCTTTTTAGTATATTTTTAATATCTATCTTTTTCGATTTTAATTTAATATTTTTATCGAAAATATGTAGATGATTGCTCTTTTCAAGTGTTTTTATTAGATTTATAAATTTACTATTTTCTCTCTTCTCTTTTAGCTTGATTATCTCTACAAAAGCGTTTCCATAACTTACAGCTTCGCTTATCATCGATGTCGAATCGCTAGTAATAAAGACAAACTCGCTATATTTTAAAAAATCTCCGATAGGATTTGTTTTATCTTTTGAGTAGATAACCGAGTAGTCAAAACTATAACCTTCAATGAGTTTTTCTATCTTTTTGGGTGTTCGCCTTGAAGTTGTGACGGCTTTTTTATGGTTTGGAAACTTCTCAAAAATATAATCGAGAACTCTTTTTATACTCTGAAGCTCCATCTGAAAAATATCATTATTTCCCCCAATTATTAAAGAGATAGCTTTTTGCTCTGGCACAAAATGCTCAATTGGAATTGGTAGAGATAGATTTATTGGAATCTCTATCAGATTTTTTAGCTTAGGTGGATTGTCATGAGATTGTGCAATAATATAGTCAAACCCACCCAATCTATACCCACTAGGAAGCATCAAAACGACACTTTTACTCTTAAATTTTCTGCTTAAAAATCTATTTGCATAGTATGTGCTAGAGCCAGTAGAGACAACCACATCAAAAAATTCTCTATCTTTTATCTCTATTTTTCTATTTAGTAGAATCGATGTGTAGATATTTAACCTATCAAAGATATAAGAGAGAGTTTTGTTAAATTTTCCCTCACAAAATAGCTCTAAAATATGATAATTTAGATTCTTTATTTTACAAAATGCAATCGATTGATTTAGATGTCCGATTTTTCCATCACTTAAAATAAGTGCTTTTTTCACTTTATTACCTCAACTAACCAATAATTATTAAATTTAAACTCAATTACTTCGAGTGTGTCTAAAAAATCTGCCTCAAAATCTCGATTTAAAATATCGCTTAAAACTTTGTAGATAACTTCGAAAATTACACGATTTAAAATATCCATCGATAGAAATTTAGAGTTTCGATAATTTACCAAAGAGTGAATCAATCGTTTTCCCTCTTTTGAGTTTATAGCTCTGCTTCGCTCATCTCTAAATATTTTAAACTCAGTATCAGAGTTAAGCTCAATAAGCTCAATCAAATTTTTTAATCGCATCGTAAAGCTATTTGAATCGAGATTTAAAAAACAGATACAGACTTTTTTAAATTCACCCTCAATTAAAACATTTTCTGGTAATTTTTTACTAAACTCTAACTTGGAGATGTTATAAGTTTTTATATCACTAAATGATTTTGCAATAAAATCTAGCTTTCCAACATCATCTATATCACTAATAAAACTATCGCTATAATATTCAGCTTTAAAAAACTCTATCTGCAGATTTATATAATCCAATATTTTTTGATTCTCAGTTGCAAAATTTGGACTTTTGACATTTAAATTGAGCCTAGATTTTATAATTTTTATCTCTCTTTTTAGTCTATAAATCTCATCTTCTAAGTGATTCTCTTTAGAGTAGCTCATCTCTATTTTGTTCTCTCTACATCGATAAAGCTCTGATGCTAAATTTAGAGCTTTTCGAATCGACTTTTGAGAGAGAATACTCTGAAGCTCTTCAGTTGTAAAATACTCATCAATATCTAACTCAATCAAATCAGCTCTTGTCTGTAAAATAGTCTTTAAGAGTTTTGAATCGATACTGTTTAGATAGATTTTAAAATTTGCCAACCTATCCATTATCGCATCTTCAAAAACTGTCGAGAAGAAGTGCAATCTATCGGCGAAAATATTTGTAAGAACTAGTGCATTTGGAGTATGAGTAAAAATCTCTTTTAGAGCCTCTCCAAAATTTATCAAAAGCTCCTCATTATGCTTTAGTGCTTCAAGCTGGTCAAATACAATAATTAATGGCTCATCTACCGTTGAGAGTTTTCCAAAAGTTGAAATAGCCTCAAGTGAAAACTCCTCTTTGTCCAAATCATGCAGAGATTCAAGCCCAGTTGAGTTTAGCTCATCTTTAGAGATCTCTGCACCACTTAAATACTTTCTAACTAATAGCTTTTTACCCTCATCAGAGTAGGTGCAAAACTTTATAAGTGCTTTTAAAATATAGATAGAGTATCCACCAAAACCATAATTTTCACTCCACCAACTAATCATTTTTTTCTCTAAATATTTCCAGTTTTTTCGCTTGTTTGCACTCCCGTCTCTACCTAAAATATCATATAAATCGAGTGGATTATTTGTCAACTTCTCAAGTATTTCACTATCTTTTTTTGATAATTTATCTTTTGATGTAAAAATTTTTATAATTATTTTTGAAAAACTCTTAGCTAGTAGATACTCAAGCTGTGTAAAGTCGCTATTTGGCACTCTTTGGGTAAATGATTCCAATATTCTATTATATATATGAAAAAGTACATATTTAGAGTTATTTGGCTGTCTGATAAAGAGGATTCTATTAAAAGCTAATCTATCTTTAGCCAATCTCATGATTAAATGTGTCTTTCCACTTCCAGCATCACCAACAATGCAAACACCCCTACTTTGCCTATTTACATCGCCTTTTATATCATTTAATATAGATTTTATCGTCTCATACTGAGTTGAGTATATATCTTTTATATCTATATGCTCTTGAAATGGAGTATCAACCCTACTGATTCCAAATGGATTTTTTATTAATTTTTGCAACTTAAGCCCTTAACAACTAACTATTTTTTAAAAATATCTTATCTAATTTAAAAATAATTATCAATTTTTATTACTTAAGATAGATTCAATAAAGTAAATAGTGTTAACTCTAAGCTCGATTTAACTCTTTTTCCACTCAAAAGAGCATATATTTTTTTCATCTTTGCAAAACTCGATTCCTAAAAGGTATATCTCTTTTGATTGAGATTGATACTTTTGTGCATAGTTATTTTTTATGATTTGTTCTAATGCACTACTTTTATCAGAATCTTTTTCTATTTTATCTATCACTTTAAACTCAATTATAAAAACTCTACTATCTAATTTTAGTGTTAAATCTATTCTACCTCTATTTGTCACATCTTCAGCTATTAACTCGATTCCTAAAGAGACTAAATAACTATAAACAACACTTGCATAATACCCCTCATACTCATAGATTTTATTATTTGTATAGTTGTTATATGGGATTGAGGCAAATAGTTCTCTGAAAATATCTTTTAATTTATCTAAATTTAAACTCTCTAAGCACTCATAAATTTTATCTTGAAATATAAACTTTTCACTATATTGATTTGTTAAACAGTCTAAAATATGGTCATTTAACGATAAGAGAACTTCTTTGTTTGGATAACTTAATATATACTCTAATCCTCGTCTTCCTCGTCTTTTCTCTTTTATTGTTAAATATCCAGTTTGAAAAAGCAAGGTTTCTATCTTTATATTTTCAATATCAAAACTACCAATTAAAGAGTCATTTACTTTTATATGCTCTAAATTTGGAATAAAATAGTTATATTTTTTCATAAGTTCTATTAAAAAGCTAGGAGTTCCAGTCTCAAACCAATAATTTCTAAATTCATATCCTTTTGAGATAAAAAGTAAAATATCAAAAGGGTTATAGACATTTTCTCCTAAAAAGTTATAACCGTTATACCACTTCTTTAACTCTTCTAAATCAACTCCATTTAAAAGCTCTTTAAAAGAGGTCTCTATATCATTTTGTGTATACCCACAAATATTTCCATATCTTTCATCTAGTGTAATATCTTCTAAATTATTTAATCCACTAAATATAGAAACTTTACTAAATTTACTAACTCCTGTCAAAAAAGCAAACTCTATATACTCATCTGCCCCTTTTATAACAGAGTAGATATTTTTTAGCTCCTCTCTCATCATTTTGGAGCTTTCTATATCTTCAATATTATCTAAGATAGGTTTATCATACTCATCAACTAAAATCACAACTTTTTGATTATACTTCTCATAAGCTTTTTTTATCAACTCTTCAAAACATATATTCATACTTTTTTTAGATTCACACTCTATCTCTAATCTCTCTTGATTATCTTTAAATATCTTCTCTATCTTCTCAATAACTTTTTTCTCTGTTTTAAATACTCCCTCTGTAAAAGAGATATATATCACAGGATACTTTTTACTCCAATCATACTTATCATAGATGTATAAATCTTTAAACAACTCTTTTTTAGCCTCAAAAATATTTTTTAAAGTATCTAAAAATAGACTTTTGCCGAACCTTCTAGGGCGAGATAAAAAGTAGTATCGCCCATTTTCTATTAAATCTACTGCTATTTTTGTCTTATCTATATAAACATAATTATCACTTCTAATATCTTTAAAAGTCTGTATTCCTATTGGTAGTTTTTGCATTTAAGTAATACCCATTTTTTATAGAAAAATATAACATAAGAAAGTAAAAATTCATTTAAACTAAATTTTTTGATTTTTGATAATTATCTCTATTTAGACTCATATTTCAACAAATCTCTGTATAATTAAGTAAAAAATTATTAAATGATAGGTGTTTTTGTGCAAGAGAATTATGATATTAGTATAGAGAAGTCGATTTTTAGTGCGATTTTGTTTGACCCTGAAGTTTTTGATGATATTACAGCCGTTTTAAGCAGTGATGATTTTTATCTCCCTGCACATAGAGCAATATTTAAAGCCCTAGAGCGATTAAAACACAAAGATGACCCTTTAAGTGAAGATTTTATAAAAAATGAGATGGGAAATGAGTTTAATGAAGATGCAATGATTGAGATTATTGCAACATCTCCCATTACAAATATAAATGCCTATCTAAAAGAGTTAAAAGGCAAATCGGTTAAGAGAAATCTATCGAAACTAGCAAGAGAGCTTGAAAAAAATATAGTAGAAGAGAAGAGTAATGATGAGATTTTAGATAGTGTTCAGGCAAAAATATTTGCAATCTCTCAAGATAGTGCACAAAATGATTTTCAAGATTCAAAAGATGTAACAGTTAAAACTCTAGAGCATATCCAGAAGATGAAAGAGAGAGGAAATTCTCTTTTATCTGGTTTGGATACTGGATTTAAATCGCTTAACTATAAAACAGCTGGTTTTAAAGAGGGGGATTTAGTTATTATCGCTGCTAGACCATCGATGGGGAAAACCGCATTTTGTCTAAATATCGCTCTAAAATCTCTAAAGAGAGGCGATGGTGTGGCTATCTTCTCGCTAGAGATGCCAGCTGAGCAGTTGATGCTGAGGGTTTTAAGCTCTTACACTTCGATTCCTATGCAGAATCTAAATGTAGGAAATCTAAATGATAATGAGTGGTCAACTCTAAGTGAAGCGTGTGATGATATAGCAAAAAAAGATTTTTTTATAGATGATAATGGAAGCTTGAATATAAATCAGCTCAAAGCGAAACTTAGAAAACTAAAAACTAAAAATCCAAATGTGAAACTAGCGATAATCGATTACTTACAGTTGATGAGTGGAAGCAGTAACAAAGATAGGCATTTAGAGGTTAGTGAGATAAGTAGAAGCTTAAAAATGTTAGCTAGAGAGTTACAGATTCCAATAATTGCACTTAGTCAGCTAAACCGTTCATTAGAAAGTAGAGCCGATAAGCGACCGATGCTGAGTGATTTGAGAGAATCGGGAGCAATCGAGCAAGATGCCGATTTGATTATGTTTGTATATCGAGATGATGTATATAAATATAGAGAAGAGAAAGAGAAAGAGAAGGAAGCTAGTAAAAAAGGTCAAAAATATGAGAGCTCTTTTGAGTTTAAAGAGGAGGAAGATGCCGAAATAATAATAGGTAAACAGAGAAATGGGCCAACTGGAATCGTTAAACTAAAATTTCAAAAAAAGTATACTAGATTTATCGACCCTGATGATTTTGATGATAATCATGTAGAGATAACTTATGAGAGTGTCCAGAAAAATGAGGCAAAAATGAATGTAGGTGATAATTTACCTCCTCAAATCGAGCATATTCCAATTTGATAGAGTTAAAGATAAGAGATATACTTTTTATCTCTCTATTTTTTCTCTCCATTTTGATTATAAATATCTTATTTGAGTACAGAGCCTATTTAGAGTTTAAATCTACGAAACGAATCGAAACAGAAGCTATCGTAAAAAACCAATATCCAAAATTTAATAAAAATCGAAAAAAGTATTTTGTCTTAAAATTACAAAGTGAAAAGTTTACTTTTATAACCACCTCTTGGGATAATTTGATAGATATTAAAAATAGATTGGTAAGAGTTACGATAATGACTCCAAAAATCTCTTTTTGGCAATATTTGAAGAGTTTTTATGCTGTAAGTTATGATATAAAGCTACTAAGAGAGACTACTCTAGCTTATAAAATATCTCAGAAAATAGAGCAGTTACATTTAGATTCTCAAATATCGGAGTTTTTCAATGCAATATTTTTGGGTTTTGGAATCTCAAGAGAGCTTAGATGGAAAATCTCAAATCTGGGAATAAATCACTTAGTTGCTATCAGTGGAATGCACCTCTCTTTGATTGCTCTTTTTATCTATGGGATTCTCTATTATCCCTACAATTTTTTACAAAATAGATTTTTTCCATATAGAAACTCTTTTGTAGATTTAAGCTCTATCACATTGGGTTTTTTTATCTTCTACCTCTACACTCTAGGATTTATTCCATCACTTTTTCGAGCTTTTTTTATGTGGATTATCGGCGTAGTTTTAGCTATTTATGGATTTAGAATCTTCTCATTTACAAATCTAGCTTTAGTTGCAATCTCTCTGATTGCTATCTACCCTAAAGCTATCTTCTCTATCGGTTTTTATTTATCAATTGCTGGAGTATTTTATATATTTCTCTTTTTTCAATATATAAAAATAGGAAAAATAAAGAGTTATATTCTCTTAAATATAATGCTTTTTGTCTGGTTTTTACCGATTGGAATCTACTTTTTTGAAAAAGCTTACTATATAGCTCCAATATCTATTTTAATAACTCTGATTTTTCCTCTATTCTACGCTTTAGAGATACTACTTCACTTTATAAATTTTGATATTTTAGATAATTTAATATTAACTCTTTTAAATATAAAAGTAGAGTATAGAGAGATGAATTTAGATACTTCTCTATTTCTACTTTATATATTAGTTAGTTTAACTGCTATCAAAAGTCGCTTTAGCTTCTATCTTTTAAATTTAAGCTCTATCACTTTTTTACTCTATATATATCTATATTAAAGATTCAAAGCACCTTTAAACCATTGTTCACTCTTTGCCAACTCATTTAACTCTCTTATATCCTTCTCATAACTATCAAAATCTATATTTTCTAAAACTCTACCACACTTTGTACATAAAAATCGATACCCAACTCTAGCACTACTATCATACTCTTTTACCATCTGTAACTTTACAACAATACCATCTTTTAACTCTTTAGTAAGCTCTTTTAATACTTCCATTTACACCTCTCTTTTCTTTATGGTAATCAATTTACCATTAAATTAATATTAGTTTTTTTTTAACTAAAATATTAAATTATATAAAATAATTAAGAGTTAAACTATCCTATTTCAGAGAATCTATTTAATTTAGAGATGTATCTTATAGTAATAGTCTAGCTAGAAAAGTAGTATTTGATAATAATTACATTGACTTTTTCTATCGTTCTATTTAAAATAATTTAATCTTATAAAAAGGTTTTATATGTCAAGTTTTTTTAAATCGATTTTAATTTTAAGTCTATCTTACTCTGTAACTCTCGCTAGTGATTTTGTAGATTATAAAACATTAGCTACTAAGTTAGTAAAAGAGAGTAAAAAAAATGGACTTTACGCAACTAGTGAAGATGTAAAAAAAGCACTCAAAAGTAAAGATAGTGTTGTTGTAGATGTTCGAACAAAAGAGGAGTGGACAGCTGCTCATATTCAAGGCTCTTACAGAGTTGGTAGAGAAGCACCTGAGAAAGCACTTGCAAATTTTGTTTTAGATGAAAATGATAAATTTGTAAAAGATAAGTTAATAGTGGTTTGTAACTCTGCAAAGAGAGCATCGATAGAGGCTGAAACTTTTAAACAAATGGGGTTTAAAGAGGTTAAAATTTATGATATTTATAGCTGGATTGATGAGTGTAACCCTTTTGCGACAAGTTATAGTGCAAAAAAAGATAAAAGTGGAACAGGTAATAAATTTGGTTCATTTTATGCAGAGCATTGTAAAAAGTAGAATCTCTCTACTTTTTAATTTCCACTCTCTTTACACCTTGATAATAAAGCTCCAAAAGATAACAGATTTTAAGCCCATATAAAAATATAATCCAAGATAGATAAATCCATAAAAAGAAAAACAAAATAGTGCTAAATGAGCCATATATTGTTGAGTAGGCTTTATTATAAAAGACATAATATACAAATGAGATTTTGGCTAAATACCAAATCAAAGAGGCTAGAAATGAGCTTATAAAAGCTGTTTTAAACTTTATTTCACTATTTATCGATATTTTATAAGTTAGTAAAAATAGACACCAGACAATAATATATGGCAAAATCGAAGACATCTGAATCGAGCTTGTAATCTCAGTTGAGTTCAAAACGGCTTGGATATTTGTCGAGAGATAGAAAGAGAATAGAATCGCAATGGGAGTTAGTGTCAAAAGTGTCCAGTAGGTAGTTAAGGCATTCCAAAAACTTTTGGTCTTCTCTTGAAAAATTTCACTTACAATATATTCGTAGTTTTTGAAAAATAGAAATGAGGTAAAGAGAATATAAAAAAGCCCAATAACTCCCATTTTTACAGAGTTACCCATAAAGGAATCGATATAGTTTGAAAAGACTACCGTATCTGTTGGAATCAAGTTTGAGAGAATAAAAGTTTTTATCTCTATATATAAATCTTGAAATGATGGCAAATTTGCTAAAATAGAGAGAACTAACAGAAGCATTGGAATGATAGAGAAAATAGTATAGAAGCTAAGTGAAGCTGCGTAATACTCTATTTTCTCATCAAAAATTTTTAAAAAAAAATCCTTAAAATCCACAAATGGGTTACTACTCATCTATTTACCCAAAATACCAGCACCATCGATTGCCTGACTTCTATCTTTAGCGTAGATTCTAGCTCCATCTCTCAAATCATACTTCCAAATCGGAGCATTTTTCTTAAAATCCTCTACAAACTCATCAATAAGCTCAAGTGCAACTCTTCTCTTAGGCGAGAGTACGGTAGCTATAAAAGAACTCTCATGCAAAAGCACATCACCCTTTGAGTGAGCCATCAAAACTTTAGCACCTCTTTTATCTGCCTCTTTTTGCCAAGCCTCAAACCAGCTATTTAAGATAGGCTCATATATATCAAAGCTAAGTCCATCAATCTCATCTTCATCTCTAATAACACCGATAAAATTTATAATAGCACCATAGTTTTGTGTTCTATTCTCATCGTAATGTCTATCTATAATCTCTTTAGCATCTAGTGAACCGTTGATTATCTCTAACATTTTACCCACCACAAACAGGAGGTAGTAGAGATACTTTATCGCTACTATTTAGAGGTTTTTCTAAATCTTTTACAATCTCATCATTTATAGCAACAGCACAGATGTCAAGCCACTCTTTGAGCTTCTCATCTTGAGCTAACAACTCTTTTAAATCTTTCAATGAAGAGACATTGTAATTTTTTGCTTCAATCCCAATTGGACCTAAAAATTCAACCTTTGCCAATTAAAATCCTTTTTGCTCTATTTTAACATTTAAATTAATATTAAAAGATTAAAGAGTTTTAGTTTTATAATTTTTTATAGAACTTCGGAAAAAAGTTGAACTTTATACACTATTTTTTAAGGGTGTTTAATTTTTGAAATCGATTAAAAAAATATGGCACTGACTAAATGGAATAGATAATGCTTGTTTTTATATAAAAAAGATGAATAATAATGGATGAGTTATATATATTTAGTTTAAAAAAGTGAATAAAATGCTATATATGGGTATCAATAGTAGTAACTAAAACTGGGAAATATTTTTATTTTTACCATTTATCAAAATCAAGAAGAGCATCTAATTTATTAGATTTTGATTTAAAACTACCAGATATAGAAAAAATCTCTTATTTAGTTAGAAAAACTAAAGCATATTCTAAAAATGATTTTTGGCTTGATGGTAGATTAGCTATGTTCTTTGTTAATGAAAATTTAACAAAATAAATCTCATTTAGTCTGTTCTAATTATAGAAAATAGTTGAGTTTGATTTATTTAAAAATATAGAAAAATAACAAAAGGTGAATCTAAAATGTATCTAAAACATATAACTTTAATATCTCTATTTTTTCTATCACTCTTTGCAAAGCCATTGATAGAGAAGAGTGATTTAAAAGTTTTTTTTGAAAATGTTGATGGGAGTATCTTTATATCGCATGATAATCGATATAGTGTCTATAATAAAAAATATATTTATCAGAGGTTTAAACCTCTTAATACTTTTAATATCTATAGTTCTCTATTTGCACTAGATTTGGAGATATTTAGAGATAAAAATAGCACTATGCTCTGGGATAAAAAAGATAGAGGTTATATTATTTTAAATCAAAATCACGATTTAAAATCTGCCCTAGAGTACTCTGTAAATTGGTATTTTTCAGAACTTATCGAAAAGATTGGAAAAGATAATATTAATAAGTATCTGAAATTAATATCTTATGGAAATGAGTACAGCAGAGAGAATCTAAAAACTCTTTGGTTTGATTCAAAACTTAATATATCGATGTTTGAGCAGTTTAATCTACTTAGGTGTTTAAATGATTTTGAGCTTGATTTCTCGATTGAGAATATAGAGCAGATAAAATCTCTTATTTTTAAAAAAGAGAGAAATAGAAAAAAGCTCTATGCTCTAAGTAGTGCAGATAGTGATTTAGTTTGGTATATCGGTTATGTAGAGAGTGAAAAGGGAAATAGCTATTTTGTAGCTCTAGCTAAAGATACAACTACTTTTAAGTTGCAAAAGATAGTAAAAGAGATATTAAGATATTTAAATATCTTCTAAATCTAAAAATATATCGAATCTAGCCCCTATTTTCTTCTCATCTTTATATCTATTTTTAACAGATAGTTTTCCATCTACTTTATCTAAAATCATTTTGCAGATATAAAGTCCTATTCCTGTCCCTTTTTTCTCTTTAGTTGTAAAGTTTGGCTCAAAAATTTTATTTAAAATAGCATCTGGAATTCCACCAGCATTATCTTTTATAGCGATATTGATTCTATTATCAACTCTTTTTGCCTCTATCTGAATGGTTCTATTTTTAATCTCATTATCGATAAAAGCATCTTTTGCATTATTCATAATATTTAATAAAACATGTTTAAACTCGTTGAAAAATCCTTTGACTTTAAAAGATTCACTCTCGCTATACTCTACTTTTATAAGCTCTTTTGCATACTCATCTTTTATAAGTACAAGCGAAGATTGGACAGACTCTTCGATTGAGAAAATATCTATCTTTTTATCACTTCTAAAAAAGCTTCTAAACTCTGCTAGAGTATCGATTAAGTGTTTTACTTGTTCTCTTATTTGAGTAGATTTCTCATCACAATACTCTTTTGATATTTTATTATGTCGCTCTAGTTTTCGCTTTAGAGTGAGAGCTAAAAGGTCAATCGTAGCTAGAGGTTGTTTCCACTGATGAGCAACAGCATCGATAATTTCGCCCATAATTGCCTGTTTTGATTGCCTTAGCATTATTTTATCTTTCTCTCGAAGCTCGTTTACTTTTTTTTCAACTTTTGCCTCTAAATCTCTATTTAGCTCAAATAGCTTTTTATTTTTAAGCTCTATCTCTTTATTTGTCTCTTCAAGCTCTTTTTGAAGCCTTGTTTTGACAATTTTTATAGATGCTTTTGAGATAATTTTCAAAAGCTCTTTTATTGTGATTGGTTTTGATAGATAACCATCAACTCCGAGTTTTATAGAATCTAATAGAAACTTACTATCATTAAATGCTGTTGTTATTACAATAGGTATATTTGATTCTTTTCTAATTCTCTCTATCATCTCAAGACCTGAGAGTTTTGGCATCTTTATATCTGTAATTATCATGTCGATATTAGAATCAGCTTTAAAAGCTTCAAATCCCTCTAACCCATTATTTGCAACTGTTAAAGATTTGAAAAAATCTCTAATACTATAAACCAATTCCTCTTGAGCATCTTTTTCATCTTCAACATATAACACATTTAGAGTCTTTAATATATCAATATCTTTCATGAAGCACCCTTATATTCTCAATAACTTAAAAATTTTCAAACTCTTTAGGCTCTTTAACTTCAAAAGAGTAATCTAAAAAAGAGATTTTTTTAGAGTGAAGCATTAATCTCTTAGCTCTCATACCAGAGCCATATGTATCATCTCCTAATATAGGATAGCCAATTGAGCTTAAATGAACTCTAATTTGATGAGTTCTACCAGTATCAATTATCACTTTTAATTTAGTCTTTTTACCAATCATTGCAATTGGTGAGACTGTTGTTAATGCATCTTTTCCCTTTAAAGAGATAAAACTTCTAGCAACAGAGCCTTTTTTTGTCTCTATTGGTTGGTCTATCTTAACCTCTTCGACGATTCTACCCTCAACTACTGCAACATACTCTTTATAGACTCTCTTCTGTTTAAACTCTCCTATCGCTTTTAATCTAAACTCTTCATTTTTTGTCAAAACCATAACACCACTTGTATCTTTATCAAGTCTGTGTAGAAGTGAAGCATCTTTGAACTTCTGAATTACACTCTCGCTTGTGACAGAGTTTGGTTTATTTACTACGATAATATTTTCATCTTCGAAAATCTTTTTAATATCAGCTCTTTTTACAATTTTGAAAGTGGAGTTTACATTTATCATTCCTCTTGCAATTCTTAATTTTTTATCTCCAACAAATACTAATCCATCATCTATTAAATCTTTAGCTTTTGAGTTTGAGATACCCTCTTGCTTGGCTAATACTTTATATGCTTTATCTTGTTTCATTCTCTCTCTTTTTTATTAATTCTAAAATTATACCTAAAAGAGAGTAGTGATTTCCTCTATCTAAAAAAGTGAGATTTCTTTTTAATATTATAGAGTCTCTATCTGCTGGTTTTTTATTATTTATGGAGATTTTTTAAGAGATATATGGAGGTTTAGAGATATTTAAGAGAGGATTTGAGACTCTTTTAAATATCTATTTTTAATTATTGAAATTTAGTTTTTATATCTTCACACCAAGTTTTAACTCTAGTTTCCGTTAAATCATCTTGATTATCCTCATCAATAGCCAATCCTACAAATTTATCATCGATAACAGCTGTTGATTCTTCAAAATCAAATCCATCAGTTGGAAACTCTCCAACAATAGTAGCTTTATCTTTTAGATTCTCATAAATCTCGCCCATAGCATTTAGAAACTCACTCTCATACCCCTCTTGGTCACCTAGACCAAACAGGGCGACAGTTTTTCCAGAGTAGTCTAAATCTTTTATCTCAGGGAGAAACTCTGCCCAATCATCTTGAAGCTCACCATCGTACCAAGTAGATGTGCCAAAGATAATATTTGAATACTCAGCTATCTTTTCAGGCTCTGTATCTGCTACATTAAAACTATCAGCATCTAGCTCTTTTGCAATTAAGTTAGCTACATTTTCAGTATTGCCTCCAGAGCTTCCAAAAAATATGGCAACCTTTTCCATTTTTATCCTTTTATTGAGTTTTTTATTAGTGAATAGGGAATAATTTTTAATTTATGCTCTTTTTCAATTGAACTGTTTGTTAAATTTATATGTTTTTGAAACTCTCTATTTTTGGGATAGACTAGATATACTTGTTCATAATTATCACTCTTAATCTCTAAAAAAGCATCAGAAATATCATCTTTGATAGATGAGAGTTCATTTACTTTTTTCCAATGAGGAAGCAGTAGAATTGAGGAATCTCTCTCTTTTATCTCTATCGATTTTCGACTCTGGATTACATCTTTATCTAAATTTTTTAATCTCACTCGATTATATACAAAATCCATAAATAACTCATTAGATTTAAGCTTAAGGGTAATTTTTTCTCCATCAAAAATTAAAGATATTAATTTTGTTAAGAGGTGGTTAGTCTCTGTTAGTTTTAAGTTTGTTAGGTTTACATTTTTCGTTAAAAAACAAGCTTTAGGGGTGGGTAAGCGTTTTAAAAACTGATTGATAATTTTTGATTCTTTAACTAATATTTTTAAGGGCTTAGCTGTTTTTTTATTTTCGACAAAATTTGAGTAAAGGTTATTTTCTATTTTTTTGAGAAAAATATCTAAAATAGTGCTTTTTGAACACTTTTGGTTTTGATAGAGCTTAAGATTTTTATCTAATTTAGAGTTTATTAAGGCAAAAAAAGTTTTTAACTGCTTCTCTTTACCAGTTATACCAAAGTTTGAGAGTGAGTGTAAATTATCGATGTATCTATTGTCTATGTAAGAGAATCCTATTTCATTCATTTTGCTTCCTATTTGGAGTTTTTGAATAGTTATTAATTAAAATTGATAATTAATATCAAAATTATAGTTAAAATATCTTAATTAAACCTTAGCTATATATAAAAAATAGGAAAATTTGATAAAATTAGAGAAAAAGGATCTATTTGAATTTAATTTACGACTATACAAAAGAGGAGCTAATAGAGTTTATCAAGCCTAAATTTAGAGTTAAACAGGTGATAAATTGGCTATATAAAAAGTATGTAACAGACTTTGATGATATGAAAAATTTACCAAAAGATTTAAAAGATAATCTAAAAACTAATTTTGAGATTAATACAATCGATATTGCCACGATTCAAGAGGCAAGTGATGGAACAAAAAAATATCTATTTAAATTACACGATGGGCATAGTGTTGAGGCTGTTTTACTTAAGATGAAAGAGAGAAAAGAGGAAGATGGAAAAGTTCTAAAGCAGGAGAGATATACAATCTGTCTATCTAGTCAAGTTGGTTGTAAAGTTGGTTGTAGCTTCTGTTTTACTGCAAAAGGTGGATTTATTCGAGATTTAACAGCTGGAGAGATTGTCTATCAAGTGGTAGCGATTAAAAGAGATAATAATATTCCTGAGAATCGCTCTTTAAACTTAGTATTTATGGGAATGGGTGAACCACTTGATAATTTTGATAATGTAGCTAAATCGATAGAGATATTTTCAGATTTAGACTGTTTAGCAATCTCTCCTAGAAGACAGACTATCTCAACTAGTGGAATTACTCCTAAAATCAAAAAGTTAGGAGAGATGAATCTTGGTGTGCATGTTGCTATTTCGCTCCATGCTGTTGATGATACTCTAAGGCAAGAGCTGATTCCAATGAACAAAGCTTATAATATAGAATCGATTATAGAGGCTATCAAAAACTATCCGATAGATAATAGAAAAAAAGTTATGTTTGAGTATCTGGTTATTAAAGATTTAAATGATGATTTAGAATCGGCTAAAAAATTGGTTAAACTTTTAAATGGATTAAAAGCGAAAGTGAATCTAATACTTTTTAATCCACACGAGGGGAGTCAATACGCTAGACCAGAGAGTAAAAGAGTTAAAAATTTTCAAGAGTATTTACTATCTAAAGGGCTTTTATGTACAATTAGAGAGTCAAAAGGGATAGATATTGATGCTGCTTGTGGACAACTTAGAGAGAAGGAGTTACAAAATGCTTGATATTTTTATGATAGTATTTGTTTTCACAGTTGCTTTTATAGGAATTGGTGGATTTATATACGCAAATAATAAAAAAGATTAGGAGATTTTCATGAGATTTATTCTACTTATATCGATAGTTTCAATATTTTCATTTGCAGGACTTGCAGATATTAAAGAGAAGATAGTTTTTAACACAGAGAAGAGAATCGCGATACAAAATGAGTTTTTAGAGTGTATTAATGATGCAAACTCAAGTGATGTTATCAAAAAGTGTAGAGAGACTTCAGAGGCTGATTTAGCACAATTTACAGATGAGACAAAAGTTGGAGTGACTGAGAAAGCGACAGATTTTTATAAAGATAAAATAGCCCCACTATTTAATAAGTAGGAAATTTGGAGTATATCAAACTTTTAAAATCAAATCCAAAGCTTTTGAGATTAAGCACCATTCAGTTAATTAGTTACTTTGGAGCTTGGTTTACAAATGTAGCCATCTACACAAAACTTTTGGATTTTGGAGTTGGAGCTTTTATTATCTCGATAGTAGCTTCGCTTCATTTTCTACCTTCAGTTATTCAAGCCCCTTTTGTTGGAGCATTAATCGATAGATTTGATATAAAGAGATTAATGCTTATACTTTTAGTTGTAGAGCTTGTCTCAACACTCTCTTTTCTGCTTGTAGATTCAAAAGAGCTTTTATGGTTACTCTTTATAACTCTATATATCAGAATGAGTGCTTCGAGTTTCTATTTCACTTCAGAGATGAGTCTACTTCCTAAAATATTAAAAGGGAATGATTTAAAGTTAGCAAATGAGATTCACTCTATTATATGGTCAGTTAGTTATTCGCTTGGAATGGCTCTAAGTGGGATTTTTGTTTATCACTTTGGCTCAAACATGGCGTTTTTGACAGATGCTCTACTTTTTGCAATATGTATATGGTTGCTTTTAGCGTTAGATTTAAATATACAAGCTGAAGTTGTAAAAAATAGAATTTTCGATATGATTAAAGAGGGTTTTGTCTATATAAAAAGTAATAAAAAAGTGCTTCACTTGATTCTTTTGCACTCATGTGTAGGTTTAACAGCATTTGATACACTAATTACGCTTTTAGCTGATACAAAATATAAATATCTAATTGCGACATCTCTTGCGATTGGTTTTTTAAACTCAATCAGAGCAGTAGCTCTTATGTTAGGTCCTATATTTTTAAGTAAATTTGTAAATAAGCAGAGTTTTTTCTATCTGTTACTATTTCAAGGTATCTCAATATTTATCTGGGCTACTTTGCAAGAGAATTTCTACTTAAGTCTCTTTGGAAATTTTCTAACAGGTATTGCGACGACAACTCTATGGTCATTTACTTACACTCTACTACAAGAGGAGATTGATAGTAAATTCTATGGTAGAGTTATATCTTATAATGATATGACATTTATGTTAATTGGGGTTTTTACCTCTTTAATTATAGGGACTTTAGCCGAGTTTGAAGTGCCATTGTCTGTAATTACTATGTTAATAGGGTCGCTATTTATAATAACAGCTTTTTATTACAAGTTTATTTTAAATAGAGTTTTAAGAAATTAAGTAAAATTTCTTTAGATATTTTAAAAAGGATTCTTAGTGAAACTGCTATTTATAAGACATTCAAAAACAATTAAAGAGGAGAAGTGGGCAAGTGATGATGCTCTAAGACCTCTTAGCAAAAAAGGCGTAAAAGTAGCTACCGATTTTTTCAAAGGCATCTCTAGGATTTATAGAGATATAGATTTTATAATATCAGATGAGCTTACACGCTCGATTCAAAGTGCTAGGTTATTATCAGAGTATGTTGATAGTGAGTATATCTGTGATGCTAGATTAAATAAAGATGCCAGTTTTGAGGATTTTGTAAGACTGCTTGATGAAATAAAAATTAAAAAAGACGATATTGCTTCAATAGCATTTGTAGCTGATGAGCAGATTATTAGGTTGGTATCAAAACTAGTCTCTGATGGTTCGATTAATTTAAAATTAAAAAAACCATCTCTAGTTGAGATAAGTATAGATAATAATAGTGCTAAATTGGTTACATTGCTAACACCAGTTACCCTAAAATAAAAAAGGAGAGATTTTGAAAAAAATTGCGATTTTATCATTGGTTGCAAGTGCATTAATTTCTAGTGAGCTTCCAAATTATGAGCTTAGTGCATTTTTAGGTGGGTTTGATAGCACAAATAGTGCGAAGATTGATGAATCAGAGCTTTTTGGTTTGGGCTTTGCTAAAAAATTAGATAAAAACTTGATGCTTAATCTATCTTATTTCAATTCAGATATAGATTATAGAGACTCTTTAGAAGATAGTAAACTAGATGTAATTACATTAAATCCAGAGTATTACTTTATGGGTGCTAGTGAGAACTTAAAGCCATACTTAACAGCTGGTATCGGTTATGCTAGATTTGCAAATGAGCAGTTTGATAATGAGAATGATTGGTTAGTAAATTATGGTGTAGGGCTTAAATATTTAGCTACTGAGACTCTAAGTCTAAAATTTGAAGGAAAACACCTACACACTTTAGATGAGGGGAATAACTACTTTACTTATACTGTCGGTTTTGCTCTAGGCTTTGGTTATGATAAGCCAAAACCAGCACCAGTGCCAGTTGTAAAAGAGAAAGCTCCATTAGATAGCGACAATGATGGTGTTATTGATGGACTTGATAAGTGTCCAGATACTCCAGCAGGAGTTGAGGTTAATTTAGATGGTTGTCCATTAGATAGCGATAAAGATGGTGTTTATGACTATTTAGATAAGTGTCCAGATACTCCAGAAGGAATTAAAGTAAACAATAGCGGTTGCCCTCTAAGTGGAAAAGATAGTGATAATGATGGTATTGAAGATAAATTTGATAAGTGTCCAAATACTCCAGCTGGTGTTTCAGTTGATGCAAATGGGTGTGCGTTAGATGATGATAAAGATGGTGTGCCAAACTATTTAGATAAGTGTCCAGATACTCCAAATGGCTTTAATGTAGATGATAGAGGTTGTAAAGTGTCTTTTAGATTCAATGTAAACTTTGGTTTTGATTCATCTAAGCTAGATGAGACATCAAAAGCTAGTGTTGCAGAGTTTGCTAAATTTTTAGATGAAAATAGTAAATATAGTGCTAGTATCGAGGGACATACTGATAGTTCAGGTTCAGCTATCTATAACAAAAAACTCTCAGAAAAAAGAGCTAAAACTGTATACCAAGAGTTGTTAAATAGTAATATCTCTAAAGATAGATTAGAGTATAAAGGTTACGGCGAAGAGAAACCTAAATTTGATAACAAAACTCGTGAAAATAGAGCTAAAAATAGAAGAGTTGAGGGTGTATTAGTTACAAAATAAAAAATCCTTTTGGATTTTTTATTGTTTTAGCAACTTTTATATTTATTTAAAAACTTCTTTACCAACTTTAATTAAAAAAACTACAATTTTTATTATTTTTTCTTTTTTATAAAAAAACTATCCTTTTATTAGTTAAATAATAAATTAACAAGAGGATAAACTATGAAGCTATTAGTATCTAAACATGGCAAGACAAGATTAAAAGAGCGTCTAGGTTTAGCTAAAAGAGCTATTGATAGACATTTAAAAAAAGTAGTTCTTAAAGGAGAAACATTTTTTAAAGCTTCTAATAAAAAAAATATTTTCTATATAAAATATTATAAAGCACTATATATATTTGCAAGAGAAAATATGAATATTATTCTTGTAACTGTACTTAGTGAAAATATGTATCAATATGAGATTTCAACTACTAATAAAAATAAATTTGTAAATTTTTACTAAATTTTTTAAAAATCTTCTATTTTCTTTCTTTTTCAGTTTTTTTATATCCTTTTATTTAGATGAAGCAAAAAATTAAAAGGATAAGATGTGGGAACACTAAATTATAGAAATGATGAAAACTTAGAATTTTTAAAAAAGTGTAGTGATAGTGAGTTAGAGGTTTTAGAAAAGATTTTGATTTGTGATGAAGAAGGTATGCTTAGAGATACTGAAGATTTAACACTCCAAGGTAGGTATCAAGAATATAAAGGAAATCAATCTTATTATTGGGATTTAATTGCAGCAGAGTATCAATATTATGGTGGGAATACTTTTTTAAATTGGGTTAGAGGGTCTTGGTTTGAAAAAGGTAATACTTTTAATAGTGAAGGTGTTTTATATGAAGAGATTTTAACCGATGTTTGCTCTAAGATGAAAGTAAACCTTCCTAAAAACTCATCTTTAGAGACAAAAGAGGCAAATTTATTACTTAAAGTTATGGAAAAAACACTAGAGAGTATTCCTGAATCTGAAAGGGAAGGATTTATGAAAGATTTAGATATTAAAACTTCTAGTTATAAATTACAAGCTTGTACAGCTGCTTTACAACTAGCTATTAGACAAGGTGGTTTTAAATCTTATCAAATAGCTGTAATAATTGCAAACTCTATATCAAAGCAAATTTTAGGGAAAGGTTTAACTTTTGCTGGAAATGCTACTTTGACAAAATGGTTGGCACGTTTTGCAGGACCAATTGGTTGGGTTATAACAGCTTTATGGACAGCAGTTGATTTAGCAGGTCCTGCATATAGAGTAACTATTCCAGCAACTATCTATATAGCTTCACTTAGAGGATTTAGCTCTTTTAAAAAATGCTCTAAATGTAAAAAACCTATTGGTGATAGTGTTAAGTTTTGTGATGAGTGTGGAACACCTAACTCATAAAAATAGATATTTGATAGAGAAATAACTCTATCAAATTCTAATTTAGTTAAAATTATTTTTAAAAAATAAAATAAAAGATAATAAAAATGCCAAAGAGAAAAAAAATAAATTTAGAAACAGAAGAAAAAGTTCAAATAGTATTTGAGTTAACTGAAAAAAATAGTTCTATAGATGAATTAGCTAAAGCTTATAGTGTTTCGCCGAAAGTTGCGAAATCTTGGAAAAATAAATTTTTAAAAAGAGTTTTTTTAGAAAATTTACTTGATGAATTTACAACAAAAATTAACAATTTTTATTTAAAAGATGAAATAGAGGATACAAAAAAAAGATGCAAACAACTATTACTATTTGTAGAAAAGTTTTTTTATGAAAAAGATATTCTTACTGTTGCAACAACTTACACTCAAATATCAATGATTTATGCTGAGTTGAAGGAGTATGATAAAGCTTTAGATTACTTTTTTAAATCTTTAAAGATAAAAGAAGATTTTTTAGATAAAGGTAGTATGGATATAGCTGAAAGTTATGAAAATATAGCGTTTATATATGAAGCACTTAGGAAGTATAATGAAGCTTTAAAATATAGCTTAAAAGCTTTAAAGATAAAAGAGAAGCTTTTAGGTAAAAATAAATTTGCTAATGTTGAGAACTATATTAGTCTAGGTAGTTTATATCAAATATTAGGAAAAGACAAAATAGCTTTAAGGTATTTTCTCAAAATTTATAATATAGAGAAAGAGGTTTCAACAGAAAATAAAATAGAGATAGCTCAAAATTATAAGAGAATAGGCTTTATGCATGATGCACTTCAAGAGTTTAGTTATGCTTTAGAGTATTTATTTAAAGCTTTGAGGATAGAAAAAGGCATTTTAGGGGAAAAACATGTAAATATAACTGAAACTTATTACTATATAGGTTTGACTTATTATAATCTTGAAGATTACGATAAAGCTTTAGAGTATTTTTTTAAAATTTTAAAAATAGAAAAAGAGTTTTCAGAAGAAAATAATATAAATATAGTTGAAATTTATGAATATATAGGTCTAATTTATAACTCTTTAGAGAAATATAATAAAGCTTTAGAGTTTTATCTAAAAGCTTTAGGGTTAAAAAATAAATTTTTAAAAAAGGGGCATATAGATATAGCTGATAGTTATGAAAGTGTAGGTTTTACCTATGTAAATCTTTACGAATATGATAAAGCTTTAGATTGTTTTTTTAAGGCTCTAAGGATAAAAGAATGTGTTTTAGAAGAGAGAAATATAGATATAGTTAATATTTATGAAAATATAGGTTTAATTTATCATAACCTTGAAGAGTATGATAAAGCCTTAGAGTATCTTTTTAAAGTCTTAAATATAAATCAAAAAATTTTAAAAAGAAATATTTATGAAATAATGACAAATTATTTAGCTATAGCTTTTGTTTATCGAGATTTTAAAAATTATGAAGAGGCTTACTATTTTGCCAAAGAGGCTTATTGTAGTTTTTTGAACTTTAAACATAAGAGTTTTCAAGATTTAGATAGTTTTGGAAAACAAAACTTTATGAAAAACCATACCAATCACTTTTATAGCATATTAGAAATAGCAACTTTTTATATAGAAGAGTTAGAGAAAAAAAGTGAGTTACAAAATAGAGAGCAGATAAAAAACGAAGTTTTTGATTTTTGGCTTAAACATAAAGGCTCAATTGCAGAAGAGGAGAATCTATTAATCGAGCTTTATGAAAGTAGTGAAAGTATAAAGCTAAAAGATAAAATAGATAGATTGATGAGACTTAAAAGAGATTTAGGCAAGTTATATCAAAGTGAATTAAGCTCTAAAGAAAGTGAGAATAGAGAAGATATAAAAAATGAAATTTTAGTTATAGAAATATATTTATCAAAACATATTTTTAAATTCAAAGAGCAGATGGGACTTAAAGATATAAACTTTAAAGATATTTCAAAAGAGCTTAGTGAAGATAGTATATATATCGATTTTGCAAAGACTCAAAATCAATATTTTATTTTTATATTAAATAGTGAAAACCATATAGATTTTTTAAGCATAGGGGCTAAAGATAGTGAAGAGATAGATAGAAATATTAGCTCTTTTAGAGAGAAAATTTATGCTATAGATGAGAATCAGTTAGAAGAGTTTAGAAATATGGTGGCAGAGACAAACTCTTTTGATGAGAGCAGTGGAAAAAGTGAAGCTTTGCAGTTATATAAAATAATAATAGAGAAAAATTTATCTAAATTTATAGAGGGTAAAAATAGATTAATTATATCTCCTGATGGTTTATTAAATCTTTTACCATTTGAAGCTTTGTGTTGTGAAGATGAAGTATTTTTAATAGAAGAGAAAAATATTAGTTATATTCCATCTGGTAGAGAGTTTGTTAGATTAAGTCGAAAACTATCTACAAAATCTCAAAAGATAGTTATGTTTTATGACCCTGATTATAATTTAGATATATCTAATAATATAAAAAGTGAGAGTAAAAAGAGGTCAGTGAGTGTAGTTGCTAGTTTAAAAGATGTAGTTTTTAATCCATTAGGTTTTTCTAAAGCAGAAGCAGATTCAATAAGTGATTTATTTATTGATAATATAGATATATTTAGAGAAAAAAAGGCAACAGAGGGTAATTTATACAATTTAGATTCACCAAAATATCTACATTTAATTACTCATGGCTTTTTTGTTACAAATGAAAATATTGATAACCCAATGCTCAAATCAGGAATAGCCTTAACAGGAGCTAACAGTTCTATTAAAAGAGGAAAAGATGACGGAGTTGTTACATCTTTGAAGTTAATGGGATTAAACTTAAATAATACGGAGTTAGTAACAATATCAGCTTGTGAGAGTGGTGTTGGAGATATAAGTGAAGCAGAGGGTGTAGCTGGATTAAATAAAGCTTTTATTATGGCAGGGGCTAGAAATATTATAATTAGTCTTTGGGAAGTTCCAGATGAAGAGACAAAAGATATATTTAGTGAGTTTTACAGTAGAGTTAAGAGAGGAGAAGAGTACTATAGTGCTTTAAGAAGTGCTAAAGAGGAGCTAATAAATTATCATCCAATTTTTTGGGCTGGTTTTATTTTAAATGGCTTTGAAAAAAAAGATTTAGGAGAGAGTTATGTCAAATATTTTAACAACGAATTTAGAAGTTTTTGAAACAAATATAGGAAAGTTAGATAGTGTAGATATTAAGAATAGTAGTTTAAATTTAACTGATAGTGATAAAGTTTTATTTACAGCTACAAAAAGAGATAGAAATGAAATCAGTAAATATAAAATATTAAAAATTAATCCAGTTACTTTTACAGTTGTTCCTGATAGATTTGAGAAAAATAATTTAGATATTTTTTGGAGTATAAATAGCTCTGTAATATATAAAAATTCTGCTGAGGTTCTATTTTCAAAAAAAGAGGTTTTTGATGAAGTTTTCAAAGAGTTAGAGGAGATTTTTTTAGAAGATGAAAAGAGTTATGGAGAATTAAAAAAAAAAGAGAAAAATAGAGAGGTAGATTTATACTTAAAGTATCTTCTATTTAAGACATATATAGAAAATAGTTCTATACAAGGAAAAAGAGCTATAAAAAAAGAAGTTTCTAGCTCTATAGGTAAAGTAAAACAGATAGTTTCTTTTAATAGTAAATCAAAAGAGTGTTTAGTTATAGAGTTAAAAAAGATTGAAAAAGATAAAAAAGTAGACACTTTTATCAAAGTTTTTAATATAGAAAATATAACTTCAAAAGAGGAGTTTGAAAATATTTTTGAAAAATGTAAAGAAGATATACCTTTTGCAAAACTAGGCTCAAAAAGAGATAGTAGAGAGTTTACTATTGCTAATAGGAAGTTTATTGTAAATAATTTGACAAAAAATTTTGGAAGAGAGTATTTTTTAATACTTCAGTTAAAAGATAAATTACCTAAAGCAGTTTTTGATAAAAATGATATTTTGGATTTAGATATAGAGCAGATAGAAGATGAGCAGTTTTTAAAAATACCATATAAAGAGCTAGAGCTTAATGCTGAGGAGAGAGTAAAATCATATAGAAAGTTTTTAAAAAATATTAAAAAGTTTAGTAATGAAAAGAGTTTTGTATATGATTTTGCTAATATTATTTTAAGTTTAAAGAGAAACTTTTTTTTAAAAAAGAAACTTAAAAGTGAAATGAATAGTTTTTTAAAAAAAGGATTTATAGATGGTGATAGAAGTGAGTATGATATTAAATATCGTAGTAGTTTTAATATTTTAACCTATTTTTATGAATATTTATTGAAAAAGAGAGTTGGTATTGAAGATATATTTGAGAGTCAATTAAAAGTTTTATTATATTTTATCTATTCAGATTATTTTGATATAGATAATATAGATGATAGATTAGTTGTAAATATATATCTATTTTTAAAAAATAATATTTTATCAAAGGCTAATTATGAATTTTTATCTCTATTTGAAGATTTTGAAAAAAGTTTAAAAATTCAATTAGAAGATTTAGAAAAGATAGAAAAGTGCTTAGAAAATTTTACTAATTTAAATGATGAAAAGTTTTTAGATTATAAAGAGTTAAAAAAAGATTTGGATAGAAGTAGGTGCTATGATATAGAGTATTTAGAGTTAGTATTAGATTTGGTAAAAATAGGAGATTGTAGTTATTTAAGTGATAGTTTAGAGAAAACTATTTTAGAAAAAAAAAATCAATTGAATTTGAAATATTATGAAGATATTGATTTAAATAATAAGAGTGAAAAAGAAAGTATTGATGAATTTCAAGATGAAACAGTTAAGTTATTAAAATATATAGAAAACTTTTTTGATATTTATAATATATCTGAAATAAAAAGACCAGAAGTTGAATATTTTAATTTTAAATTATTAGATGATTTAATTAAAATGTTTGCAGTTTCGTTCCCTTTGAACAGTAATAATACAAATGCTAAAGCAGTAGAGTTAATTAGAAAACTCTATTTAAAAAAGCCTAAATATATGATAGATGACTGGAATAACACGATTGTTAACTTAATATTAGATACTTTGAAAAATTATGAAAGTTTAAAGCAGTTAGGTTTTGAAGAGAGTTTTGAATACTCTTTAGAAGAGTTAATTGAAAAAAGTAGTTTCTGCTATGTGAAAGTTGAAGATAAACCTGATAACTTTATTACGAAACCTACAGCAAGAGCAAAAATAAAAAAATATTTTACTATCTCTGAAAATAATGGAGATAAACATTATTATATAACTCTATTTAAGGAGCTATTTTTTAAAGAAGTAGGATTAATTATAAAAATATTTGAAATTATAGATGAAATAGAAGCTAAAAGAGATATTGATTTTTTTCAAAAAAGCTTTGTAGAGATAGAAAAAGAGTTTCCTAAAGAGTTAGAAGATATGCAAGATAGTTTGGACAAGTTAAAAGTAATATTTTGTACAAAAGATGCCATGAAAAGAAAAAAATTAGATAAAAATAAACTCTGTTTACAAATTTTAAAAAAGTTAAAAGTTTAAGTGCAGAAATAAAGTACTCTAATACGATTTTAAGTAAAATTTAAAAAAATAGTTTGATTTGAACTATATTTACATCTATTAATAACTAAAATAATACTGATTTCTTATTTCTAAATTAGAATCGTAATAGAGTAGAAATAAAGCTTAATGTTTTAAAAAAATAAAATTAAAGATATAACAAAAAAATGAAAAAAGTAACACTAGGTTTTAAATATCGCTTATATCCAAATAGTGAACAAAAGAGACTTTTAAATACTCAAATATTTATATCAAACCAAGCTTATAATATTTGCTTGAATTTGCAAGAGGAGCAATGGCAAATTAACAAAAATTTGGATAGAAAAGAGAGAAAATATTTAAAAGCTAGTGAAGTTGATAAGAGAGTAAAAGAGACACTTAAAAGTAGAAAATTACCATTTAAAACTGTTGTAACTCAACAAGCAAGAATACAAACAGATAAGGCTTTAAAAGATGCCTTAAGTGTAAAAGGTCGAGGTTTTCCAAAATTTAAATCTTCAAAAGGCAATAGACAATCTTTTACTTGGAACAATCAAGGTTATCAGATTTTAGATTTAAATGAGAGGTTTAAAATTTTGAAGATTATGAAATTACCTATTAAAATGCGATACCACAGGAGTTTACCAACTAACTATAAAATGAATTATATAGTGATTTCGAGAGAAAATAATAAATATTTTGTAAGTTTTTCAATAACTTTTGACAAGTCTATGAATAAAGATGTAGATTTTTCAAAAGCTATTGGAATCGATTTAAATATCAAAGATATAGCTTTAAGTAATGGAAAGTTAATCAAAACTAACTCAAAAAAAATAAATTCTAAAAAGTACGATAGAAAGTTTTTAACTCTTCAAAGAAAGCAATCAAGGAGAGTGTTAAAGGTTAAAAAATCAAAAGTTAAACTGGGTAGCAATTTCAAAAAGACACAAAGAAAATTAAATAAAATATATGAAAAAGCTAAAAATATAAAAAGTGATAAATATCACAAAATAACAAGTGAACTTTCAAATAAGTTTGATTTGATAGTAGTTGAGGAACTACAGAGCAAAAATATGACTAAAAGAGCCAAATTTAAAAATGTTAAACAAAAATCAGGGCTTAACAAGTCAATATTAAACACCTCATTCTATCAATTTGTACAACTATTGGAGTACAAAACTACAATGCTAAATGACAAACAATTCTTAAAAGTTCCACCACACTATACAAGTAAAACTTGCTTTAAATGTGGTAATGTAAAAACAGACCTTATACTAAGTGATAGAGTATATAAATGCAAATGTGGATATGTAGAGCATAGAGATATTAACAGTGCAAAAAACATACTTAAAAAAGGTTTGGATAAATTAGGAGTTGTTGCAGGAACTGCAATTCGTGAGTTAAACGAAAGCCTTTCAAATTCTGACTCTGTAGAGTTGGTTAGTTAGGAAGCCCTCACTTTTAAGAGTGAGGGGGTAGTTCACTGAAGTAATTTCATTACATTTTGGCTTACTTGATTTGATTGGCTCATTGCAAAGCTACCACTTTGTGCAAGTAGACTACCTCTCTCAAAGTTTGACACCTCTTTAGCAAAATCTAAATCTCTAATGAAAGATTCTGAACTTTTTGCACTAACTTGAGTTACACTGATATTATTTACAGTAGATACTAATTGATTTTGAACAGAACCTAAATCGCTTCTAGTTTGGTCAAGTGCTTTTTGAGCACTATCAGCTATTGTCATTATAGCCATTGCACCAGCCATTGTTGTTATACCAGCACCTAAAGAGCTTCCATAGCTTTCAGTATTTGCATTTTCATACGCACCAATTGCACTTGCTTGATCTTTTGTTAGAGCAGATCTAAGAGAAGCTATATTTAAAACATCTTCAGCAACATTTGCACCAGCACTAAAACCAGCTGCCATTCCATTTGCACCAGCGTAAACATTTATATCTTTAGCACCCATTCTCGATAGGCTTAATCTTCCATACTCTTCAATAGTTGTTGAGCCAAACCCTGCAATCGTATCAAGGTTAGTTCCAGAGATTTTAATTCCTCTTCCATCTAAACTCCTTAAATTTAAATTACCTCTATTATCAATATATGCTTCAACTCCTGTCTCACTCTTTACATCGTTGATAGCATTTGCTAGTTTTCCGTCATTATCATTTGCTTGAACATTATATATATCACCAATATTTATACCATTGATAGCAATACCTGTTACATCTCCACTAGCTATTGGGTTTTGAGCAGTTGAGACTAGTGTCCAAGATGCTTTTATTCCACCTAGTGCGTCAGAGTTTTTATTGATTGTTTCTGCTAATCTTCCAATACCAGTATTAGGACTAGTTGATATTTTAACACTCTCAATTGTTAAGTCGCTTCCAGTTCTTACTGAGCTAAATGTTAAGCTTATATCTCCAGAGCCTGTAATATTACTACCCGTTTCAAATCTAGTCTCACCAATTTTATTTGCATTTGTTGCAGGAATTGATGCTTTTACAGTCTCATGTGAGAAAGCTCCAATTTGAAACTCTTTATTATTAAATGCACCAGCTAGTAGATTTTGACCATTAAAGCTTGTAGTATAGGCGATATTGTCAAGCTCTTCTAATAATCTTACAACATCAGCTTGAAGTGCTTTTCTAGTTTCGTTTGTTTGACCATCTTGAGCAGCTTGAGTAGCTTTTACTTTGATAGTATCTGTAATTTTTACTTGCTCGTCCATCGCTTTATCAGCAATTTGAACAATACCTATCGCATCATTTACATTTCTAACAGATTGTCCTAGAGAGTTTGCTTGATTTCTTAAGCTATCAGCAATCATCAATCCAGAAGCATCATCAGCAGCTTTGTTGATTCTCTCACCAGAGCTTAATTTTTCTAATGAGTCACTTACATTTCTATTGTTTAAAACACCATCTTTATGTGAATTTAATGAACTAATGTTTGTATTTATTCTAAAACCCATAATATTTCTCCTAAAAGGATTTGCAAATTTTTTATAATTAAGTTCTATAAAGCAAAAATCATTCCATAATTTTAAAAATAGTGATAAATAAGTTTTGATATAATTTTGCATAAATTTTGATAATATGAGGAATTAAATGAATGATATTTTAAGAGCAAAAATTTATGCTCTACTCTCAAAACTCTATAGTGATACAATAGATGCTAGAGTTTTAAATGATTTAAAAACAAACAAAGAGATATTAACTCTATTTGGAGAAGATGCTAACTCTTTTATATTAAATAGTGATGAGAGAAAAGTTTTAAATGAGTGTAATATTGACTTTAGCTCTATCTTTCTCTTAAATGCAAAGCCGATTGAATCAAGTGTTATTGATAGTAAAAGTGATGTTTTAGTAGGGCTTTCAAACCCAGTTATGGAGTTTTATTTTAAGCATGGTTACAATATAAATCTTATAAATACGCATATTCAAACACCAGACCATATATCAATCGAACTTGGTTTTATGCAAAAACTAATTTTAGACAAAGATACAAAAGCTCAAAGAGTATTTCTAAAAAAACATCTACTCTCTTGGGCTATCTCTTATCTTATCTCTATCTCTGACATGGCAAAGACTCCATTTTATAAAGATTTGTTTGATTTTACAATAGAGTTTTTAGTATCTGATTATAGTTTTTTGAAAGCTGAAGCATGAATCTCAATATTTTAAAGTGCATAAGAGCTGATTACAAAGGCAAAGAGTGCAATCTATGTATAGATATCTGTCCAGATAGTGCTATCTCTATAATCAAAGATAAAATAACTTTAGATTTAAATAGTTGTAGTGATTGTTTAGTTTGTATTGGGGAGTGTCCGAGTGAAGCACTCTCTAGTGAAAAATTTGATGAGAATAGTTTTGTTTTATCAAATATAGACAAAACAGTATCTTGCAAAACCAATTCACCTTGCTTAAATGTTTTTGATAGACACCATTTTATAACAATGGCTATAAAATTAGGAGAGCTTAATTGTGATTTATCAAATTGCAATGAGTGTGAAATTAATAGAGATTCAAAAGTATCAAATAAAATAGAGCAGAAACTAAATGAATCAAATAGATTTTTAGAGCAGATAAATCAAAAAAGTATATCTATACTAAAGAAAATTGATATTAATAAAAAAAGAACACTTTTTAAAAAATTAGTTAGTAAAGTTTTAGTGAAACAGAAAATCGAAAAAAATTCAAACTATCCTGTTAAACATCAAATATTATCAAATATTTTAAAACCACTATTAGATAATATAAAAGTAATCGATTCAGATTTTTTAATAGATAAAAAGATAGATAGTAGCTGTATCAACTGCTCTGATTGCAGTGAATTTTGTCCAACAAAAGCTATTACAAAGAGTGAGAGTGAAATATTTTTTCAAACAACAAAATGCATCTCATGCTCTATATGTAATGATATTTGTAAATTTGATTCAATTACAAATATCAAAAGTGTTGATTTAGTAGATTTTGCTTTTGATAGAGCGAAACTTTTAATAGAGCATGATATGCTAATCTGTAGAGAGTGTAATATGCCTTTTTCATACAAAGGTGATAATTTTTGTCAAAGATGTCTTGAGTTTAAAGATGATTTTGAAAATATTTTTAAACTAGCTTCAGAAATTGAGTAATTTGACGATTCTTTAACTAAATCTATTAAATTTACCAAGGATTTAGTTATGAAAACTCTTTTTTCTCTATTTTTATTAATAGTTATGGCAAATGCAAATATAGAAGTTACAAAAACTACGGCTTGTTCAGTTAATATCATAATGGATAAACTCTCAAGTTTAGCAAAAAATAGCAATTTAACAATTTTTCAAAAAGTTAAGCATTCGAAAAATTCTCAAAGTTTTAGAATCGAAGCTGGTGAGAATCGAAAAGGTGTTGTTACTTTTATCAACCCTAGAGTTGGCGATAGGTTAATTAGACAAGATAGAGCAAATCCAGCAGACCTATCTGTATTAGTAAAAGTTTTTAAAAACAGTTACAATCAAACAGTTATATCGTATGAGAATCCAGCAAAGCTTAAAAGTAGAGACTTCTCTCACTATATAAATGCAAAGATAGATAGATTAGATTCTGAACTTAGTAAAATCAGTTCAAGGTCTCTAACTCAAACATGTGTAGGTTTTAAAAGCTCTTTTTAGAATCTATATTCTCATATCTTAAAAAATAGAGATAAACTCTATAAAAATTTATTCTCTTTTAGCTAAAATAAATGAAAAAAGTTGAAAAAATGAAAAAATCTTTCTCTATGATAGAGTTAATTTTTGTAATTGTTGTGGTCTCTATCCTCTCTATTGTCTCTGTTCCAAATTTCAATAAAGATACAGCTTTCTATATAGATGGAGAAAAAGTAAGAGATGCAGTCTCACCAGAGCTTATAAAAGCTACAAATCAAGTCCTCTCACATATCAGATACACTAGACATTTAGCCTTGATTGATAATAAGTTTCAGCCGTATCCTTTAAATGGGACTACTGAAGAGTTAGATAGAAGCAATTTTTGGTTTAAGCAAAGATGGCAAATTCAATTTCATCCTACAGCAACAGATAATAGAAAAAATAGTTATAGTATATATTCTGATTATCCTTCTAGTTCTTCAAGTAAACATTTTGACAAAAGACCTATGGATGATTATGAAATTGCTAAAGACCCATTAACAAAAAAATATTTATCTGGCTATTCAGCAAGTAATATAGCAGGTGTTAGTAGTGAAGATGAGTTGCTTGAGAATGTAAAATTGATAAAAAAGTTTGGAATTAATAAGTTAGAAGTTAGTAGTAGTTGTGGAAATAATATATTTCGTATTTTATTTGACAACATGGGTAAAATATATTGTAATTCAGATAATTCAAATACAGGTGGAGATAATCCTTATAAATATTTATCTATAAATACATATAAACTAACTCTTTGCAAAACAGACCCATGTAGTGAAAATAATTTATCTATCTGTATAGCCCCAGAAACAGGTTACTCTTATATCTGTAAATAGAAATTTTAAAAACATTACAAAAAAACTTGTAATATTAAGTTTGTATTAAGTTTTTGTTGCTATAATTTCGGCTCACAAACGGCAAACAGCTGTTAGTGAGAGTTCAATTAAAAATATAAAATGTTAAATTTTTGAAAACTAAGTAAAAGCTAGTCTAAAACTTTGA
>Ga0193959_1000101_pt1 | contig 34794 bp, 40 predicted proteins | sample FB_2_MG_FD_140333 | JGI IMG/M metagenome (GOLD analysis project Ga0193959, IMG submission 140333) | Microbial mat bacterial communities from the Broadkill River, Lewes, Delaware, United States - FB_2_MG | ecosystem: Environmental > Aquatic > Freshwater > River > Microbial mats | place: USA... | reverse complement strand
GAATATGAAACATGTATTTGTTTTATAGTCTCTTTTTTATTTATATCATATAAATAAACTTGATTTGAAAGTAAAGCAAATATTACAATATCTTTATTTATAAATCTAGCTTTTGCTATAAACATTCTTTTTTTATCTGATAAAACTTCTTTTAATTTTCCATTTTCAAAAATATTTAAAGCTCTACCACCTTTGAAACCTTGTGATAAAATCAATATTTTATCTTCTAATACATCAACACTATAAACTTTAGAATCAATAATATCACCCATAAAATCTTTGATTTTAGGTAATTTAATAGAATCTATTTTTTCTTTTTTCTCTAAATCAAAAATATCTACACTAGATGCAGATGTTGCAGCGTATAAAATATGATCTTTACAAATTAAATCAGTTACTCCACCACTTGCTTTATATTCAAAAGAGGGCTGTATATTTTTTGCATTTATACTCATAGCTAAAATAAAAATAAAAAAAATAGCTTTAATAAAACTCATAATATATCCTTTATCCTACTATTTTTATGGCTTGAGTTGGACAATATTTTATACAGTATCCACATGAAGTACAGTTATCATTTATTTCAGGTCTAAACATAGCTAAGAAATCTATGGCTTCATCTAAACATGGATCTTTACATGAAAAACACATAGTTTGATTCCATGATAAGCATTTTGATACATCTATCTCAATTTTTGCTGCTATGTTTTTTTTGTAGTTTATATTTAGTACTTCATTTGGACAGGCATTTGCACATTCATCACAATAAGTACAGCCTCCATTAGAAAAATCTAATTTGGGTGTTTTATCTTCTTGCATGATAATTATATTTTCTTCACAAACTGTACTACATATTCCATCACATTCTATACAGTTAGTAAAAAAAACAGCTTCATCTTCATAATAAGGCGGTCTTAAAATACTCTCTTGCTTCTTTTCTTTGTTAAAAGAAGAGGCAAGAGAACTAAAAAGTTCTCTTCTTCTCATAGGTTATTTTACACCCTCGTTAATATTATCAATTAAATTTGACTTAGCATCAGAACCTTTTGTTCTGAAATCTCCTTCAAATACATTTTTAGGAACCATAGTACTATTTGATTGTGGTGTATGACATTGACTACAATTAAATCTAGCACCAGCTAAAGTTGGTAATGGTTTTGCAACTGTTTTAAAGTCACTTGTATTCTCTACTACTTTACCTTCTTTTTCTATCATACCATCTTTTGTTAAAGTTGTATGAGGTCTAAAGCTTGTATAGTGTGACTTTGGAATAGGAGTTGCACCCATTGATTCAGCTACTGCTGGTTCATGACAAGATGTACACATGTTGTTACTAATAGTAATTGGTAACATTCCTTCTACATCATGAGGAATCATTGGAGGAGCATTTTCAAAAGCTCTTTCAATTTTTGTACTTGTACCTGCTGCTTTAGTACCATAAGTCGTTTTATCTGCAACAGTATCTTTTTCTGTATAAAGATTAGTAGTTCTTAATCCTAGTGATTCTTCACTTACAGTTTTACTTGCAGTACAACCAATAGTAAATATTGTTGCAGCAGCTGTAATAGCTAAAGTTATTTTACTTAACTTCATTTTTTTTCTCCTGTTTAAAATTTTTTATTGAAAAGTTAAGAGCATCATCATCGCAAACTTCAATACATCTTGCGCAGTTTGTACATTCTCCACTTAAAACAGGTTTAGATTCTTTTGTTACCATGAATAAAACCTGATCTTCGGGACATACAACCTTACATTTCATACAAGATGTACAGTTATCCACGTTATGATTAACTCTTATAAAACTAAATCTTCCTATAAGTGAATAAAATCCACCTAAAGGACAAACATGACCACACCAGCCATTTTTTAAAACAAATAGGTCAAAAAGAAATATCACTAAAATTGTTGCCCATCCAAAACCTAAACCAAATATTAAACCTCTATGAACCATAGAAATTGGTGATACTAGTTCAAACGCTGCTACTCCCATAAAAAAAGATATAACTAAACTAATAGCAATTACCCAATATCTCATATATCTTGTTGCTGGTTGCTTTTTTTGGATTTGATTAAAACCCAATTTTCTTCTTAGATAATTTGCTGCATCTGTAATAATATTTACAGGGCAAATCCAAGAACAAAATGCACGACCACCAATAGTCATATAAAATACAGTGATGATTAAAGCACCTATTAATACATCAACAGATAATACAGCTCCTGCAAATAGCATTTGTACTATTGCATATGGATCACTTAAAGGAACAACTCCAAGTACTAAAGAAGCACTTAGGTTACCCATTAAGAAGTTAACTCCATAAGCATTTGCAAGAATATATAAAGCCATAACAGAAATCTGCGTAATTCTTCGTAGTATCAAGTATTTATTTTTTACTAATATATTTGCCATTAGTATAAATCCTCCATACCACTATTTAAAGAATCAATCGCTGACTTCTCATTTATGCCAGTTGTATTTTCTTTACTTGTTGCATTTTCAAGTCTTTTCTCATCATTTTTGTCCCAACCTTTGATATAGTAATCTCCGGCTCGCCCTAAAGCTACTTCCTCAGGAAGAACAAAAATTGCTGCTTTTTCAGTTACACAAGCTTTTTCACATAAACCACATCCTGTACATACATCAGCATGAACAACGGGTTTAAGAAATGCGTGTTTTCCTGTTCTTTCATTTTTAGTATATTCAACTGTTATTGCCTCTCCTAAGATTGGACATGCTCTATAACAAGCATCACATTGAATACCCCAAAATGCAATACAAGAATCATGGTCGATAACGGCCACACCCATTTTTGCTTGGTTAATATCTAACTCTTTTTTCTCATTTTGTACTGACTTCATATCTAATGCACCAGTTGGACAAATAGGTACACAAGGAATATCAGGACACATATAACATGGAATATCTCTTGGCTCAAAAAATGGAGTTCCAAGAGGTTTGTTATCACCAGGTTTTGCTAATTTTAAAGTATCAAAGGGACATGCTTCAACACACATACCACATTTGATACAAGTTGCTAGAAAGTCATCCTCTTCAAGTGCTCCAGGAGGACGAAGTGTTAGTTGAGAAGCTTTAACTTCATCAACAAATGCACTCCATGTAAGACCACCTAAAATAGCAAGACCTGTTGCTCTTGCCATTTTTAGGAAAAATCTTCTTCTGTCGCTAATAGGTTCATTTCTAGACGTTTTCATTTTTGACTCTTTTTTAATTGAAGGATTAATATTGCTCAAGACAATATACCCTCCTTATTTATGCTTTATAAATTTTTACCGCACATTTTTTAAAGTCTGTTTGTTTTGACTGTGGACAAGTATAATCAGCACAAACTTTGTTGATAAATACTTTCTCATCAAACCAAGGAACAAATACAAGTCCTTTAGAAGGTCTATTTCTACCTCTAGTTTCAACTCTAGCTTTTACTTTTCCTCTTCTTGATTCAACCCATGCAAGTGCACCTTGTTTAACACCATATTTCTTAGCATCTTCTGGATGCATGTAACATAATGCTTCTGGTACTGCTCTATATAATTCTGGAACTCTCATAGTCATTGTTCCTGAATGCCAGTGCTCTAATACTCTACCTGTTGATAACCATACTGGGTATTCAGTATCTGGCATTTCAGGTGCATCCATATAAGGTCTAGCGAAGATTTTCGCTTTATTCTTTAATGATTTTTTATTTTTATCTTTAATACCTTTTAAATCACCTTGAGCTAATGCTTTTGCTAATTTTCCGTAGAATGCAAAGTCAGTTCCAGGTTTACCATATTTTTTAGCATATGGATCGTATTTAGTATTAAATCTCCATTGTGTTTCTTTACCATCAACAACTGGCCATTTAAGTCCTCTAACTTTATGGTAAGTATCAAAGTCAGCTAAATCGTGAGCATGTCCTCTACCAAAGTCAGCATATTCTTCGAATAAGTATTTTTGAATAAAGAATCCGTACCCTTTAAATACTTTACCGTCAGATCCAACAACATTTCTTGAATCTCCAACAGCTTCTGAGTTATCATACCCAGCTTGAATTGGATCATCTTGACTTACTTTGTAAGATTTAGCTTTTTCATTTGCAAAAAGAATATCAAACATAGTTGCATTTTCATCATAACCCATAGCTTTTGCTTTAGCAATAACATCAGGTAATTTTTTACCATTTCTTAGAGTATATTCACCCCATAAATCTTTAATTGTAAATCTTTTTGCAAGTTCAACCCATTGCCATGTATCAGACATTGCATCACCTACTGGTAATACTTGTTGTCTCCAATGTTGAGTTCTTCTTTCCGCATTTCCGTATGCTCCCCATTTTTCATACATCATTGCTGATGGTAAAATAAGGTCAGAAACTTTTGCAGAAATACCAGGATATCCATCAGAAGTTACAATGAAGTTATCCATTTCTCTTGCTGCTTTAATCCAATGAGAAGCAGATGCTGAATCTTGGTAAGGATTACAAACATTTACCCATGCAAATTTAACAACACCATCTTCAATATCTCTATGGATTTTCATAATATGTTGGTTTCCAACTGGGTTTAATGTCCCATCAGGAATTTTCCATGCAGTTTCAGTAATTTTTCTATGTTTTGGTGATTTAACCATCATATCTGCTGGTAATCTATGTGCAAATGTTCCAACTTCTCTAGCTGTACCACAAGCAGATGGTTGTCCAGTTAATGAGAACGCACCAGAACCTGGCTTAGCTTGTTTATTTAATAAGAAGTGAACGTTATATGCTAATGTATTTACCCAAGTACCTCTTGTATGTTGGTTCATACCCATAGTCCAGAAAGAAACTACTTTTCTTCCTTTTTCAATATATAAATCAGCCATTTCTTTGATTTTTTTCATAAATACTGCATCAGATTCGTCAGGATCACCTTTAGAAACTTGAGTTGTATACTCTGCTGTATATGGCTCTAAGAATTTTTTGTATTCTTCAAAAGAAATTTCCCAGTGTTTTAAACCAGCATTTTTATTAACCATTACATCACCTTCTTTATAACCATAAGGTTTTAATGCAGGTGCTTCATCAGCTGAAACTACTTTTTTCATTTCTTTAGAAATAGTTTCCATTTCTTTTGCAGTATATTTACCATCTTTAATTGATTTTTCATCAGATCTTCTCATTCCGTAACCCATGTTTACAGGAGAAGCAGCAAATACGATATGTTCTTTAACAAAATCCCAATCAATAGCATCTGGGTTATTGTATACGATTTCTCTAGCAATATAGTTCCATAATGCTAAATCTGAATTTGGTTTGAAGATAATTTCAATATCAGCAATATCAGATGTTCTATGTCTATAAGTAGATAAGTTTACGATTTTTACTTTTTTAGGATCAGATAATTTTCTATCAGTAACTCTTGACCATAAAATAGGGTGCATTTCTGCCATGTTTGATCCCCAAGTTAAAATCGTATCAGTTAATTCAATATCATCATAACAACCAGATGGCTCATCAATACCAAATGTTTGGTAGAAACCAACAACAGCAGAAGCCATACAGTGTCTAGCATTTGGATCAATTGCATTTGATCTAAATCCAGCTTTCATCATTTTTTGAGCTGCATAACCTTCCATAACTGTATATTGTCCAGATGCAAATACACCTACACCTTCAGGTCCACTTTCTTTAAGTGCTTTTTTGATGTGAACTTCCATCTCATCATAAGCTCTTTCCCATGATACAGGTGCAAAGTTACCTTTTTTATCAAATTCACCTTTTGCATTAACTCTTAGTAATGGTTGCTTTAATCTATCTGCACCATACATGATTTTTGCATTGAAGTATCCCTTGATACAGTTTAAACCTCTATTTACAGGTGCTGCTGGGTCACCTTTTACGGCAACAATCTTACCGTTTTTAGTTGCAAGCATAATTCCACAACCAGTTCCACAGAAACGACAAGCTGCCTTGTCCCATCTCCATCCACCTTCAGCTGTTTTTGCTTTTGCTTCTAGTTCACTTGGTACACTCATACCAACTGCGGCTGCTGCTGAGGCAGCTGCTGAACTCTTTAGAAAATCTCTTCTTGAAAGCGACATTGTTTTCTCCTTTAATGAAAATAAATGTATTAACATGAAAATTGTAACAATTAAAAAAAAATAAACAATTGACTCAAGTCAAGTGAGTTAAGTTTTAATTAAGATAAAAATTGTCCTATTTAATCCAAAGCATTTATTTAGGCTACACAAAAAAAAGATATGCTCAAAAATTATTATAGAAATATTAAAAAAGGATGAGTATGAAAGTTGAAATGGACAAAGAAATTCTTTTAAAAAGTACAAAAGAGATAAAAACACATAATTGTAGTGAACATGGTAATTTTTCAGAAATTTTAGAAAAAGAGATAATAAACAATATTGAAAAATCAAAATTAGCAAATACAGAAGTTGAAACTACATCAATTTTTGCAGAGAAAAAAGTTGGTAAATTACGAAATGATATATTTGATACATTAATTGATATATAATTAATTACTAATATACACTTGATATAAATCATGTTCCATCAAAATCATTTAGGCTAACATTTGTGATAATTAATAATGTAAGGAAAAAATATGGGCTTTCATGAATATATTAGAGCTGTTGGAACTGGTCCTAAATCTAATAGGGAATTAAGTGTTGAAGAGATGAGTGATGCAATGGAGTCAATACTAAATCAAACAGTAAGACCTGAGCAAATAAGTGCTTTTTTACTTGGTTGGCGAGTTAGATTAGAAAGTATTGAAGAGCTAAAAGCTAGTTTTGATGTTTGTAATAAATATATAAGTAGAACAACAGTTGAAAACTCTATTGAGCTTGGATATCCTTTTGATGGTAAAGCTGATAATCCATATTTATTACCTTTAATTGGTAAGTATTTAAAAAAGTTTGATTTAAACCTTGTTGTAAGTGGTGATGAATTGCAACCTGCAAAAAAAGGTTTAACTATTAAAGAATTACATGAGAATATAGAATTTGATTCAAATATTCACTACTTTGATAGAAAAGATTATTTTAAAGAGTTAAGTGAATTAAGTGAAATTAGAAATATTTTAGGTTTACGAACTGCTTTTAATACAATTGAAAAACTATTAAATCCAGCTAACTCAAAATATGCAGTTAATGCAGCATTCCATAAACCTTATGTTGTAAAATACAATGAATTATTTGGTAAGAACTATGATCATTTAGTAATTGTAAAAGGAAATGAGGGAACACCTGAAATTTTCTCTAAATGTAAATATTGGATTAATAATGATGGAGATATTACTGAGCATTTAATTGATCCAGAATTTTTTGGAATTACATACAGAAGGTCAACTACAATTATCCCTAAAGAAGTATCTTTAGAAATGACAAAAAATGCTAGCAATGAGTTAGAAAAATTAGCTAAATTAAATGCAGCAATGTTTTTAATAGCAGCTAAAAAAACTAATGATATAAAACTTGCATTTGAAATGATTGATTAGAATTAAATTATCTTGAGAGTATATATCCTTGTAAAAGGATATATATTTAATTAAGAGTTACAGGAACAAATTCAATACATCTAGCAGAAAAGAATTCTCTTGAATAGTTTGGTGAACTAAACATATGATCATTTAGGTTCCATTTATTTGATTTCTCAATTGTTACACTTTGTGCAACTTTTCTAGTAGCTCTACTTTCACAAATTACTTTTTCACCCTTGTGAAATGCTGTTTCAACACCTGTGATTCTTTCGCTTGTAACATAGTAATGCATTCCAATAAATACACTCATTACACTTCCTACAAAAAATAGTCCTTTTTTATAAGAACCCTTTGCCATAAATGGTCTAGTTGTTACAAATAAAGTTGTTATTAAAATAAAAGCAGCAATACCTAAGTATCCTGCTTCAAGTCTAAAAAATAATTCCATATTATTTATTCCTTATTTTATATATTCTTTTTCCCAATTGTTGAATTCATCACAAAAATATTTAATTCTTACTTTTTTGAATTCCCGTGAAGAATAAAGTGGCATCTTAGATTTATAATCAATCTCTTTTGCAATACTATCAATGACAGCTTGGGTATCTTCTTTTGTTTTACCATGTATCATAGTAAATAAGTTATAGTTCCATGTTGGATATTTAGGTCTTAAGTAGCAGTGTGAAACTGCTGAGAAAGAAGCTGCAATTTCACCAATTTCTTCTCCTTTTGTCCCTTCTTCTATATCCCATACAACCATTGCATTTGCATTAAATCCTGCACGTCTATGATTTAATATTGAGGCAAATCTTCTCATAACGCCAGCTTCTTTAAACTGATTTAATACATCAAAAAATTCTTCATATGTCATATTTAATTTTTCAATTGTTTCTTTAAAAGGTTCTGAAACAATTTTTATATCATTTTGAGCCTCTTTTATTATTCTATAGTGCTTATCATTAAGTTCCATTTTAACAAATTGTTTTTTTGCAACTTTTTCTTTTTTATCTTGTTTATTTGTAGTATCAAGTTTTACTGATATTTTGAACAGTTTTAATGTTGGTAACATAATATAATCATTTGCACCAGTTAACTTCGATAAAACTTCTACGGTTTCTTCTAAGTCTGACTTGGAGTTCGGAGCGACTGCTAAGGTAAACCAAATATTATAAGAGTGATTTCTTTCGTAGTTGTGTGAAATTCCTGGATGAGAATTCAAAATTTTTACTGCTTCGTCGATTTTATGTTCATCAATTTCGAAAGCAACTAATGAGGATTTATATCCTAACTTTTTTGTATCAAAAATCGCAGAGGTTTGCCGAATTATATTCTGCTCTTTTTGTTCTTTTAGGATATTTAAGACAACATCCTCTGTTGTATTCAATTCATTTGCTATTTGTTCAAAAGGTTTTTTAGTTAGTGGAAAGTTCTTTTGCACTCTATATAATATTTCGTCTTTCATTCTTTACTCCAAAGTCAAACTGAAAAAATTATAACAGTAATTTTTTCTTAAAGCCTTGATTTAAAACAATTTTTTTTATTGATTTACATTAAGTTTTTAAACTATTTTTTTTACTATAATTAATTCTTAAAAAATATAGAAGGAATCCTAATGTCATACTTTCCAGCTTTTATAAAACTAGATAATAAACGTATATTAATAGTAGGAGCAGGAAAAATTGCGCAAGAGAAATTATTGCATTTATTAGAGTTCTCAAAAGATATCACTATTATCTCTGAAGATTTTAATAAAGAAATTATTTCTTTGATTAATAAGCACTCTTTATCATATATAGAAAAAAGATATGAGAAAGGTGACTTAATAAATTTTGATGTAATTATTGCAGCAGTTGATAATATTGAGGTTCAAGAGAATATATATTTTGAATCAAGAGAATACCATTGTTTATGTAATTGTGTTGATATTCAAAAATATTGTGATTTTATCTTTCCTTCTTATATTAAAAAAGGTGATTTGACTATTGCTATTTCTACATCAGGAAGTTCACCTTCTATGGCAAAGTATTTAAGGATCTGGCTTGATAGTATTATTCCAGATTCAATAGTGGATTTTTTAACTCAAATGAAAGATTATAGAAAAACAATGCCTAAAGGGAAAGAGAGAATGAAGTTTTTAGATGGAAAAGCTAAAGAATATATGAATAGTTGGAAGGAAAAAAAATAATGAAATCAAAGAAGTTATTAATTGTTGCATTTTTTGTAATATTTATGTTTTTAGGACTAACGGCATTAAAACAAGGAATGCCTTCGGAAAAAAATGAAAGAGTGTATAGTTTATTACAAAAACATATGCCTTATGAGATTGAAAAAAGAGCAGGGGGACTTTCTATATTAAGTAAAGAAACTGGTATAAAAGAGAAACCACCAGCAAAAGATGTATTTTTAAGATTAGAACAACTTGAACAGTTATGGGCAAGAGACTTTTTAAAATTAGAAAATAATATACTAATTATTTTAGATAAAAATAAAAAAGAAACTGCGAAAATTATACTTAAAACTAAAGACGAAGTAACTTGGGTAAAAAGTTATTTCGAAATAAAATAACCACATTTTAATATAATTTTGGATTTAATACTTGAACTGAGTTAACTTAGGTCAAGTAATAAATCTGTGAATTTGATTATAATTACTATAACTAGTACATAATATGGAGATAATATGAAAGTACGTTTAAAAGATATTTACTTATTTAATGACGTTTGTGATGAAACATTAGAAAAAATTGAGGCAATAACAAGTGTTATAAAACTATCTAAAGATAATATTTTATTTTACGAAGGTGATGAAACTAAATATTTATATATACTTACAAAAGGAATTATTAAACTATATAAAACCTCTTCAAATGATAAAGAGATTATTTTAAAATATTTCCACTCCAATGAATTAATTGCTGAAGTTGCAAACTTTGAGCATATACCTTACCCTGCTACGGCACAATCTTTTGGAGAAACAGAACTTTTAAAGATTGATTTTGAGAAGTTAAAAGAGATAATATATTCAGATCCTAAATTAGCTTTTGTTATTCAAACTTCTTTAATTAAAAAGATTAGAAATTTAGAAAAACTTGTGTCTTTACATGTTGTATTAGATTCAAAAGAGCGAATTGCAAAATATATCTGTGATCATACAGAAGATTTCTTTAAAACAAAAAATATTCTTATTGCAGAGATTTTAAATATTTCTCCTGAGACTTTATCTAGAATGTTAAGAGTTTTTAAAGATGAAGGTTTAATTGATAGTAAGAATAAAACAATAGACAAAGAAGGTTTAGAAAACTTCTTCTCAACAAGTAATTAGTGCTTTAAATAAAAGCACTAAAGAACAAAAAAGGTTAAGGAACTTAATAAGTCCACTTAATCTTTTCTCTTAATTTAACTACTTCTCCCACAACTATAATTGCAGGTGTTGGCATATCTTTAGAATCTTCTACAATATTTTCTAGTGTTGATACTACAACTTCTTGTTCAGGAGTTGAACCTTTAGAAATTACAGCACATGGATAATCTTTACCTTTTCCATATTTCATTAATTTTCTAGTAATAAGACCAATATTATGGAATCCCATTAAGAAAATAAGTGTTTCGTCATTTAAGAAGCTTTGCCACTCTATTTGAGAGATTTTTTTATTTGGTGACTCATGACCTGTTACTACTCTAAATGATGTTGTAACACCTCTGTGAGTTACAGGAATCCCTGCATATGCTGGAACTGAAATAGATGAAGTAATACCAGGAATGATTTCAAATTTTATTTCTCTATCAAATAAATAAATAGCTTCTTCTCCACCACGGCCAAATACAAATGGATCTCCACCTTTAAGTCTTACTACATTTTCATGTTTAAGTGCTGCTTGGTATATTATTTCATTGATTTCATCTTGAGGAACAGAATGTTTACCATCTTGCTTTCCAACATAAACTAATTCACAGCCTTCTTTAGCCATTTCAAGTATTTTTGGATTTGCTAATCTATCATAAATGATAATATCTGCTTGCTCTACTACTTTTACTGCTTTAACTGTCATTAAATCAACAGCTCCAGGACCTGCCCCTGTTAAATATACTTTACCCATTTTATTTTCCATCCTCATATATGAATATCCCAGAAGGCTTTTTAATATTAAAGATTTCTCTTTCCATAAACCATTCTTTTGTATTAATTACTGCTACTGTATTTGAATCATTAACTGAAACATATAAATCTTGATCTACGTTTGACCATCTAACATGTAATACTTTTCCATTAAAATTAAATGTTTCTATAATTTTTAATGTTTTAGTATCAATTATTTGTATTGTAGGAAAATCTTTTCCTGAATATGTTACTGCTAAATATTTTTTATCTGGACTTAAACTTGTAAATACAGGTAAACCTTGTGTATCAATATTTTTTATAAATTTAAAATTATTATCATAAACTAAAACTTTATTGTCCCCAACAGCTGGAACAAATACTTTATCTCCACCAATACTCCAAAATCCAAAGTGTGGAACTTTTAGAACCATTTTTCTTTTTTCATTTAAATAGATTTTGATCTTTTTAAATGTCATAGTATCTAAGTCAACTACACCATAATGATTTGATGAAAAGAATCCAGCAATATAGTTGTTATCTTTAATCATTGCATCAAAAGGAAGTTGTCCTACATCTTTAAATTCTTTGAATAATGTAAAATCAGGTTTTGATTTGCCTAGCTTATTATCTTTATAAACAGAGATTATATCATTGTCCATTTGTGAAAACACTAAATAGTCTTTATAAATCTTAATACCAACATTTTTAGAACCTGTTTTAATCTTTTTAATTGGATTTAAATCCCTATCTAAAATATCAACACTTTTATCATCATAATTTGCAACAGCAACATAATTTTTACCAATTACAAATCCAATTGCAGACTTTGAAGTTTTATACTCATTTGTGATTTTTTCAGTTTCAGGATTGAATTTAATTACATATCCATCTCTTGAAATTACATATCCATCTTTACCTTTAAACTTAACTACTCCATGATTCATATTTCTCATATTTGGAATACTAGTTCTTTTTAAACCTTTATAAATTGTAGCTAGTGAAGAATTTTCTCTCTCAACTACGAAGAATTTTTCTTTAGCATATACTGAACTTAATACAATTACTGCAACAAGTGCTATTTTAAATAGTTTCATTATTATCTCCTCATCTCTTCTTTTGTTAAATAACATGATGGATCTTCATCCCATAAATTACCCGTTATTGCGTAAGCTCTTGACCTAGAACCACCATTACAAATATCAATGTAATCACATGAAGCACATTTACCTTCTATTTGTCTTGGAGTTTGTCTTAGTTTATTTAATAAATCATTTTCTTTAGATGTCCATATTTCATTAAAAGGAGTTTCAAGATAGTTTCCAACATTAAAAGGAAAGAATGGATCTGGTTTTACATTTCCAGCCCAATCCATATTACCAAGTCTATTTCCTGCAGAATTTCCAGCCCAAGCTTTAAGTTTTTTTTCTAAAATATCAGCCTTATTTGGATATTGCTCTTTAAATCTATTTAAAAGCATTACTGCATCCATTTCCATATTTCCAGTAACAAGGTCAATATTACTATCATTTTCATAGTATTCAAAGGCTTTGTTGATTATAAAATCGACAAATTCTCTTCTTTGCTCTTTTGTTATGTCAATACTTAGATTATCTTCTCCACGTCCAGAATAAACTAAGTGAGAAATATATAATTTATCAACATTTAATTCTTCAACTAGATCAAACATCTTATAAAAACTATCTTGAGTCTCTTTTGTAATTGTAAATCTAATTCCAACATTTCCACCATGAGCTTGAATAAGTTTAATTGCTGCAATAGATTTTTTATAAGCTCCAACTTGCCCTCTAAATTGATCATGAATTTCTTCAATCCCATCAATTGAAATACCAATATAATTAAAAGTATCAATGATTCTATCTACATTGTGCTCTTTTACATACATTCCATTTGTAGAAAGGTAAGTCATTATATTGTTCTCTTTCATACATTCTGCAATTTCAAAAATATCAGAACGTAATAAAGGCTCTCCACCTGAGAAAATAACAAAGTTAACTCCCCCAGCTTTTAGTCTTCCAATTGTTTCTTTTATCTCTTCAAGAGTTAATGTATCTTTTTTACTTGCATCTGCTTTACTGTAGCAATGATGACAAAGTAAATTACAGCGATTTGTAAAATTCCAAATCATAATAGAACCATTTAAAGTTCTTGATTTTTGATCTTCTAAAGTTGATTTTATTAAATTAGATAATCTAAACATCTATTTGTCCTTCTTAGATTTATATGACATAATAAAATTGGTAATAGCATCTAAATCTTTTTGTGATAATTCATCTTTGAAGCTTGGCATTACTGATCTTTTGTGCCCTAATTGTTTATATGTAGATTTGGGAGCTATAATATGCCCTTGAATCTCACCAACTGTTCTTTTATTTGCAATTTCTTCAAAAGAAGGCCCAAATGCAACAGATGTTTGGTGATGGCAACCCCAACAGTATTTTGTGAAAATTTTCTCCCCATTTGGCTCTTGAGCTAATGCAGATGTAAGGAAAAATATTGGTACAAGTAGTATCTTTTTATTAAGATTCATTATGTACTCCTTTTACTTTTGTATCATAAATTTTAACACAAACAAAAATCCATTCACTTGATGAGTATCAAGTTTTTGTCCTTAGAATCAGATAAAATAATAAATACAATTAAATAGGAGTTTATTATGAAAAAAATACTTTTTTCTTTAGCTTGTAGCTCGCTTTTATTTGCAAATAATTATGATATTGGATTAGATGCATATAAGAATAAAGAGTATAAAAAAGCCTATAATTTTTTTTTAAAAAGTGCAAAAAATGGAAATGCACAAGCTTCTCATAATCTATCAATTATGTACAATAATGGAGATGGAGTAGAAAAAAATATTAAACAATCAATACAATGGTTAAAAAAAGCAAGTGATTTAAATAATACATATGCTATGACTCAATTAGCAAATAATTATATGAATGGTTCTCATATAGAGAAAGATTATAAAAAAGCTTTAGTTTTATTTGAAAAAGCTGCTTTATTAGATAATTCTCAAGCTGCTTATACTCTTGGGTATTTATATACTGTTGGTATTGCAGCACCTCAAAATAATGAGAAGGCAATTATCTGGTATGAAAAAGCTGCAAAGTTAGGAAATACTAATGCTCAAATAAATTTAGGTTTTATGTATATCTCAGCACAAGGTGTTGAAAAAAATATGAATAAAGCAGCTTATTACATAAAAAAAGCAAAAGATCAAGGACATCCAAAAGCTGAGGCTTTATGGAAACAGTTTGAATTAGAAAAATATAAGGACTAAAAAATGGAAATTGTAATGACTTTAGTTTTTTCTTCAGTACTTTTAGTATTTATGATTTATCCAGCTATGAAAATAGTTGAATATCTTGAAACTAAAATAGAAATATCTGATGAAATGTATAATATATGGACAATAGTACTTACTATTGTTTTATCTCTAATTACTGGTGTTGGATTATATTATTTATAATCTACAGAATATAAAATCTTTTTAAAATCTTCAATACTTTTAAATTCATATATAGGGTGAGTTAAAAATGACTCATCTTTGTATGAAGCAAAAAATAAACTAGGAAATTGCGTAGTATAAAATAGCTCAATAGGGTAAGATGTTTTATACTCAACTGTTACTAATATACTTATAAAATGTTTATTAATATACTCTATATAATCTTGATTTAAAAAATACTCTTTTAGAATTTTGTTTGATTTTTTTGATTTCTTGGAAGCAATAAAAATCATCAAGTTTTTCTTTTCCTTGGCAGCTTGTATTAACGCTTTTTCATAGGAGCTCTGCCATGAAATATTTTGTGAAAAACATGATGATAAAAATAGAATAAGTAGTAGGATCTTTTTCATTTTTTAAGAATAACCATCTCTTTTACGAGATGGTTATTTTATTCCTGTTTATGCACCAGGAATATGTTGTCTATGCTCAACTGAATAAGTAAATGTAGGAGTAGTTAAGTTGTTAATGTATTTAACAAATTTACCTGAATCCGATTCATAAATACCAATTCTTCCAGTTGTCCACTCAGAAATCATAGTCCATTTACCATGGTTTGCTGGCTCTGCGTGAAGTAATCTAGGTTGAACAGGGTTTTTAACTTTATCACCTAACTTAGAAGTATATTTAACAATTTTATCTCTACCAATTTTTGGTTTAGACTCTGGGAATGTAATTGTCTCATATTGAGTTGCATCCCAAGTTTGTAATACTTTTTTAGTTTTAGCGTCAATTAATTGACCTTCTTTTTTACCAACTTTAACAATTCTATCTGCTTCTAAAGTTTCTTTATTAATTAAGTAAACTTCATTATAAGTTGCAGGTTTACCAAGTACTGTATCCGCCCAAATATATGGAGTATGAGGTGCAGTTCCAACGAATAAACCACCACCTGAAGTTGGTACTTTTTTAACTATTTTCCAATTTGAGTCCCAAATTACAACAGAACCAATGTTCATAGAAACAGTTGCGTGTAATTGTTTACCCATTTTTTTGTTATACCAAGAAGAACCTTGACCTGGGTGTGGTTTAGATTTTTTACCTGTATAAACTTTTGCTGCTAAATTTTTGTTTTTGTAATCAACGATACCCATTACATCACTTCCTTGAGAAGCAATCATATAGTATCTACCGAAATCTTTACCTTCGTCTTCATTTAAGAAGGCATCATGTAAAACTCTACCAATATTTGGAACATCTCCAACGATTGGGAAGTCTGGTTTAGAATAATCAATGATATATACTCTACCAGCATCTTTTAATGCCATTGCAAAGTAAGGACCATATGGTGTATCTGCTAAAGAAGCAACTCTTGAAGCTTCAATTTGACCATCCATGTTAATAACAGCTGATGTATCATAAGCTTTTAAAGGTTCTAAAGTCATTGCATCAACTAAAACTGCTCCACCTGGAGTATAGTTTCCTGCGATTACATATTTACCATCTGGTGATACTGCAAGTCCTCTTGATTCAAATCCAACTTGAACAGAAGCAAGTGCTGGTTGACCTGGTGCTGCAATATCAAACATTGTTAATCTACCTGATCTTGAGATAGAGTAAGCATATCTAGGGTTTTTCTTATTAGTAACAGTTACGTGTACTGCAAATCCTGCTTTATGTCTAGATAAAACTTTTCCGTTTGTACTATCAATAAAGTCAACTAAAGAAGCATCTCTTTCTGTTGCAAATGTAATATCAAGAACTGATTTAGTATCTACTGATTTTGGATATTTTTTAGCTAAAGCTTCTCTATCCGCTAATTTAGTCCATGTGCTATGAATTTGATCAAAATCTAATTTGTAATTAGTATTATCTTTCCAGTTCATTAACCAGTCAACCATACCATCCGCATCATCTTTTGAGAACATGTGATCCCATTGAGGCATAGCAGTATTTGGAACACCCGCAATAATTGCATCTCTAAGTACATGTCTTTCTTGTTTCTTTAAAGCACCTGGTCTTAAATCAGAACCTACTCCACCTTGGTGAATAGGACCGTGACATCCTTGACATTCTTTTTCATAAACATTTGCAAAATCCATTTTAGATGATCCTGCGTACAGTGAACTTGTTGCTAAAACTGTGCATGCTGCAGCAGCTAAATATTTCCCTAATTTCATAATATTCTCTCCCTTTATATCTTAAGTATAAAAATAATGAGATTGTTAGGACATCAGCATTTTCTTTCAAAAGGCTATAATCCTAACGAAGTTTTCCTATAAACTATACATGGCGAGTAAATCCTCCCTGACTTACCCGCCAGCTTATTAATCTTGCTGTTCTTCTTCTAATCTTTTTTTCTCTGATTTATAAATCCAAAACATTGGAAGTATAATCACAGTGTGAAGAAATAGAGTTAATGTTAATGGTCCCTGGTTTAATGTTGCAAAAAAACTAGGTACCAGATCTGTCATTGGTTCAAACATTGTATTTCCTTATATTTCGTGTCTAGGACTTTTTGAAGTAGTTAATAAATCTTTAACTAAGAAAATAAATCCTACAAATGTAACAATACCAGTTGCTAATCTCCAACCAAGACCTTGAACGAACCAAACCATATCTTGTGATACAAAGAATGCTTCCCATGTAGCACCCATTTGAGCTCTTTCAACTAATACTTGACCGTATCCAGCTACTGTTAAAGAAACTGTCATACCCATTACACCAATACAAATTAATGTGATAGCCATTTTTGAATCAAAAGTAGCTTTCATTACTTTAATACCATTTTTACCTTGTACTCCCATATAGAACATACCAATTAAAATTGTTGCATATGCTCCGAAGAATGCTAAGTGTCCATGTGCAGATGTAAACTGCGTACCGTGTGTATAAATATTTACTTGTGGTAATGTGTGGAAGAATCCCCAAATACCAGCACCTAAGAAGTTACCAAAGGCGTTTGTAACAAACCATGCAAATGCAGGTGAGTTATTCATTGTTTTTTCATGAGTTCCTTCACCTTCTTTAAGACCAGTTTCTTTTCCCCAGTCATAAATTACGTGAACAAACATTGCTACTAATGGAACAGGTTCTAATGCTGAGAATAGTGCACCAATTTCCCACCAGTACTCAGGAGTACCAATCCAGAAATAGTGATGACCCATACCTAAGATACCAGATCCAAATAACATTGAAACTTCAATCCATAGCCACATTTCAACTACTTCTCTTCTTGCACCAATGATTTTCATTAATCCATATGCTGCTAAACAACCAACGAATACTTCCCAAGTTGCTTCAACCCATAAGTGAATTACCCACCACCACCAGTACTGATCCATAGAAATATTATCAGTAAAGAACATACCAGCAAGGTATAAACCTGCAAGTGCTAAAACATCTGCCATAAGTACAGTAACAACACCTGTTTGTTTACCTTTCATAGCCGTAGCAAAAAGGTTAAATACAAATACAAGTACTACAACAACGATACCAATATCAGCCCATCTTGGAGCTTCGATATATTCTCTACCTTCGTTGATTAACCAAATTGTTGACTCATCAGCAGGTCCAACTTGAACTAAAATATATACTAAAACAACTACAGTTACAGCAGCAGTTAAAACATAAAATGCTAACTTACCGATTTTAATACCAACTGTTTCAATACCAGTTTCTTCTGGTAGTAGGTAATAAACTGAACCTATCATTGCATATAACATCCAAACTACAAGTGCATTAATATGAACCATTCTTGCAACAGAAAAATCAAAGATTTCAAAAAGAAAACTTGGATATAAAAACTGAGTTGCAGCAATAAGTCCCATTAGTAATTGAGCACCAAATAAAATAGCAGCAACTGTAAAGTAGTTAATTGCTAATTTTTGTGATTCAAATTTTAAACTATTTTCCATGGATTGCTCCTGTTACACCATCAGTTGACATTCTTCCGAAGTTTCTTGGGAAACCGTTTGTATCAATAGATGACATGTGTTTTAAAAATGCTACTAATCCCATTGCTTCTTTCTCAGTAATACCAAGATTTGGCATCATTCTCTCATGAGTTGGGTACTGAGAAGGATTCTGTAAGAATTTAGACATAGCTTCTTCTTTTGTTTTTGAATTAGTCATACCTAAGTATGGCCCATTTGGTCCCCATGCTGGATCTAACCATGATTTAGTTAAATCAGGAGCGTAATAAGCACCATTACCAAGTAATGTGTGACAATTCATACAGTTCTTTGCTTGTGAACCTAATTTTCCTAAATGAAGTAGCTCTCTTGCTTCTTCTTCAGACCAATCATCTCTACCAAAGAATTTTTCTTTTTCACCAATAACTGGCACCTCATGACCTCTTCTCTCATCCATTTCGTAAGTAATCTTATAATTAATTACTGTTGGACCTGGTACTCTTTTTGTAACACCATTTTTAAGGTCTTCATCTGTACCCATACTAATCTGACTTAATGAATCAAATGTAAGCCAAATTAAAAGAATCGATGCAAATCCAGTTACCCAACCTGCTGATCTTCTCCAAAAAGGAATACTCGTCCATACTGAAACAACTTTTTTTGACACTTGTTCCTCCTAATTTTTATTGCTCGTATCTTTCTTCGCTTCGAAGATTTAGATAATAATACAGATGTGGAAGGATTAAATAACACACCATTGTTATCATTAATGCTTTTATTGTGAAAGCATTACTTTGAATCTTCATTGCTACAAAATACATACAATATGTTTGTAAAGCCCAAAACATATATGCAAATGGCATATAGATGCTTTTTAGCCTCTCCATTTTCACTAGCGTATAAATAGCTATGTAAAACAGCCCAAATAACAGTACAAATGAAGAAGATAAAAATATTGGTAAAAAATCATCTAGTGCAATTTCAGGTCTTACAATTAAAATCGGTTCCATGTTTCTTTCTCCTTTATTTTGTAAATACAAGAACTATGGAAAAATTTTAGTCTAAAAGGGGATTAAAAAAAATGATATATATCAATAATTAAGGTTTGATTTAGTTAATTTAAAAATTTAAGTAAATAGAAAATCTATTTACTTAATTGAGGTTTACAAGAATTTAATAAAGAGTCTAGTTCATCTTTTAATTCTTGAAGTTTTTTAGTAGAGTTTATAAGGTCTTCTTGTGATTGTATTACCATGTCTTCACTTTTATCAAGTTGTGCAGATATGTCTGTAGAGTGCGTTAATTCATCAATTACTTTATCAAACTCATCAGTAATCTCTTCTAGTTTTATAGAAGCATTTTTAGATTGTTCAATGGCTTGGGAAGAATAATCAACTGCTGAATTCACTTTTTTTATGAAACAATTTATTGTATCAGTAGCTTCTACAATTTCATTTTCTGCTTCAATTTGAATAGGTTCAAGAGGTTCATTATTTGGATTTTCAACTACTTTTTTTGAAAACTCTAAGAACTTTTTAGCATTGTCTTCCATATTTTTTAGTTGTGTAAAACTATATCCCATTAGTAGAATAATTATAAAACCAAAAAGATATTGAATATATCTTAAATAGTCAGTTTTATTTTCCGTATAATTTGTATACATTGACACTAATCTATCTACTTCATTTAGTAACGGTGTATTTGTATTATAAACAGTATCAACTATATTTTTTAAAATAGGCTCATTATTTTTATTATTTTGAACCAATAATTCTTTGAACTTTTCTATATTTTTATAGAAGTTATTCCAAAGTATTTCCACTTTTACAATTTGCTCAGCTATTGAAGCTGTTGGAGCTTTTGATATGCCTGTTAAACTATTCCCATCTTTTAATGAGTTCATATTATAAATAAACTCAACTGTTGAGTTGTCAAGTTGAGAAAAAGAGTGACTATTATTATGATATAAATAAAGAATATTCTTTGAAATATTTTGAGTAAGCATTCTTTGTTTACCTGCAATATTTATTACCAAAGCATCTTTTTTATTTTTTTCATTTAAATAAATTGTTGATAAAATAATACTAGTCATTAGTATTATAAAAAATACACCAATTATTCTAATTTTTCTACTTATTGTATTTGTTTTCACAGTCCTACTCCTTTAAAAACTGATACTAAAGCATCTTTATCTAAGATTGATACTTTTCCATTTTCTACTTCAATAGTTTTATTTCTTGATAATCTTTTTAAAACCCTTGAAAGTGTTTCTGGTTGAATATGTAACATAAATGATACTTCTTGCCTTTTAAGTTTATTAAACATTTCAAGGTCTTGGTTTAGCATAAAAGCAACTTTAGCTGTTGCATCAAACACTAATTCTCTATTTACAATACATTGCAATTGATGGGTTTTATCAAGTAATATTTCCATTAATTCCATTGTTAGAATATTTTTGGATAAGAAGTGTTCTTGAAATTTTTCAAAATCTATTGATAAAACTACAGAATCTTCTATAAATTCTGCATTAGAAAAACAGTAAATATCATTTTGTTTCATTGAAGAAAGTTCAGAAATCATATTATTCTTATAAATATGATAAAGAAATATCTCATTATCAAACTTATCAACTTTGTAAATTTTTATTAGACCTTCAACTAAGAAAAGTATGTTTTTTGTAACATCACTTTCATAGTATAGAATAGAGTCTTTTGGGTATGTTATAACCCTTGAGATGTCAGCTATTTTGTCTTTCTCTTCATCGTTTAATGTATTAAAAAAACTTATTTTACTGATGGTTTCTTGTATAGGCATACGTTACTTTCATATGGTTTTATTTAAGCAATTCTATATTATCCTAGTAAAAAAGTAAATAAAACTAGGATAATTAATGAATTTTAAAAAATATATAAAAGCAGTTGGAACTGGTCCTAAAGGTAATAGAGATTTAGAAAAAGACGAAATAATTGATGCAATTGAGAGTATTTTAAGAAGAGATGTAACAGATGCACAAATTGGAGCATTCTTAGTTGCATGGAGAACAAAACTTGAATCAACAGTAGAGTTAGAAGGTACTGTTAGCGCTTTAAAGAATTTTATGAACTATAAAAAAGTAGAAAACTCACTTGAACTTGGGTATTCTTTTGATGGAAGAGTTAAAAATCCTTTCCTTTTTCCTTTATATAATGATATTTTAGAAGAGTTTCATTCTAAAAACAGTGATGTTAGAGAGTTAAATTTAGTAATTTCAGGAGATCTTCTTCAACCTGCTAAAAATGGTATAACAACTAAGGAAATTTCTGATTCTCTTGACCTAGGTCGATTTTTATTCTACTTTAATAGGGTAGAATATTTAAAAGAGTTAAGTGATTTAACAACTTTAAGACACGAATTAGGACTTAGAACTGCTTTTAATACAGTTGAAAAGTTACTAAATCCAGCTCTTAGTGAATATGGTATTACAACTGCATTTCATAAACCATATGTACAAAAATACTTAGATATTTTTGGTGAATATTATGATGAAGTAATTGTTGTAAAAGCTAGTGAAGGAAGTCCTGAAGTTTTCAAAGATGGAAAATATTGGACTAAAAAAGATAATGAAATACTAGAAACTCCATTTTCTTTAAAAGATTTTGGTGTGATATATGATAGAAGTTTTGACAATATCTCTTTAGAAGAATCACTAAATATTGTTAAAAATGCAGATGATGAAATTTTAAAGCTTGCTAAGTTTAATATAGCTTTATATTTAGTGTTTGCAAAAAGAGTATCTTCATTAGAAGAAGCGTGGGAAAGATTAAACTAATTTTGAAATTTTTTTAAGTTAGTTTATACTATTCTATCGAAATGAAAAGAGAGTAGGTAAAAGATGTTAATAGATGGATATGGAAGAAAAGTAGATTACTTAAGAGTATCAGTAACAGAAAGATGTAATTTTAGATGTCAATACTGTATGCCTGAGAAGCCTTTTTCTTGGGTTCCTAAAGAAAATTTACTATCATATGAAGATTTATTTAAATTTATTAAAGTATCTATAGATGAAGGTATTAAAAAAGTAAGAATTACAGGTGGTGAGCCTCTTTTAAGAGAAGGTTTAGATCAATTTATAAAAATGGTATTTGACTATAAAAATGATATTGATTTAGCTCTTACTACAAATGGATTTTTACTACCAAAAGTTGCACAAAAACTAAAAGATGCAGGACTAAAAAGAATTAATGTTTCTTTAGATACTTTAAGACCTGATGTGGCTGCTAAAATTGCACAAAAAAATGTTTTAGAAACAGTTTTAAAAGGTATTGAAGCAGCAGATAAAGCAGGTTTAAAAATTAAAATAAACTGTGTTCCTATTAAAGGAATAAATGACCAAGAGATTGTAGAAGTTTTAGACTTCTGTAAAGAAAAAGGTTATGTAATTAGATTTATTGAGTTTATGGAAAACCACCATGCAAAAGATGGTGCTAAGGGTTTAAATTCAAATGAAATGAAAGAGATTATTTCAAGAAAATATCCAAACTTTAAAGAAGTACCAAGAGATACAAGCTCACCAGCGCAATATTATGAATTAGAAGATGGATATCAATTTGGTATTATTGAACCTCATAAAGATGATTTTTGTGCAGCCTGTAATAGAATCAGACTTACAGCTGAAGGTTTCTTAATTCCATGTTTATATTTTGAAGATGCAATGAGTATAAAAGATGCTGTTCAAAATAATAGAATTGATGAAGCAGTTGCTATTTTGAAAAAAGTATTAGCTGATAAGCCTGAAAAAAATAAATGGTCAGATAAAGATGACAATGAAACATCTACAAGGGCATTTTACGAAACAGGTGGTTGATTTAGAAGAGTCTTTTAGGCTCTCCTAAGTGATAACCTTGGGAATAATCTATCCCTAAATCTTTTATAGTATCAAATACTTCTTCATTTACAACAAACTCAGCAATAGTCTTAATATTTTGTTTTTTAGCAAAAACTATAATTGATTCAACAACATGCCTACTATAAGTATCTGTAACAATATTTTTAATTAATGAACCATCAATTTTCAAAATATCTGGTTGAAATTCTAGAAGTCTTTCATAATTAGAATATCCTGAACCAAAATCATCAATTGCAATTTTAACTTGCCCTTCTAGTTTACTTTGCAAAATGAAGTTTTTAACTAGTTCAAAATCATTTACTTCTTCATCTTCTAAAAGTTCAAAGATAATTCTTCCCTTATGCTCTTTTTTTCGTATTAGTTTCCAAAGTAGTTTTCTTATATATTTATTTTCTATATCTGATGATGAAAGGTTAATAGATATATCTTTATTTGTATATTCTAAGGCCTTAAATGAATTATTAATTACAAGCTCAGTAATATCAGAATAGTATCCTGTTTTCTTTGCTACATCCAAAAATTGGAAAGGAGATATTGTATTTCCTTCTTCATCAATTAATCTAATTAAAGATTCATATTTTTCAATTTCATTTGTTTCATTATTTATAATAGGTTGAAAAAATGATGTAAAACTTCCATTATTTGATAAAGCATCTTTAATCATACCAATGCTTTTTAGTTTATTTCTTGCTTCAATTTGAGCACGTCTATGGAAGTTCTTTGCATAAACAATTGGAATTTTATATTTTAATCCATGTTGAATACCAATATAAACATCATCTAAAATATGATTTCCTTCTGTAGCAAAACTAATACAGATATCAATATCATAGTTTGTTTCTTTAAATGAAATACCTATTTCTTTAAATTTTTCTATTACTTCTTTTAAAGAATCCATTAATTCTTTTTCAATGAAATCTTCATTTTTTAAAAATCCAAATAAACCATTACTTAGATTATAAACTTTTTTTAGATTTGAGTTTTGAGGAAAATAGTTTAGTATAACTTGCTCTAATTCAAATTCGAAAGTATGCATTAGTGTTTCTGAATAAAACTCTTTAAATAAATCATAGTTAGCTATTTGTAAAAATATTAAAATAGGATTATCAATATATGATAAATCTGCAATTAACTGTTTTTTTGGATTCATAACATCTGTAATATCATGTCTAATACCAATAACTTCTTGGATATTACCATCTAAATCAATAATAGGAGATATTGTTGCATCTACATAATATGAACTACCATCTCTTCTTTTATTTTTGATAATACCTTTAAATGTTTTATGTTCTTTTATTTTAGTCCATAATTCTTTGAATACTTTTTTAGGCATATCAGGGTGACGAATTACTTTATGTGATTTTCCAATTAAGAACTCTTGTGAATAACCACTAATCTCACAGAACTTGTCATTTGCTTCTTTTATAATACCGTGAGCAGTAGTTTTACTAACCATATCACTTTCATTTAAAACTCTTTTATACTCTTCTAATTCCTTAGCTTGAGTTGCTATTTGTTTTAAGTAATCTGCTTGTGAAATATGTAGATCTGCTTTTAATAAAATCTCTTCTGTTAAAAAAGGTTTTCTAATAAAATCTATTGCTCCATGTTTTAAAACTCTAGTATATTTTTGTCTATCTTCACTACTTGAAAGAATAATTACAGGGATGTTTTTATAATAGTCTACTTTTTTGATTCTTTCTAAAAATTCAATACCTGACATCTTGGGCATTTCTAAATCTAAGAATATTAAATTGCATTTAAGTCCATTTTTTAGAAGTTCTAGTGCTTCTATAGGATTTATTGCTGTTTTTATATTATAATTTTTTACTTGTAAAATATTTGATACTGTATCTAATACAAATTTTGAATCATCAACTACTAAAATATTTCTTTCTAGGTTTTTTTCTAAATCATTAACTAATTTTTTTAAATCTTTAGCAATCATTTTAATTGGAATATCTTTTGAGTAATAATCAATTACTCCATGTTCAAATAAGAAGTTTCTTCTTTGAATATCTTGATTTGCAGTTAGTACTATGATTTTTGATTCGAGGGTTTTCTTATTTAAGTATAATATTAAATCATCTCCAGTTCCATCTGGTAGATTTAAATCCAAAATTATATAATCAATTTTAGTAGTTCTTAAAAACTCTTTTGCTTCTTTTAATGAATAGGCTTGGTGTATTTCATAATTTGGACTCCTAAGTAATGACATTAGTGTTGTATTATAGGTTTTTGAGTCTTCAACTATAAGTATTTTTGTCACTATTTTCCCTCTATCATTTAATTATTATTTATATTATATCACAAATGTAAGAAAATTATTTCTAATAGATATGTATTTTATCTAAGATAATGAAATATAATGTTTATCAAATGCATTTTATATATATTTATCTATCAAGTATGGATTTTTATTTTCTTCTTTTTTTTGTTCTTTTTCAAAGGTTTTAAGGCCTTTTTTAAAAAGTAATTCTTGATGAGTTTGATTTAACAATTCCATTTCATTTTGCATATCATCTTTTCTTCTTTTGTTATTTATAGAAGTGTTTATATCTTTATTTCTCATATCAATTTTAAACTCTTTTGAAAAAAGGTTTTTTTCTAATAAATATGATAATGCAAAAACTTCTTCTATTGTAATACTTTTGTTTTCTTCTTCTTTTGTATTGGATTTCATCCAATATAGAGCGGAAATGATATCCTTTGTAAAATGATTAATTATATTTAGTTTTCTACCATAACCTATTGTTTTATATTCATTAACATTTAACCATCTATCTTTTCTGTTATTGCCTGTTTTGTTATAGTTTTCTTTTTCATCCATAACTTTTAGTAAGTTTTCAATTCCAAAGTGTTCAAGTCTTCTTTGTAGGTTTACTATAACACAGTTATAGATAGCATAAATAGAGTATAAGTATTGTTCTTTTTCTAATAACTCTTTGGCTTCTTTTAAAAGGTAAATCTCACTTTCATTTAATTGAAAAAGTGGATTAGAAGGATTATTAAGAATTTCTGGATATTCATTCATCTAACCTTTCCTTTTCTTTATTTTAGTTTAATTATACCATAAAAATGCAAGTTTTTTATTAGGTAATATAAATTAAATAATACTTAACAAGTTATTTATTTATCCAGTGATAATATATGCAATCAAAATAAAAATTATTTTTAAAGGATTAAATATCACTATTTATGATTTAAAACCAAAGTTTCAGAATTTGTTACGACCAATTGTTCAAAATCTAGCTTCAAAATCTTATACAGCAAATCAAGTTACTGTATGGGCTTGGATACTGTCTTTTTTAGGAGGAATATTTGTTTTACTAGGCTTGCAAAGTAAGTTTTTTTTATTACTAATTCCTTTTGTAATGTTTATTCGAATGGCATTAAATGCAATAGATGGAATGCTAGCTAAAGAGCATAATATGAAAACAAAAAAAGGTGCAATGTTAAATGAATTAGCAGATGTTGTTTCAGATGCAATGCTATATCTTCCTTTTGCATTTTTAATAAATCCAATTGTGGTAGTACTTTTTGTAGTGATTTCAATATTCACAGAGTTTATTGGAGTTACTTCACAAGCAGTTTACGATGATAGAAGATATGATGGCCCAATGGGGAAAAGTGATAGAGCTTTTGTAATAGGTTTAATTTCACTATTATTTGCATTTGGCTTAAGTTCAAATATTTTAACAATTATTTTAGCTATAGCTACAGTTTTAGCAATTTTAACTATGATTAATAGATGGAAGAGAGCAAATAAATGAATATCTTAAATGGAAGTATTTTTACAACTTTTGGAATAATCTTTGCAATATTGATTTTTGCATTTGTAATAGTTAAGTATTTACAAAAAAAGAATAATAAGCCTTATACTGAATTATATGATAGAACAAAATCATGGCTTTATATGATTCTTATTTTTGCTTGTGGAGTTTTTTTAAATAATATAATGGCAATGGTATTTTTTGCCTTACTTAGTTATTTAGCTTTAAAAGAATATTTTACTTTAATTCCCACAAGACTAACGGATAGAAGAATTATCTTTTATGGATATGTAGTAATAGCTTTTCAATACTATTTTGCATATATACAGTGGTATGAAATGTTTATAATTTGTATTCCTGTATATCTATTTTTATTTTTGCCATTTAGACAAATGTTAATAGGTGATACTGATGGTTTTATAAATAATACTAGTAAGGTTCAATGGGGTGTAATGCTTTTTGTTTTCTCTATTAGTCATGTTGCGTATTTATTAATGCTTCCATCTATTGATTTAGTAAGTGGAGCTATGATGGTTCTGTTTTTGATTTTCTTAACAGAATTAAATGATATCTTGCAATATGTGTGTGGCAAGAGCTTTGGAAAAAGAAAAATTATTCCAAAAGTAAGCCCTAATAAAACAATAGAAGGATTTTTAGGAGCTATGATTCTTACAACTACTTTTGCTGTTTTATTTTCTTACTTAACACCTTTTACTGTTCTTGAAGCAATAGGTGCGGGACTTATTATAAATATAGGTGGTTTTATTGGAGATGTTGTTGTTTCAATGGTAAAAAGAGACGTTGGAGTTAAAGATGCTAGTAATATGATTGCTGGACATGGTGGAATTATTGATAGAATTGATAGTTTAACTTATACGGCACCTTTATTTTTTCATTATGTTTATTACTTATATTATTAGGAAATTATGATGTATAAAAAACTATTTTTTACTTTTTTTGTGAAACCTTTTATAACTTTAGTTAGTGGAGTAAGTCTTAAAGGAAGTGAAAACTTGCCAAAAGATGAGCCATATATAATTATTGCAAATCATAATAGTCATTTGGATATTTTGGCCATTATGAGTATGTATAAAAGTGAAGATGTGATAAATGTATCTCCTGTTGCAGCAAGTGATTATTTCTTTTCTAATAAATATTTAAAATGGATTTCATTAAATCTAATAGGAATAATTCCTATTAATAGAAAAGTAAGTAGAAAAGAAGGTTCTCACCCTTTAGATGAGGTATTCAAAGAGATTGAAAATAAAAAAACTTTGATAATTTTCCCAGAAGGAAGTAGGGGAGAGGCTGAACAATTACAAAAATTTAAAAATGGAATAGGGCATATTGCTAAAAAGTTTCCAAATTTAAAAATATTACCTGTTGTCTTAGAAAATGCAGGAAAATCACTTCCTAAAAATGAAGCTTTATTTGTTCCTTTTATTATAAAAATGAATATTAAAGAAGCTATAACTTTTGAGGCATCGAATTTAGACACAAAAGAATTTGTTCAAAAACTTGAGAGTTACTTTATTGAAGAGTAGCTAAAGCAATTTTTAATATAAATTTAAATATAATTCGCGTTCACTTTAATTGGAAGTGTTAAATTAAATATACCTATTAGGAGGTCAACATGGCTTTAGATCAGGACGTAAAAGCAGAAATTATAGCAAAATATGCAAAGAAAGAAGGTGACACTGGTTCATCAGAAGTTCAAATTGCAATTTTATCAGAACAAATTAAAGTTTTAACAGAGCACTTAAAAACTAATAAAAAAGATCACTCTTCAAGATTAGGTCTTTTAAAAATGGTTGGTAAAAGAAAAAGACTTTTAGCATACTTAAGAAAAACAAATTATGCAAGATTCGTAGAAGTAGTTGCTTCTTTAGGAATTAGAGCTAAATAATTTTTTAAATTAGAATATTAAAAAAGGGACGTAGATTTTATCTATGTCCCTTTTTTTTTGCCAAAAATAAATCAATAAATTGCAAATATTAAAAAAGATTCTCTTTTAATAAGCAATATTAATAATACTTCTTGTAAAATAAAGCAATTAAATATAATCGGAATATAAATGTTATTAACAAAAAAGAGTGAATATGCACTTCTTTCTTTAATATCTATTGCAAAAAGCGAAGATCCAAAGAACGTAGATGTATTATCAAAAGAATTGAATATATCAAAATCATTTTTAGCTAAAATTATGCAAAATCTTGCAAAACATGATTTAGTAGTATCTCATAGGGGTGTAAATGGTGGGTTTGCCCTTAAGAAAACGTGGGATGAAATTACTATTTTAGAAATTACAACTGCAGCTGAAGAAAAATTACCATCAGTATTTGAATGTTCACCTTCAGTTAACGATTGTCCAAGTCAAGTTGGTATGTTATGTACAATTTGGCCATTATTAAACAACTTACAATCAAAAATCAATGATTTTTTAAAAGAACTTACACTTAAAGATATTGCTTCATGACGCTATTTCATATTTCTCATACAGATTTAGACGGATATGGATGTCATTTAATTACAAAAGAGTTTTTTAAAGAAGGTTTTTTTTACAATGCTAATTATGGTTTAGAAGTAAAACTAAGTATCAAAAAAGTTTTAGAGCAAATTGCTGAGCATAAAGAAGAAGAGATTCTTTTTTTAATTTCAGATTTAAATCTAACTTTTAATGAATCAAAAGATTTAGATAAAGAGATAATAAAGCTAAATGAAAATGGTTTTAATATTAAACTTCAATTATTAGATCATCATGCAAGTGGACAAAAAAGTGCAGATGCATATGATTGGTATTTCTTAGATATAAATAGATGTGCTACTAAAATAGTTTATGATTACATATGTGAAGAACATGGTGGCTTTAATGAAAATATAAGTTCATGGATGTCTCCTTTAGTAGATGCAATTAATGCAATTGATATTTGGCTAGATGATCAAACAAAGAACTTTGAATTTGGAAAAGTTTTATTAATGATGGTTTCAAAAGCTAGAGAGATTAATAATACTTTATTTGCAGATTTAAATAGAGAGTATAGAATTCATTTATTAAAAAAATCTGTTGACTTTTTAAATGAAGAAGATGGAAATATTAAACTTGATAATCAAGTACATTTCTTGAAAAAAGAGTTTTTAAAACTTGATGAAAAAGATGATACTTTAGATAATCTAAGTGCAAAATACTTAGTAAAAAGTTTAGCTGATGTTAGAGATGATTTAACAGTTACATACAAAGGCCACAAAGGCTTATTAACATATACTCTAGGTTCTATATCAATTCCTGCAAATGCTTTCTTAAAAGCAAATACAGACTATGACTTCTTTATTGATGTTGGAAGAAAAGGTAACTCTTCTTTTAGAGCAGATGGTAAAGTTGATGTTGCACAAATGGCAGCTAAGCTTGCTAAAGGTGGAGGACATGTTAATGCCTCTGGTGCAAAGTTTGATGACTTTAAAGAAACTATTCACTATAGTGAAGTAAAAGCTTATGTACAAAGAAAACTAGACAAAATCTAGTTTTCTACTCTTTTAAAAACTTTCTTATTACAATATAAATACTTTTTCACTTTATTCACTACTTATTATTTTTTGATATAATCTTTGCAAGTATATTTTAATACTAAATAAATCAAATGATAAAATAAGAAAGGATATAAAATGGAATGTGAATTTCCAAGTGTTAATTCAAATAATGAAGAGATTATAGAAATTTTTAAAAATACAAAAACAATTGCAATTGCTGGACTCTCACCCAACGAAGAAAAAGCTTCGAATAGAGTTGCTAAATATTTACAAAATGCTGGATTTAAAATTGTTCCTATTTATCCAAAAGAAGAGACTATTTTAGGTGAAAAAGTATATAGAAGCCTAGATGAAATACCTTTCAAAATTGATATGGTAGATATCTTTAGAAAACCAAATGCTATTGCTGCTGTTGTTGATGCTTGTATTGCTAGAGGTGATATTGATACAGTATGGACTCAATTAGGATTAGTTAATAATGAAGCAGCACGAAAAGCTGAAGAAGCTGGAATGAAAGTAGTACAAAATAAGTGTACTAAAATCGAGCATGCAAACTTTTTTTAAATTATAAGTTTTTTAGTTTTGATGGGTTGTTAAGTACAAGTTTAGCAACACATCCTGACTTTCCATCTTTTCTATTCTTTAAAGATATTTTAGCTCTTAAAGCATCTGAAGCATTTTTTGCTAAGAATAAACCAAGTCCCACTCCACTTTGATTTCCATATCTTTTAAATGGCGCAAATACATCAACTTTTTCGTCTATTCCTACACCTTCATCTGTTACGGTAATTACAATTTTACCTTTACTTTTTTTAAGTCTAATTGCAATTGATTGATTTTCTGGTGTAAACTTAATTGCATTTTGAACAAAATTTTGAAGTATTTGATTAAATAGTGTAACTTGCATTGAGGCATATAAATAATTTACATTTGAAAAGAATGTAATAATAATATTCTTTTGAGCACTTAACATTCTATAATCATTTGATTTTTTCTTCATATATTCAACTAAGTCTAAATCTGTAGTTTGTTCAAATTGAGCACCCTCAGCACGACCAATATCTAAAATAGAAGATATCATCTTATTCATATCATCAATTTGTTTTACAGTAAGTTCTAGTGTCTCTTCATAAACTTCTATTTCTCGTTTTTTTCGAAGAGTTACTTCATTTTTTAGTTTCATTACAGCTAGTGGTGTTTTTAATTCGTGGGCAGCACCAATAAACAATTCTTTTTTAAACTTTACATATGTTTCAATTCTATTTGTAAGTGAGTTTATAGAATCTGATAAGGAATGAAATTCAATTGGTAAATCATTATTATCTATTTGAGTTAAAGAGTTTTCATCCATATTTGATAGTTTATTATTTATTTGAATAATAGGTTTAAGTAGTGACTTGGATACTGCTAGTGAATATAAAAGCATAAGTAAAAAACCAGGAATTGCTAAAATAAATAAATTTTTAAAAATAAGTGAATAAATTAATTCTCTCTCAAAATTTATATTTCTTTTTATTTGAAGGAATTGTTTTTCTTTTAAATCAATAGGATATAGTAGTTTTATGAAATAGTCTTCAGCAATTTTATATGTGAAAAACTTATGTGTTTTTAATCTTTTATTTGTGATTAAATCTATTGAAATATCGTCATTCTGAATGATTTTAAAGCTTGAACTAGTTGTTCTTCCATTGTTGTATGTTTTATAAAGTTCTTTTGCGTCTTGAAGCATATTTTTTTGAATATTTTCATAAACAGTACTTCTAGTATATTCATAAAAGATAAAAGAAAGAGTAATAATGAAAAGCGAGGTAGCAATAATTAACTTAGTATAAAACTGTTTATATATGCTCTTGCTTTCCATTTATTCTTAGACCCCTGTAAAGGAATTTTTTAATTTATTACTTTTCGTCGTCGTTAGTGTTTGGATAACAGAATCTGTAACCTCTTCTTCTGATTGTTTCAATAGTAGAGATTTGTAATGGTTTATCCATTTTTTGTCTAATTTGGTTAATTGCAACTTCAATAACGTTTGGAGTAACTAATTCTGGTTCTTCCCAGATTGCGTCTAATAATTGCTCTTTAGATACAATTTGATCTCTATGTCTAGCTAAGTGAGTTAATACTTCAAAAGGTTTACCTTTTAATTCAATCTCTTCACCAGCATATTCGATCTTTTCTTCATCAGGATTAATTGTTAATTCATCAATCTCAATTACGTTTGTTCCACCAAATCTTAATCTAGCTTCAATTCTAGCTAATAGAATATCAAAGTCAAATGGCTTTTTAATAAAGTCATCTGCACCTGATTTTAAAGCTTCTATTTCTGATTCTTTATCATCTCTTGCAGAGATAATAACAACAGCAGTTCTTGAACTTCTGTTTTTAACTATTTTACATAGTTCAATTCCATCACCATCTGGTAACATCCAGTCAGTTAAAACTAAGTCATAGTTTCTAATATCTATAAAGTATTCAGCATCTTTATAGTTTTCCGCTGCATCTACTTGATAACCAAAATCAGTAAGGCCTTCTTGTAGTGTTCTATTTAATGTTATTTCATCTTCAATAATTAAAATTCTCATATATTTTCGATCCTTAAATTTAAGTTAAATTTAAATTTTGTCGGAATTGTACCATAAAAAAAACAAAATTTAAAGGCTTTTTAAGGAAAATGTTGAAATTTCTTTTTTACTTATCTTTCTACACTCTATATATAAGTATAGATTAACTTTCTATTAACTAAGAATAGTTAAAATAACACAAATAAAAATTTCTAAGGAATATTATGAAAAAACTAGTTTTAAGCGCAGTAGCAACGTTTGCATTAGCAGCAGCTTCTCTAAATGCGGCAGATTATTATGCAAGTGTAAATGGTGAAAAAATTAATAAAGCTGATGTTGCTTTAGTTTTACAAGACCCAAGAATTGATTTTAGTAAATTACCAAAAAATGCTCAAAAACAAGTTTTAGATCAAATTATAAATAAAAAACTTTTAGCACAAAATGCAATGGCAAATGGAATTCAAAATGATAAATCATACAAAGAAGCATTAAATAAAATGAAACTTGATTTAGCTTTTGAAGTATGGCAAAGAAATGAAGTTAAAAAAATTAAGATTTCAGATAGTAAAAAACAAGATTTCTATAACAAAAATAAAGAAAGATTTAAAATTCCTACAACTTTAAAAGCTAGACATATTTTAGTTAAAACTGAAGGTGAAGCTAAAAATATTATCTCTCAACTTAATGGTGCTTCAAATAAAAAATCTAAATTTATTGATTTAGCAAAAACAAAATCTATTGGACCTACAGGTAAAAAAGGTGGATTCTTAGGTGAATTCCCAGAAACACAAATGGTTCCTGAATTCTCAAGTGCAGCTAAAAAACTAAACAAAAACTCTTATACAAAATCTCCTGTTAAGACACAGTTTGGTTACCATGTTATCTACTTAGAAGATAAAAAGTCTGGTAAATCATTATCTTTTAAAGAAGTAAAGGGTAATATTACGCAAATGTTACTAGGTAACGAATATAATAAAAAAGTAAAAAAACTAGCTGATAGTTTAAGATCAAAAGCAAAAATCGTAATTAAATAAATTATTAAAAACAAGGAGATAAGTTTGGGTGTATTAGATGTAGTTAAACCAGGAGTATTAACAGGTAG
>Ga0193959_1000100_pt1 | contig 34891 bp, 36 predicted proteins | sample FB_2_MG_FD_140333 | JGI IMG/M metagenome (GOLD analysis project Ga0193959, IMG submission 140333) | Microbial mat bacterial communities from the Broadkill River, Lewes, Delaware, United States - FB_2_MG | ecosystem: Environmental > Aquatic > Freshwater > River > Microbial mats | place: USA... | reverse complement strand
TTTTGTACTATATCTTGTTCGCTTTCTACTCATTTTTTTATACCCTTAAGTTTTCTTTCATTATTTTAACTTTTCAGGAATTAATATTCTATTTTTTCTGTATATTTTTCTTGGGGTATTATAACCATCTACTTTCCCATTTTTATATGGAATTTCTCCTTGTAACTTACCATTTTCATAATATACTTTTTGGATACCGTTTAGTTTTCCATTTTTAACAAAAACTTCATATCTTAATTTACCATTTTCATAATACTCTTTTTCAATATCATCTTTTAGATTATTTTTATAAGGAGTTTCAATTTTTAAACTTCCATCTGGATAATATCTTTTATCAACATAAGCATATATAGTAGTTAGTAGCAAAAATACTATTACAAAGTATCTCATTTTTGGCTTCCTTTTTGATATTTTTTAGATTCTCAAACAAGCTTATTAATAGATAGTATAGTAAATTTGTGTCAAAATCTCTCTATCAAAAGATAGCCTAGAGGCTATCTTCAGGGTTTAATCCTGTTGTATTTTCAAAAACTCTAGCTCCTAGCTCGTTATCAAGCATAAGTAGTCCTTGACCATCGTTTCCTACAAATTTCAATTTTGTAAGAATATCTTTTACATTTGCTTCCTCTTCAACTTGCTCCTCTACAAACCACTGTAAAAAGTTGTAAGTTGCGTGGTCTTTTGCCTTCATTGCTAAATCACTAAGGTTGTTTAAATTGTCAGTCATAAACTGCTCATGCTCTAGCGTCTGTTTGAAAATATCATTTAGAGATTCAAAAGTTGCTGGAGGCTCATCTATTTTATGAAGTTCAACTTTAAAATCTCTCTGAGTTAAGAAGTTATAAATTTTCATAGCATGAGTAGTCTCCTCTTTATACTGAACAAACAACCATCTAGCAGCTCCATTGTAGCCTTCTTGTGAGCAGTAGTTTGACATTGCTAAATATAGATATGCAGAGTAGTACTCTCTGTTTAGTTGAAGTGATAACTCTTTTTCAATTTCGCTCAAATTAAATCCTTTAATATTTTTCTATATTCTACTCAAAAATATTTTTATATTTAATTTGGATTTCTAAAATAAGAGATAATTAATGAAATTTATTTGCCAAAAAGTTTTATAGATTTGAAAAGTTGAACTTGACTCTTTTTTTAAAAAGTAGTAATATTTTATATACCAACTGGTCGGTATTAGAGTTTAAAAATATAAAAACAGTTAAAAAGGATAATATTATGCAACTATTACAAGAAGCTATTGATGAGTTAAAAAAAGCCTCATGGTCAAAATTTTCAAAAGAGCAGTTAGAAGTTATTGCTAAAGAGTTAGAGAGATTACAGAGTGAAAAAATTATTAAAAATAGTCTAAAAGTAGGTGATAGTTTTGAAGATTTTGAATTTTTAGACATAAATAATAAAACTGTAAAGTTAAGTAAATTTTTTAAAGATAAAGAGTTTTTAGTAATAGATTTTTTTAGAGGAGGTTGGTGTCCATATTGCAATTTAGAGCTTAAATACCTAAGTGATAGTATTCAAACTATAAACGAACTTAATTCTAATATAATTTCCATATCTCCACAGACGATAGAATCCTCTAAAAAGACCATAGAAAAGAACTCTTTAGAGTTTCCTTTACTAAGTGATGTAAATAATACTATAGCAAAAAAAATTGGATTAGTCTTTAGATTAAGTGATGAGTTAAACAGTATCTATAAACAATTTGGCATAGATATTGAAAAAGCAAATGGAGTTATAACTCAAGAGTTGCCGATGCCATCAACATATATTATAGATAAAAACTTAAAAATAATTTTTAGTTTTGTAGACGAAGATTATACTAAAAGAGCAGAGCCAACTGCTATTATAGAGGCTTTAAAAGCAAATAGTAAGTAATTTAATTTTACAATCTCTCTATGAGTAAAATTAGAGAAAAAATCATAGATGTAGCTTTTGATGAGATATATACAAAAGGTTATCAGGGCGTAAGTTTAAATGAGATTATTAAAATAGCTAATGTTCAAAAAGGCTCACTCTATCACCACTTTAAGTCAAAAAAAGAGTTAGCCCTTAGCGTTATAAGAGAGAGAGTCTCTATTAGAAATCAAAATACTTGGAAGCGATTGAGAGAGATAGATTCAGGCTTTTTGGATTTTATCTTTTTGATACTAAGAGAGACTGAACAGAGAGATTTTAAAAGGGGTTGCCCTATTGGAAATCTATTGCAAGAGATGAGCTCAATCGATGAAGAGTTTAAATTTGAGATAGATACTATTTTAAAATCTTGGCAGAGTCTTTTTAAATCAATAATAGAAAAAGCTATTGAAGCTAGAGAGTTAAGAGAGGTTGATAGCGAAAAACTCTCACTCTTTTTAATCTCAAATATTGAAGGGGCGATTCTTCTCTCTAAAAATAGTAAAAGTGAAAAAGAGTATTTAATCTGTGTTGAGGAGCTTCAAAACTATTTTGAGTATTTGAAAGTTAGCAACAGTTGACTTATATCAGCGATACTTAGAGTTTTGCGTAGAGAATCAAATCTCAAGCTATAACAAAATCCAATTTTTCAGAATCTTTCGTGAGATAAAACAAGTACCTAAAATAAATCTATTTAGTGTAAGTAGATTTGCAGGAGTTCGAAAGAGATATTTTAATAACTTAGGAGTAATTCTTTAGATTCACTTAAAGTGTCAATTGCTCTCAATCTTAAAATAGAGAATCCCCACTCTTAAAAGTGGAGATAATTTAGTTACAAAATATATATATAAAAGAGAACACCGACAATAATTCGATAAATTCCAAATGGAATAAAATTAAACTTCGATACAAATGCTAAAAAGCTTTTGATTGCAACTAATGCAAAGAGAAATGCCGTCACAAATCCTACTGCTAAAATAACCCCATTTGAAAAGTCAAAAGTGTGAAAATTTTTATAGACATCGTAGATAGTAGCTATAACCATCGTTGGAAGTGCCAACATAAAGCTAAACTCTGTGGCTAATTTTCTACTAAATCCTAAAAAAAGCCCACCCATAATAGTTGCACCACTTCGGCTAGTTCCTGGAATCATCGCCAAAGATTGAAAACAGCCAACTAAAAAAGCCTTTTTATAGCTGATACTCTCTATCTCTTGCTCTTCGTTTTTCTCTTTATGAAAAAGCTCTAATAGAATAAAAATCACCCCACCAACAATTAGCATTGTTGCTACCGTGGAGCTTGAAAACAGCTCTTTTATATGTTTGTAGAGCAGAAAACCCAAAATTCCAGTAGGAATAAAAGCGATAGCTAATCTGCTCCAGATATTAAAAAACCTAACTCTATCTTTGATAAATATTTTATCTTTAAATACAAATAGAATCGATAAAATCGAACCAAGCTGAATCACAACCTCAAAAGTTTTATGAAAATCACTCTGTGGAATTCCTAAAAGCTCCGAGACTAAAATCAGATGCCCAGTTGAGCTAACAGGTAAAAACTCTGTAAAGCCCTCAACAGCACCTAAAATAATCGAGTGTAATATATCCATCTCTAAACCATAGTCAACAGATATAGATAGATTTTATATGATAATGCACTTAATAATCCTGCAAAAAGCCCAGCTAAAGCATCATCTAAAACAACACCCATTCCACCTTTCATCTTATCAGCCTTACCAATAATCGAAGGCTTTTTTATATCTAAGATTCTAAAAAATATAAAACTAGCAACTATCTGAAAAATTGTTGCCCCGCTTAGAGCTAGAGCAATCCACATTCCCACAAGCTCATCAATAACTATTATTTGGTCATCATTTTTGCCTGTCTCTTTTTCATGAATATCTATCTGCTTTATCGAAATGACACCAATCATAATAGCCAATAACAGAAGCGTCGATTCATTTGTATATGTCTCTGAACTAGGTAAATACTCAAGTAAAAGTACACCCAAAACAAGAGCGACAGCACTTCCAACTGTTCCAGGGGCTTTTTTTGCATACCCTGCATACCCTAGCGTTAAAAAAAACTCTCTCATATCTCTCCTTTTATAAATTTTAAAACTCTATTCGCATCAGCATCGGGGCTAACCCCTTTTGCTATCTTTGCCACTTTAAACTCTCTATCGATTATTACAGTATCACGCATACAAGCACCTAGAAATACCTTTATTCCAAAGGCTTTTATTAAAACTTCATCAACATCACTTAAGAGTTTGATTTTTAAATTATGTCTCTCTTTAAATCTTTTATGACTTTTAACATTATCTTGATTCACTCCAAAGACAACAGCTTCTTCATTCTCAAACTCATCTATTAAGTTGCTATAATTTATCGCCTGTTTTGTACAGCCAGAAGTGTTATCTTTTGGGTAAAAGTAGATAACTATCCATCTGCCTCTATACTCATCTAAATTTAATTTATCTCCATTCTCATCTAAAAGAGTTATTTTATCAAATAGTAAATCGCCCTCTTTCAGTTCTGCTTTTGAGAAGTTAAAAAGCATTTTAGTCTCCTTTTAATTTCAATAAATTATTTTATTATCTTGTAGATAAGTAAAAATAAATATTTGTTAACAAATATCGAATTAAAAAATTTATTTTTTAATTTTCACTTTGAAGTTATTTGTAGCTTAAACAATTGCTAATTATAGATGGAGTAAAAATATAGTATAAAATTTATCCAATAGTTATTTAATCTGAATCATTCAGATATTGGCTTTCTCCTAATGTTTGACCAAAGAAACTATAAGTATTCCATAAAGCCCCTCCTATCATACTACCTATCTTGCTTTTTAAAGTTGGTTTTGCTTCTAAAGCATTCAATCTTTCTATAGCATCTTCAATACTATGGTCATCAGTTACTTCTTCTTTTAGGTTCTCTTTTTTTACTTGTTTATTTTCAAATAAATCACTCAATTGATCTATTTTTTCTGAATAGTGTGTTAAGGGATTGTCTATATTATCAGCTATAGACCATTTTCCGTTTATAGCTGATAATTGAGGATTTATTTTGATTTTAGCTAATTGTTTTTGAAAAGTTATATCTTTTATAACTAAGTCATCATCTTTTCCAACAAGCCAAAAATAGCGACTAGCATCTTTTCTATCTAAACCATAACTATTTATAATCTCTTTTCTTTCATTCTGTTTTGCCATTAATATTTCATTTTTTTCATTTTTTTCATTTTCTAATGTAACAGGTGTTACTTCTAAATTACCCCACTCTCTTCTTTCGTTTTGATCACCACCATTTCTATTAAAAGTTATAGAAATATTTTCTAAAAGTAAAGATTCTTTTTCTGAAACTATAATCCTATGATGTCCCTCAATAGCTTGATACTTATGAAATGATGGTTCATCTTCATGACCTTCTTCAACTTTTACTTGTATCATAGGTCCTTCTCCTTCATTAATACCTTTATCTTCATGCAAATAACTATAAAGTGCCTTTTCAGAGTATCCTTTTTGTCCAGCTTTTATACCTATGCTACTTCCAGTTAATAAATCTTTACCTGTTCCTCTTCTAGTTGCCTTTTTAACATTTATCTCATTGCCTAGAGTAATTATTCCTTCTTGAATCATATGATTACTTAAGCTATTTTCCACTTGTTTTTTATTCATAAAAAATTGAATAATTTTTTGTGAGTCATTATTTATAATATTTTGTAATTGAGCAGTTTTTTTTGCTTGTGGATTATTATTTATAATATTTTGTAATTGAGCAGTTTTTTTTGCTTGTGGATTATTATTTATAATATTTTGTAATTGAGCAGTTTTTTTTGCTTGTGGATTATTATTTGAAACACTTTGTAATTGTTGTTTTACTTGTTGAACTTTACTTTTAGTAATATTTGAATTTTTATGGTTTTTTTTAAAAGATGAGCTTTCTTTTTGTTTAAACATTTTTAACCTTATTAAAAAATAATTTTTATAATATAAATAATATCATAAATATAAAAAAAAGATAAATACTACTTAATTACTATTTTAAGTAAAATTTAATAAAAATAGCTTGATTTTAGTCATATTTATGTGTATCAATGGCTAAAATAATACTAATTTATTATTTTTTTATTAGAACTGTAATAGAGTAATGTTTTCTAAAAAAAAGAAGTTTTTTTGACTTTTATATTTTTTTTAATCCTTTAAAAACTTATCGATATACTCATCTCTCAATTTATCAATTGAAACTAATTTATTATCTCTCTTTATATACCAATAAGTCCAGCCATTGTTAGACTGTTTTTTCAAAATAGTTGCGCTCACTTTATGAATCGAATTCTCTATATTTTGATACTTTATCGAAGCATTTGCCAAAACTCTAGCTTTTATACTCTCATCTTTGTTAAATAGCTCCTCACCAACTTTTATAAAACCACTCTCTATTAAATTTCCAAATGGAACTTTAGGCTTTTTCTGCTCAACTTTTAGCGATAAATCCTCTAAAGCGATAGGCTCAATAGTCTCTATTCTCTCTCTAGCTACTTTTATATATTTCTGCTCCCTCTCGATTCCAATAAAATTTCTCTGCAATAGTTTCGCAACTGCTCCAGTTGTTCCACTACCAAAAAATGGGTCTAAAACTATATCTCCAACTTTTGAGCTAGATATTATAACTCTGTATAGAAGCTCTAATGGTTTTTGAGTTGAGTGTGCCTTTTTACCGTCAATTTTCAGTCGCTCATTTCCCGAGCAGATAGGAATCACCCAATCACTTCTAAGCTGTCTGTCATCGTTAAATATCTTCATAGATTTATAATTGAAAGTAAATTTACTCTTCTCACTTTTACTAGCCCAGATTAGAGTCTCGTGAGCATTTGTAAATCTAGTCCCTTTAAAATTTGGCATCGGATTGCTCTTTACCCAGAGAATATCATTTAATATCCAAAAGCCCAAATCTTGAATACTCTTACCAACTCTAAAGATATTGTGATAACTTCCAATCACCCAGATAGTTCCATCTCTTTTAAGAACTCTTCTGGCTTCACTTAGCCAAGCGTTTGTAAAATCATCATAAGATTTAAATGTATCAAACTTATCCCAATCATCATCGACAGCATCTACCTTGCTCTGATTAGGTCTAAAAAGCTCTCCACCTAACTGCATATTATAAGGGGGGTCTGCAAAGATTAAATCTACTGATTCATCAGGTAATTTTTTTAGATTCTCTATACAATCGCCCTCTAATATAGTGTTTAAAAAGTTATCTATCATTTCAATTAACTGCCTTAGTTTGAAATTTGAATCAAATTTTATCAAATTTAACATCAATTCACTCAAGCAAAAAGATTTTAAACTTTTAAATACAAAAATGTTCTATAATTTTACAAAAACTTTAGGATAAGAAGAGATGATAAGTTTCAATGAAGCGATAGAGATAATTGATAATTTAGACATAAAACCGACAGGTTTTGAGCAAATTTTTATTTTAGATGCAGTAGATAGAATCTTAGCTGAAGATATTGTTGCAAAAGAGAACTCACCTACACATAGAACCTCGTCAATGGACGGTTACGCTATAAAGCAGAGCGATATAGATAGAGAGCTGAAAGTAATTGATAATATTCCAGCTGGAAGCTATAAAGATATAGAGCTAAAAGATGGCGAAGCGATAAAAATTTTTACAGGTGCGATAGTGCCTAATAAAACCGATTTGGTTGTACCGATTGAGTATATAAAAAGAGAGAAAGAGAGTATAAAGATAGAGCAGAAATTTCAATCAGGTTTTGCGATTCGTGAAATTGGTGAACATTATAGAGAAGCTGAACTACTCCTAAGAAAGGGAACTAAGATAGGTTTTGCAGAGATTGGTGTTTTATCTGGTCTAAATATTGCCGAAATTTTAGTGTATAAAAAGCCAAAAGTCTCTATTATATCAACAGGAGATGAAGTTTTATCACTTTGTGAGAAGCGAACTAATCCATCTCAAATTAGAAGCTCAAACAACTACATGTTATTTGCATTAGCTAAAAAATATGGAGCAAATCCATCAAACTTAGGTTCTATAAAAGATGATAAAGAGAGTTTAAAAGGGGCTATCTCTGAAGCATTTGAAAATAGCGATATTTTAGTTACAACTGGTGGTGTTAGTGTTGGTGATTTTGACTTTGTCAAAGATATAGTCAAATCAAAAGGTGAAGTGGTAATTGACAAAGTAGCTATGAAACCTGGTCGCCATATCAAAGTTATAAAGCATAAAAATAGGATAATCTTAGCACTTCCTGGATTTTCTTACTCTGCAACTATTACATTTTTAATGTTTGGTGTAAGGGTTATAAACAAGTACTTAAATCACAACTTTAAATATAAAACGATAGAGGCAAAATTAAAAAAACCTCTTAAAAAATCAAAAAGCTTAACTGATTTTCGAGCTTGTAACTTGATTTATGAGAATGGAGAGTATTTTATCGACTTTGAGAATAAAAAGGCTGGAAGTAGTGCAATTTTGCTCAACATGATTGGTGAAAATTTAGCACTTGCCCAACTAAACGAAGGAATAGAGAGTTTTTCAGAAAATAAAAAGATAAAAGCAATAATTCTAAATTAAATCAAATTAGAATCAAAGTTGCTTTTACATATAATTTCTACCTTCAAAAAAACAAATTTATTTATATATATAAATGAGGTGAGATGATAACTAGAAAAGAGATTTACAACCCAGATACTTTCGAGAGCGTAAACGATAGAAAAATTTTCGGTGGAAACCCAACAGGAATATTTGAGCTTAATAATATCAAATATCAATGGGCTTATAAACTTTGGGAGATGATGCTTGCAAACTCTTGGTTTCCAAGTGAAGTTGATATGACAGCTGATGCGAGAGATTATAAACTCTTGACAGAGTCTGAAAAGTCAGCTTATGACAAAGCACTATCGCAACTAATTTTTATGGATAGTTTGCAGACAAATAATTTAATTGATAATGTAAACCCATACATTACAGCACCTGAGATAAACTTAATTTTGGTAAGACAAGCCTTTGAAGAGGCTCTACATTCACAAAGTTATGCTGTAATGGTTGATTCAATATCTACAAATAGTGCAGAGATTTATGAGCTTTGGCGACGAGATATGCAACTAAAAAATAAAAACGATTCAATTGCAAATATATATAAAGATTTAGCAAAAAATCCAAATGAGCAGAACTTAGTAAAAGCGATGTTTGCAAACCAAATACTGGAAGGAATCTATTTCTATTCGGGATTTACCTACATCTATACATTAGCTAGAAGTGGAAAGATGTTAGGCTCAGCCCAGATGATTAGATTTATTCAAAGAGATGAGATAACACATCTTCTAATTTTTCAAAATATGATAAACGCTCTTAAAAAAGAGAGAAGCGACCTCTTCACAGGCGAATTAATAGATAGTATTTATGCGATGTTTGAAGAGGCGATTGAGCTGGAAGTATCTTGGGGTAAATATATAACTGGTGGACAGATTCTAGGACTTACAAACGATATTATAGAAGAGTATATAAAACACTTAGCAGATGATAGATTAAACGCTGTTGGATTTAAAAAGATGTATAACGCAAAACACCCTATCAAATGGGTTGATAAATTCTCAAAATTCAATGACCAGAAATCAAACTTTTTCGAAGCAAATGTAAGTAACTACGCTAAAGCCTCTTTAGTGATGGATTTTTAGATGAAACTTGTATCACTTCAATTTCAAACGAGTGAAGTTTTTGAGGATAATTTAGAAAAATTAATTAATTTAATCCAAAAATGTGAAAAAGATAGCCTCATTTTAGCACCTGAGGTATCTCTCACATCTTTTAGCTACGATAGATTTGATAGTGCTAGTGAATTCTCTCTCAAAGCCTTGGATAGAATCAAAAAAGCTACAAAAGATAAAACTTTCGCCTTTACTATTGTTGAGAAGATTGGAAATGATTTTTTTAATGTATTAAAAGTGATAAGAGATGAAAAGATTATCTATGAGCAGAGAAAATTCAAACTCTTTCCACTAGGCGATGAGCCTAAATACTTCAGTGCTGGAGAGAAACAAGATATAAAAATATTTGAGATAGATGGATTAAAAATCGCCTCTCTAATCTGTTTTGAACTTCGATTTGTCTCACTTTGGGAGAGAGTAAAAGGGGCTGACATTATCTTAGTTCCAGCTATGTGGGGCAAACCTAGAAAAGAGCATTTTGAGACGCTTTGCAAAGCGTTAGCTATCTCAAATCAAGCCTTTGTAGTAGCTAGTGATTCAGCCAATTTTGATATGGCAAAATCTAGTGCGATAATCTCACCTTTTGGAAATGTTACGCTAGATGATAAAAAAGAGTTAATTGAGCTTGAGATGGATAGAGAAGAGATTAAAAAGATGAGAAAATATATAGATATAGGACTTTTAAAGTGAAAATAATTTTTATCTGTCTGGGAAATATTTGCAGATCGCCAATAGCTGAAGGGGTTGCAAAAAATCTTGTTAAAGAGAGAAATTTAGACTATACAATCAAAAGTGCTGGAACTGGCTCTTGGCATATCGGAGATGCCCCTTGCCCCGATTCGATAAAAATTGCAAAGCAAAGAGGTGTTGATATTTCAAAACAGAGAGCTAAACAAGTTACACAAGATGACTTTAGAGAGTTTGATTTAATCATCGCTCTTGATTCTAAAAACAAAGCTGATTTAGATAAGATAAACCCAACTGATAAAGAGGTTATTCTACTTGGCTCATTTGGATTTGATGGTGCTGATGTACCAGACCCTTACTTTTTTGATGGATTTGAGGGCTTTGATAAAGTCTTTGATATGATAGAGACTGCTGTCACAAATCTATTTGATGAGATTGAGAAGAAGGATTAGAGTTAACTTTTTTTATCTCTCAATCTCTACTCACTTTTCCTCTTGAAGTTTTTTGACTGCTTCTAAATTATTTTTTGCTTTTGTATAATCAGGTTTTAATTCAATTGCCTTTTCATAGTTTTTTAAATTAGCATAACATCAGTTTTTTAAAATATACTCTATCTGCTCAATAGGAGTTTTTTTATAAATTTCATTTGGAATATTAAATTTATTACCTTTTAAAAAAGCCTCATTTTTTAAAAAGCTATTTGAATTAAAATCTCTTAAATTTTTAAGTTTTTTAATCTCCATAGGCAGAGAGCTTAATTGATTATTTCCTAGATAAAGCTCTTTTAAGCTAGTTAACTCTCCTAGTTCTGAGGGAAGTTTAACTATTTGATTATAGTACAAAATAAGTTCTGTTAAGTTTTTTAATTTAGCTATCTCAGAGGGGATCTCAACTATTTGATTATCAAATAAATCGAGTCTAGTTAAGTTAGTTAATTCAAAAACCTCTTTAGGAATCTCTTCTAAATCAAGCCAAGATAAATCAAGATTTTTACTATTATTATCTTTAGCCTTTTTAATTCTGTTAAGTACCTCTTTATAACTCATTTTAGATTTTTCAAAGAGACAACATAACTCTTAATCGAACTTTTTGCAATAATTATCACTATCTACCCCTTTTATCTCTTTACAATCACTACAATTATGCTCATTTTTTAAGTAATCTATCGATTTTGGATAGATTTTAATTAGTGATTTAACTTCCTTTTTTTTACTACTATAATCAAGTTCTGAAATAAACTCTTTTCTTAAAATATCAGCATATTTAAACTCTGCATAGTATGATGATTTTGCTTGATTTGTTATAGGAAACTCTTTATCTTTGCAGACATTATCATTTCTATCTTCAGCTTTCTCTTTAGTGTAACAGCCACTCTCTCTTACCCATCTTGAGAGTGTTCTAAATGGGTCATTAGTTAATCTAGCTAAACAAGCTGGTAAATCTTCATAACTAATCTCTTTGCCGTTATCTCTAAGGTAAACTAGTTTCTCTTTTTCCATTAGTGACCAAAATTTATCTTCAGAGACTTTTTCCCAACTCTCTTTATCATGTGAATAGTCAGAGTAGATAAAAGCATTTAACTCTTTTTTCTCTATCTTTTTTGATTTTAAAATAGCACTTGATAAGTGGTGATGGTCTGTTATATACATTCTACTTTTATATCCAACTACAATCGGTAAAAAAGTTTTCTTTTTACATAGATAATCTTCTCTAAACTTTTTTTCATCATTGCCATAATCTTTTTTTAATATTTTCTCTAACTTTTTGATTTTACAATCAACTGCCACCTCTCCTACTATCGCCTGTGTGGGATAAATTTCACTTAGCTTTACTCGACACATTATCCTTTTTTGAACTAGAGACTTTTTTGCATGATTTTGTTTGATAATATCTGAACAAAACTCTAACTCATTTGCAAATCCAAACAAAATAGAGATTGATAAAAGTAGAAAAACTCTTCTCATAAAAATATCCTTATAAAAAAATTTAATGTAAATCTTTTTATTTTAACAAGTAAAGATCATTTTTAAAAAGAGTTTTTAAATAATTATTATAAATTATAAATATTATATAGATATTTATTTTTTTCTTTAGTTTTACTTAAACTGTCAGCTTTTCTCTATTGAAAAAAATAGAAATCAAGTTTTAAATTTATTTAAATTTTGATTTACTACCTCTGTCATTTTGTGTAGATGCTCAGCCGATGAGGCAACTTCTTCAACATTTTTTGCATTTTCACTAGAGAGGTTTTGAAGCTCTTCTAAATTTTTCATTCTAGCTTTTGAGTTATCAACAATGCTTTGAGTGCTCTCTAAAAATTGATTTGATACTTCAGCTGTTTCACCTATCTCTTTTGAAATATCTTCTATTTTCAGCTCAACATTTTCAGATATTTTAGCAAGAAGAGCAACTTCATTGGCATTTTTATTGATAGCATCGCTACTATCGAGGACAGATTGAATAATAATTGAAATAGTTGTATTTATATCATTTAGAGATTTTTTAGTTCGCTCAGCTAACTGTCTAACTTCATCGGCAACAACAGCAAATCCCTTTCCATGCTCTCCTGCACGAGCTGCTTCAATAGCAGCGTTTAATGCTAATAGATTTGTCTGCTCTGCAATATCGTTTATAACAGTTAAAACCGATTGTACTTGCTCTGTTTCACTTGAGAGTTTTGCCAACTTATCAGATAGTTCTAGTTCATTTTGTGCTGTTATTTCGATTCTCTCAACCATTTGTAAAATCTCATCTTTTGTCTCAATTAGATTTCTATTTGAAGTCTCTATTTTCTCTTTAGCTTCTAGTGATTTCTCTATTGCTGAATCTAAAAAAAGACTCATACTACTAAAGCTTTTTGTACTATTTTGAACTATTCTTGCAGTATCTTCTACCTTTTTTCCAATATTAAAAGAGGTGTGTGAGAGTTCATTTGAGATTGAAGCTGTCTCCATTGAAATCTGCTTATTCTCCTCTATTATTGAACTAAAACTATCTATTAAATTATTAAAACTGATAGATATTTGAGCTATTTCATCTTTTGAAACAATATCAATACTCTTTGTCAAATCCCTTGTCTTTTCAATATGCTTCATTGTTGTTTTTAGCGAATCTACTCTAAAAATTATATTTTTCATAACATAGACACTAATTATAGAAATTATCAAAACTGCTACTAAAATTGCTATCAAAACTCTATTGGTAAAACTCTCAACCTCTTTATTTGAGATTAGAGCTGAAAAATCTTGTTTTATAGAATCTGATGCTTCGTTTATCTCCTCTTCAAACTGTACAGCTAAAATATCAACTTTTTCCATAATAATATTAGCTTTCTCTATGCTTTTATCCAAAACAACACCCTCTGATGCCATATGTATACCATCTCTTACCATTGCTAAATAGACATCAGCTATATCTATATTTTGAGATTTTATCATTTTCAAAACTTCAACACTAAGCTCTTTAGCCTCTTTTATACCGTCAATATCTCCCATAGCTAAGGCATCAGTTAAAATCTCTTGAGTAAGCTTTACTCTATATTTCAGCTCCAAATTATTAATAGTATTCAATTTTGTTTCGATTTTTTCAACATCTAAGTCAAATTTTGCCATAAGCTTTTTACTTCTAGCCCTTGCCTCTTCTCTCTCGATACCAACTAAAGCTAACTCCTTTAAGACACTATAATATTTCTCAAAATCTTCGAATATTTTTTCAAATTTATGTTTTTCATTTTCATATCTTAAATAATCTATAAACTCTTTATCTTTTTGAGTAAGCTCTTTTTTTAACTCATAAAGCTCTTTCAAACCCTCTCTATCTCCCATAGCTAAGATGTCCGTAGCTAACTCTTGTGTATGTTTTGTTAAATATTTAATATCTTGAAGTTTTACAACTTTTAATTTTTTATACTCTAATTTCTCTTTATAACTGTCCATTTTATGTGTGATTTTGAAAATCGAATAAGATATTATTGCAATTACTACAATAGATAAGATGGTTAAGATTTTACTTTTAGCTGATATCGATATATTTCTCATTATGCCTCACTTTTTATTTTTATATGACAATTTTACTAAATTTAAATAGTAGATTTTGAAATATTTGCTCTTATTTTAAATCATTAGATAACTATTTTAATTACTCTCTATAAATGCCAGTTAATAGATAGTAAATGCTTTATTAACAGATTAATGAAATAAAATATAAAACATAGTAGATAGAAGATAATAAAATAGAGCTATAGCATAAAGCTTTTTGTCTAAAAAAGGTTTAAAGTGAGTAATTATGTAATATATAAAAATAACAAAAAAGTATATAAAAAATAATTTTTATTTATAGGTTTTTGTTTGAAAATCTGTCTCAAATCTATTGTTTAAAATTTAAAAATTGTTAATAGTTACTTTATATAAAATATACTACTATATTTTGGATTCAAAATAGAAATTAAAAGGATATTTTATGAAAAAATTTTTACTACTCTCATCAATTGCTATCTTTGCTCTAGCAAATGATAAAGTTTTAATTGATAGTGATTTAAATCAAATCTGCTCAACTGAAAAATGTGAAAACCTATCAAATAAGTTTGAAAAAGTTTTAAATTCGAATTTAGATAAAAAAAGAGAGAATAGAAAAGATTTAACAGGCAATAGTGTCTCTAAACTAAAAGGAGAGTGGAGTATCTCTTACGGTTTTGGAGATTCTAAAAGTTATAGTGATAGTTGGAACTTAACAGAAACAGAGTACACATCTTATGATGTTGGTTACTCTATTAAAGGGACAAATAAAAATGGTAATGAAGTTGGCTGTTCAGATTTAACACATTTTGAAATATCAGGAGGTTATGAATATATGTGTGTGATTGTAGAATCTAGCACATATGTTGATTGGTTTTTTGTTAATCTAAATGGAAATTCTCTATCTGGTAAGTATGAGTATGGTAGTGCTGATGATTTTGCAGATGCAGGAGCCTATGGCAACTACGATGGCTCTATCTCAGGCAGTAGAAGCTCAAACACTCAATCAAATACCAATCTACCCACAAATTCATCAGAATATTACTCTGATTTAGCAAATACTAAAAATAAAATCGGCTGGTACTTCTGGACAACTCCAAGTGGAAAAGCTTACTTAGCAAATGGTAGAGATAGTGGTGATATTGCTATCTGGAACTTCACTGATGAGAAAAAATGGAAACCAATTCATAACGCAAGTGCATTTGATGGATACTCTAGTGCTGGAAAAATATTTAATAAAGTAACAATTAGCTCAGATGGAAAATATATAGATATAGAGTAGAGTTTTTTATTTTTTTCTCCTTTTTCTCTTTTTTACCTAAAAAATACCCCTTTTTAACTCAAAATAGGCTTTAATCTTTAAAATATATAAAATTTAATATATAAAAATAGTGTAAAAACTTTATTTTTAATAAAAATAGCTTTTTTTCTAAAAATAGATTAATAATCGATTTATATTAAAATAATATAAATTATACTAATATTCTTTAAGCTTAAAAAATATAACAAAGGTTAGTTTTATGAAAAAAGTTTTACTACTCTCAACGGTTGCTATCTTTGCTCTAGCAAATGATAAGGTTTTAATTGATAATGATTTAAATCAAGTCTGCTCAACACAAAAATGCGAAGAGTTATCAAGTAAGTTTGAAAAAATAATAAATCTTGATTTAAATGATAATCAAAGAGAAAATAGAAAAGATTACACTGGAAGTAGTGTTTCCAAATTAAAAGGTACTTGGAATATCTCTTATGGTTTTGGAAGCTCTAAAAGTTATAGCGATACTTGGAAATTAACAACGGTTGAATATGCCTCTTCAGATTTAGGTTATGGTATTTATGGAACAAATAAAAATAATAAAGAGGTTGCTTGTTGGGATTTTTCTCAATTTCCAATTAGTGGTAATTATAAATTTATGTGTGCAACAAATCTTACAAACTCTTATGCAGATTCTTTTTATATAAATGTAAGTGGAGATAATATATCGGGAGGATATGAATATGGAACAGCTACAGATAGTGCTAAAGCTGGTACTTATGGAAGTTATGATGGCTCTATAAATGGAAGTAAAAACTCAACAACAAGTTTACCATCTAATAATAACTCATGTAATATTGACCCAATTACAGGAAAAGAAGAGTGTGAAAATGAAACTTTTTCATCTAGTAGTAATGTATGTAGTACTAATCCTTTTACAGGAGAAGAAGTGTGTGAAAATGAAAAGATTCCTGCTCTTCCAAGTTTACCTACTGAAACCGAAACAAGTAAAAAAGAGTTAACAAAAAATTATCTAAATACACTACCTAATGGTTGGAACTTAGTTGGTACAGCAGAAAAAATAACAGATACATCAATTTTTGAAGATTGTAAAAGTGTTTATATATATAAAAATAATGCTTGGGTAGATAAAAGTAGTATAAACTCTATAGATGAGTTCAATGGTATGTGGATTTATAAAAAATAACAATTAACTCAGATGGAAAATATATTGATATAGAGTAGTAAAACTTCTTTTTTCTCCTCTTTTCTCTTCTCAAACTACACAAAAAAACTTAAATTCATTATAATATACACTTTAATTAAGAAAGGATATATTTTGAGTAAAACAGTAAAAGTAAATTTAGAAGAAACTTTTATAAACAAGTTAAAACATGGCTCTGATTTATTAGAAGAGATTAAAAATGTTTGCCAAAAAAATGATATTACTTTAGGAAAAATTGAAGCAATCGGAGCAGTTAGCAGTGTAACTCTCGCTTTTTACAATCAAAAAACAAAAGAGTATGAGAGTAAATTTTTTGATAATGAGTATGAGATAATTTCGTTAATTGGAAATATTTCACTAAAAGATGGTGAAGTTTTAGTTCATGCACATGTAACTCTCTCTGATGAGAATTTTAATACAATATCTGGACATTTAATGCCAAATACAAAAATATTTGCTTGTGAAGCTATTATCTCAAAATATAGTGGAGCAGTTTTAAATAGAGGTTTAGATGAAGTTACAAAATTACCACTTTGGGATATGTAACAATATATCATCTCATAAAAGAGATGATTTTTCCTGTACTAAGTAATTTTAATAAATGATAAAATAGTGAAATTTTTAAATCATTGATATTTTGCTCCATCTACTTTCTTTTAAAATAGGAGTTTTTCTATTTTAAACTCTCAATTAATTGCTCTTTTTCTTTAATCTGTTTTTGTATCTTTTCTACATATTCAAGAGGTAAAGATTGCAAAACTTCTAAAAGAACTTTTCTACCTTTTTTATTATCCTTACTCCAATAATATAGAGTTGATTTATCTATATTAAATATTTTTGATATTTCTGTATTTTTCATGAATAATTCTTTGAATTTTTTTTAATTATAACATACTACTTAATAGTCTTTAAAATGAATAATTCATGTTTTTATAAAAAATTAAGTGGTTTTGCTGAATAATTCAATATATAGTTAAATATTTAATTAAAAAGGTATAAAATGAGTAAAATAGTTAAAATGATAGATAGTGAACCAAAAGTTTCAAGTTTAATAATTGCTGAAAATTCAAATAATCAACATAAATCAATTATGCAGTTATGTAGAAAATATATTGATGAGCTACGAAGTTTCGGAAGGGTCACATTTGAAATGCTACCCTTTGAGACAAATGGAGGAGTTCAGAAGAAAGAAATTATCTTTTTAAATGAACAACAAGTTTATTTACTTCTTACTTTCATGAAAAATAGTTCAATTATTATAAAATTTAAAATTGCATTAGTTAGAGAGTTTTTTAAAATGCGTGAAGCTCTACAAAATCAAAAAGAGCAGAGACTAGATAGAGATTCACTTGAATTTAATTATAAATACTTTTTAAATACTACAATGATGGATAAATTAGAGTACCTATATGGTAAAAAAGTTGTGCAAAATTTTTATGCTGATTTGATTCCAAATCTAAACTATAAAAGAGAATAAAAATCAACAATAGAGTATTTTATAGAGAATCATGTAATTACAAAAAGAGGGGCAAAACTTCCAACAATCCAGCTCTATCAAAGATATTTGGAGTTTTGTGAGAAAAATCAAATATCAAGCTATAACAAAATTCAATTTTTTAAAATCTTTCGTGAGATAAAGAGAGTTCCAAAAATAAATCTATTAAGCGTTAGTAGATTTAGAGGAGTTAGAAAGAGATATTTCGAAAATTTAGAAGTGACAAAAGAGATTTTATAGTAATTAAAAAAGCTTTCTGAATAAAGCTATAAATATAGATAGGAATAAATATTGCTTTTTATAAAAAACTATTGTGTGATAATTGATTTTTAAATAAGAAGTTTTTTTAATAAATTTTTAAACATATTTTATATATTATTACAGTCCTTTCTTTCAGACTTGTGCAACGACTTTTTAAGTCAACGCTTCAGGGTGGGAACACAGCAGAGCAGCTTTTTTAGTTGTGTGCCGCAAGTATCTGGGAGGAGGGGCTTTATAACTCAATTTTTAAACTTCAAACTATTAAATCCAAATATTTATTTAAAAAAATCATAAAAACAATAAAATCTAAATTTGTTAAGGTTTTGTTATGGGCTTTTTGAAAAAAATAAAAATAAAATTTAGAATGTATCTATTAGGTGCTACGCTTCTGTTTTTTTTGATTATTGTTGCTTCATTTGCATATGTAAACTCAATATCACTCTTTAACTCCTTAAATAATCTCTATAAAGATAGTATAAATCCGATGCTCTGTTTAGATAAACTCTCAAATATCTATTCGCAAAGTGTTATTGATACTGTTCATAAAGTTGCAAATAAAAATATCTCACTAGAGAGTGCCAAAGTAAAATTGATAAACTCCAGAGATAAAATTAATGAGATTTGGGAGAGGGAGTTTAAAGATAGTCAAAATAGTAAATTTTTAAAATCAAAAAACTTAGCAGAGAGTTTTATAAACCTTCTATTGCAAGAGATTGATACTAAAAATTTAGGTTCGATTCAAAAACTATCAGTTTTTAATCTATACTCGAATATTGAGCCAGTTTTGAAAGAGATAGAGATAGTTAAAAAACTAGAGCATAAAAAGATTATAAAAGAGGATAGAGAGGCAAAAATATTTATAGAGAATATAAATTTTTTCATGCTAGGAATCACTTTAGTTGCGATTGTTCTATCTCTTATAATCATAAATTTAATAACAAAAAGTATAGTTGAGCCTCTTAGAGTTACACACGATTATATGCTTGAGTTTATGGAGTTTATAACTTTCAAAAGAAATACTGTAAGACATATAGAGGCTGATGGAGATGATATTATCTCATCTATGATAAATAGAATCGATAAAGTCTCTAAAATGCTTTTAAAGCAGAGTAGAGACGATATGAAAGTAGTTGGTGAGATGGTTTTAATATCTGATAAAATCAAAAGAGGCTACTACCACTGTAGAGTAAACTCTGAGACTTCAAATCCACAGATAGATACACTTCAAAAGACTTTTAATGATATGTTAAATGTTGTAAACTCTCTAATTGGAAATATTCAACTGACACTAAAGCACTATACAGAAGATGATTACACAAATAGAATCGATAAAAAAAATCTAGTTGGACAGCTTGGTGATGTTGTTGATATGATTAATAACTTAGGTGATGTTCTATCTCAATCTGCAAAGAGAGATTTTGACAATGGTCGTTTTTTAAAAGATAATGCTGATTTACTCTCAAGTAGTGTTGATAATTTGACAAAATCTACAACTAATCAAGCTGAAAACCTTCAAATGACAGCCTCTGCAGTGGAGGAGATAACAGCTGGAATCAAACATAGTGTAAATAAAGCAAATGAGATGAGTGAGATTGCACTTACAACTAAAAATCAATCTAAAGAGGGTAAACGATTAGTTGAACAGACTAAAGTCTCTATGGAGGAGATTAGCAAAGCTACTGATGTCATAACAGAGGCTATTTTAGTTATAGATTCGATAGCTTTTCAGACAAATATTTTGAGTCTAAATGCAGCTGTCGAAGCTGCTACGGCTGGAGATGCTGGAAAAGGTTTTGCCGTTGTTGCTCAAGAGGTGAGAAATTTAGCTAGTAGAAGTGCAGAAGCTGCCAAAAAGATTAAAGAGCTTGTAGAAGAGGCAAAAGTAAAATCTAAAGATGGACAGAAGATTGCCACAGATATGTTAAATGGATTTAATAATTTAGATGAGAAGATAAAAAAGACAACCTATTTAGTCGAAGATGTTACAAATTCAGCCAAAGAGCAGATGATAGGAATCGAACAGATAAACGATGCGATTAGCCATTTAGATGGAGTGACACAGGAGAATTCTCAAGTAGCTAATAAAATAAAAAAGACATCTGATAAGGTAAATAATCTATCTGTTGATTTGCTACATAATGTTAAATCTAAAAAATTTTTAGACTTTATAAAGGAGCTATAAGTGAGTGAAATTTTACTAAAAGATAAATCATTTTTAATCTCTGAAACAGATGAGAATGGAATAATAACTTTTGCAAATGATGATTTTTGTGAAATTTCAGGTTATAGCCTAGAGGAGTTATTAGGACAAAACCATAATATTGTAAGACATAAAGATATGCCAAAGATATTTTTCAAAGAGTTATGGAGCAGAATCAAAAATGGAGAGGTTTGGAGTGGTGTTGTCAAAAACAGGACAAAAGATGGTTCATTTTACTGGGTATATGCTACAATATATCCTTTTATATCATGCTCTGGCTCAAAGGGTTATATCAGCTGTAGAAAGAGAGCTTCAAGAGATGAGATAGAGCATATGGATAAACTATGTAGGGAGTATAATGGGAAAGGCAACTAGAATTCAAAAGAGAATACAGAAAAAAAATGAGATAAAAGAGGGAAAAAATCCAGTAATAAGTGAAGCTGAAAAGAGAAGACGAAAGTTGGCTTTCGGTATTAGCTATTTAATGTTTGGTCTATTTAGCTCAATTGTAATTTACAATTTAATTATCTTAGCATATCACTACCCTGAGTATTTAGGAATTGTCATAAGAGAGGAAGATGTTTTACCTCTACAGATAGTTGGTGCATTAAGTGGTGTTTTAATTGGTCTAAATGGTTATTTAACTGAAACAAAAAATAAAAATTTAATAGAGACAGTTAAGGCTTTTTTTGGTAGATAGATAAAAATCTACCTCTATTCTCTCAAAATTTAACTTTTAAATTTTTTAAGTGTTTCCAAACTACTGAAAAAGATAAAAATCTTTGACCAAAACTATCTAAGCTACTTTTATAATCAAGAAAAAAAACCTAATTAAGTTATAATAAAAAACTTCTATATTTTTTAATATGAAAATTATTTTAAGATAGGTTAATACATGAAAGATACTAACAGTAATATTGTTGAAGTGATGAAAATTATCTTTAAAGATAATAAGAGCGTAAATCGATTTTTATATAAAAGTATTGTCAACTTTTTATCAAAAATTGAGTTAGAAAAATTGAATATCGCTAAAATGTTTAATATTTCAGGAATCTATTACGCTTTGGTCTCAGATGCTATCTATTTTATCGAGACAAACTTTGAGCTTCAAAAAGAGTTAAAAAAAATCTCTATAGCTATTGATGAGGTTGATATAGAGAACTCTAAGAGTAATCTACAGATAAAATTGATTTGTGAAAAGATTTTAAATGGAGCACTAAAGAGTAAATATTTTGTAGATTTTGTTGTGGATTTTCTACTTAGTAAATTATCAACTCAAGATACTGAGAAATTAAAATTAATTAGGTCATTTTTTGAAAGACACTTTATCGAAGATAAGAGCGAGTTTAACTTTGGACTTTTGAGAAAAAACTCTATAGAGAGGTATAGATATTTAGATTTTATAGAGAAAGATAAAAAAGCTATCAAGAGTTTAAAAGCAAAAGTTGATGAGTTTTTAGAGATAAAAAAGGCTGAAGAGGAGAAGCTAAACGATGTAATAGAGGAGTTAAAAGAGACAGAGAAGAGACTTCCTCCAATAGAGCAGACTCTAAAAGAGAAGTTAGAAGTTAGAGAAAAACTGTTAAAAATTGAAGGTAATAAAAATGCTGAAAAACTGGCAACTCTATCAAAACAGATAAAAGTTTTAAGCACTCAAAGGTCAAAAATAAATGCACTTATAAAGAGTGTAAATATTAAATATACAAAGACAAAACAACAAGCTGAGAACACTTTAAAAGATGAAGAGAACTACCTAAAACTACTCCCAGAGATGATAGCAACTAGAGAGAAAAAGATTCAAAATAGTAAAGATAGCTTAGCTAGTCATGATGGAGAGTATTTAAGAATAAAAGAGTTTTTGGCAAATAAATTAAATGAGTTAAAACCAGATTTTGATTTTGATAAATTTGTTAAAGGCTTAAATAAAGTTGAGATAGATGCAAACTACTGCCAAGAGCTGAAAAAGAAAAGAGATGAGAAAGAGAAGAGATATGAAGGTCTGCCTAAAGAGGAGCTAGAGAAATTAAAAGCAGAAGTTTTTAAAAGTGAAGAGGAGATAGAGAAACTATTTGTTGGTATTGTCAATCAAGCACTTAAAAATGAGTTAAATTTCCAAAGAATCTCAAATGTACACTTTATGCAAAATAATATAAAAATTGTTCAAGGTTATCTATTTGATTTTTTGAAAAAAATTATAAAAAATGCAGATGAAGTTTTAATTACAGGTTTTGGAAACTTTATTATGAGAGAGCAGTTTGATTTTATTTTTAAACTCAAATCAAATGACCTTTTAAGAAAAGTCATGAACGATAATAATAACGCTGAAGCTTTTATAAACTACTACAATGGAAAAATCGAAGAGGATTTCTCAGGAAAGTATAAAAGACCAGAGATAAGCGACCAAAGAAATGCCACTTTAAGCCCAAATAGAGTCATATCAAGTGTAAAACAGTATAAAAACTATGTCAGTTTTTTAACGAAAAAAAACTCTGTATTAAAAGAGTTAATAATTAAAATGAAGAGTTTAAAAGCTAAATTAGAAAAGGTAGGCTCTAAAGAGAGTGTAGAGTTTAAAAAGCTTCATATAGAGTACAAAGAGACTCTCCTAGAGATAAAAAGACATAAGCAACACAAAGAGAGCTTTATATCTACTCAAAAAAATGTGAAAATTATTTTTGAAGATATGGAGCTTATCATAGCTAAAACACTATTGAAAAAAAGAACTAAACTCGATTAAATATACTTTTTATCTTACAACTATATTTCGAATAGAACTCTTTTTGTTTTTGAAAAGTTTTTTAGTTTTTTAGCGTTGATACTCAATTAAAAAAAAAGGAATCAAAATGAAATTTTTCAAAAAGTCAAAACGGTTAAAAAGTCTCATAGTTCTCTCATCAATTACCCTCTTCTCACCATACTCTTATGCTCTAGTTGATAGCAAAGCAGAAAATAGTACAGATATAATAAAAAAAGGTGACTCTATAAAAAATGCTGATAAGAATCAAGCTGACTTTGAGAAATACTATAATCAAGGTATGAACTCATTTTATAATAAAAATTACAATTACGCTATCGTAAGCTTTAAAAAAGCACTTGAGTTAAAACCTCTACAATATGAGATTTATAATATTTTAGGTTCACTCTATGACCGTACAGGTGAGTATAAAAAGGCGATTGAGCATTATAAAAAATCATTAGATTTTAACTCTAAAGATTATAGAACTTATCATGTAATTGCCAAAACTTACAATTATGGAATTCGTGACTTTAAAAAAGCGATGGAGTTTTATAAAAAGACAATAGAGCTAAATCCAAGCAGTATCGATACCTATTATGAGTTAGGAAATCTCTACCATTACGACTTGGGAGATTTTAAAAACGCTTTAGAGACTTACAAAAAAATCACAAAATTAGTTCCAAATGAGAGTTATAGTTACTACTATATTGGAATTGTGCAGAGAAAATTAAAAAATTATGATTTGGCTCTAAAGGCATTTGAAAAATCACTAGATTTAAAACCAAATAATGATTTAGTTTACGACCAGATAGGTTTAATCTATAACTATAAAAATGAGCTTTCAAAGTCGATTGAAAATCATAAAAAAGCGATTAAATTAAACCCTAGAAATTATGAAGCCTTTACAAATCTTGGCTTTGCTTATAGCAATAGTTTTAAGTATCAAAAAGCACTCGAAGCTTACAAAAAATCACTTGAGTTAAGGGGCGATTACTTTATAGCGATGTTAAATATCTTTGAGACAAATTTAGTTTTAAATAAGCCATTTGATAAAGAGTTAGAGGCTAGATATATTAAACTATTTAAAAACAATGAGATACTTTTTGTCCAATATAAAATGTTAAAAACTCTTGAAAATATTAAAAACTCTCAAAATGAAGATGAGTTTCTAACTCTTTGGAGTACAAGATATAAAAAGTTAAATCTAAATTGGAATTTTGAAAGCATTAATAAGTGGATTGATGAATCAGATTTTAAATCAGAGATAAAAGAGAATCTAAAAAAAGCTGTAAAAGTTTTTGAAAATAGATAGAGATTCTAAGTTTTAAATAGAATTTATCTTTGAGACAGGTTCAAACATAATCTTGATAAGTTTAGCTTTGTTGAATTTGTCTTTTTTGCCTCTTTAATTCTCTCCAGTGCTATTTCATAACTCATTTTAAACCTTTGGAAGTTTGTAGGCTGGGTTTTAACCCAGCAAAATAGAATAAAAATAACCAACCGTTAGATTTAAAATCGATAGGTTAAACCTCATTTTATAAATTTTAATCTTTTTTCAAACTCTGCTTTAACTTCTCTTCCTCTTCTAGCTTTTTTTTGACACCCTCTATATAGTCATTAGGCAAATTTTTAACTATTTCATAAAGCAGTTTTCTACCTTTATCACTTCCTTTTTTCCAATTGTAAACAGTATTTATATTTAAATTAAAAAGTTTAGAAATTTCAATATCTCTCAAAAAAAACCTTTTTAATTGAATTATATCAAATTAATAAATATTTAAACAAAAACCTATAATAATTAGATTTAAATATATTTATTAGAGTTAAAAAGAGTTTTTAAACAGCTGTCATTTAAAATGACAACTGTAAAAATAATAGAAAAGGAAAAAAATGAAAATAATAGAGTTTATAGAAAATGAGCCTAGAGTTAGTCATACAGTTATTGCTGAAAATACTGAAAATAAAGCTATATCAATTAGAAAACTAATTACTAGATTTAAAAGTGATTTTGAAGAGTTTAGAGAGTTGCGATTTGAAATCGTGACTGTTAAAAACAGCGTAGGAGCGATAAATGAGAAAAAAACATACTACTTAAACGAACAACAAGCAACATTGCTTTTGACATATCTGAAAAACTCTGAAACAGTTAGAAAATTCAAAATTTTACTCGTTAGAGAGTTTTTCAAAATGCGTGAGCTTTTGCAAAACAAAAAATCACTAAATCAGACAAAAGTAAATCTAAAAGATAGCCAAGTTAGAGAGGCTTTTTTTATCGCTTTTGATGGGAAGTGCTATTATTCAAAAAAGCCACTTACAAAAACTCATTTTCACATCGACCATATTTTGCCAAAATCAAAAGGAGGTGAAGATATTTTATGCAATTTAGTCCTTTGCAAACCTGAAGTAAATCTAATCAAAGCAGATAAGTATGAGAGTGATTTTGTGCAGAAGCATCAAAGCTTTGTAAATCAAAACTTTGTCCCAAAAGTAGAATCGATACTGAATTTAATCAACTCAAATAGTCAAATCGATTTGAAATATCTCTTTAACTCTGGCGTGATGAATAAACTAATCGAGCTTTACGGAAAAGAGTCGATAAAAGAGCTGTATAGCAATTTAATTCCAAATCTAAATTATAAAAAATCTAAAAAAGAGAAAAATATCACGACAGAGTATTTTATCGAGAATCATGTAGTCTCAAAAAGAGGCAAAAAACTAGCTACTGTTGATTTATATCAAAAATATTTAGAGTTTTGTGTCGAGAATCAAATCTCAAGCTATAACAAAATTCAGTTTTTTAGAATCTTTCGTGAGATAAAGAGAGTTCCGAAAATAAATCTATTAAGCGTAAGTAGATTTGCAGGAGTGCGAAAGAGATATTTTAACAACTTAGAAGTAATTCTTTAGTTTCACTTAAAGTGTCAGTTCAAATAGAGAGAAGAATCTCTATTTTTTAGAGACTAAAACATCTTCTATTAACTTATCGATATTTCCCTCTAAAATCGAATCGACTTGTGAGTAAGCCTTTTCGCTTCTATTATCTTTTACCTGTTGGTATGGAGTTAAAACATAACTTCGAATCTGATGCCCCCAGCCTATTTCGCTCTTTGGAGTGTTCTCTTTTTCAGCTCTTTGCTTTTCAAGCTCAAGCTCGTAGAGTCTACTCTTTAGCATCTTCATAGCGTTTGCTTTATTTTTATGCTGACTTCTATCATTTTGACACTGCACAACGATATTTGTCTCTATATGAGTGATTCTAATCGCACTATCAGTTTTGTTTACATGCTGTCCACCAGCTCCACTAGCTCGGTAAGTATCTATTCTAATATCTCTATCTTCTATCTCAATATCAATATCATCATCAATCTCAGGTGAGACTAAAACAGAGGCAAAAGATGTATGTCTTTTTGCATTACTATCAAATGGGCTGATTCTAACTAATCTGTGAATGCCGTTTTCTACCTTTAGATAGCCGTAAGCATTTTCACCTTTGATAATAAAACTGACATCTTTCACTCCAGCCTCTTCACCCTCTTGAAAATCGAGAGTTTCGACTTTGAAGCCTTTTATCTCTGCCCATCTAAGATACATTCGATAGAGCATACTTGCCCAGTCGTTTGACTCAGTTCCTCCAGCCCCTGGGTGAATAGAGACAATAGCATTATTTGAGTCATTCTCATCACTTAACATAACCTCTATCTCAACACCTCGAATTTTCTGCTCTAACTCTTGCGATTCGCCAAAGAGAGTCTCTACTGTCTCGTCGTCTTCCTCCATCTGTGCTAATTCAAAAAGCTCAACACTATCGTTTACACTAGAGTGAGCATTGCTATATTTATTGAAGAGATTTGTCAATCTGTTTTTCTCTTTTTGGACATTTTTAGCTCTCTCAATATCAGCCCAAAAAGTCTCATCTTGCTCTATCTCTTCAATCTCATCTAATCTAGCTCTGATTTGAGTCGGTTTTACTATCTTCTCTATATTATCTATTTTATTTTTTAGTGACTTTAAAAGTTCACTATATTCATAACTATCCAAACTATCTCCTTATTTTTGCAGAGAGTATAGAAGCTCTATCTCTTCTTTCCATATAGAATCATCAATTGTCTCTAAAATAAGTGGAATATTATCAAATCTATCATCATTCATCAAAAGCCTAAAAAACTCTAAGCCAATTTCGCCTTTTCCAATTGAGTTATGTCTATCGACTCGGCTTCCTAGCTTCGATTTACTATCATTTATATGCATACCTTTTAGATACTCAAACCCTACGATTTTATCAAAAAGCTCAAAAGTCTCATTGAAACTCTTCTCATCTCTCAAATCATATCCACTAGCAAATGTGTGACAAGTATCAAGGCAGATTCCAACACGGCTTTTATCTTTTATTCTATCGATAATAGCTCTTAAATGCTCAAACTTATAACCCATATTCGTACCCTGACCAGCAGTGTTTTCTATCACCAAAATCGTATTTTCAGTTCTATCTATCGCTTTATTCATAGAGTTAGTAATTGCACTGATACACATCTCTTCAGCAAAATCTAAATTCTCTTGATAAGTTTCCGATTTTTTAGGAATTTTTTGCAGATGACTTCCAGGGTGAAAATTCAGTTTATCAAGTCCTAAAAGCTCACATCTTTGAAGCTCTTCAACAAAAGCATTTAGCGATTTTTCCCTCTTCTCTATCTCAGGGTGACCTAGATTTATCAAGTAGCTATCGTGAGGTAAAATCTGTTTGCTATTGATACCACTCTCTGCTAGATTCTCTTTAAATTTCTCTACTATCTCATCTGTTAACTCTTTGCCACTCCACTGTCTTTGATTTTTTGTAAAGAGTGCAAAGGCTTTAGCTCCAATTTTTTGAGCATTTAGAGGAGCGTTAAAGACTCCTCCAGAGCTACTTACATGTGCTCCTATATATTTACTCATCTATTTTCCTTATTTTGATTAAAACTCTATTTTTTCTATCTTTAAAATATGTCTCATTTGGATTTTGTCTATAAATTATATCGAATTTGTTTACCTCTTTTATCGTTTGAGTAAAACCATTTTCACTATATTTTATATTTTTCGAATCAAATAGAGGCTTTTTCAAAACTAACTTTTGTAAAAAATCTCTCTCGTAATGTTTTGATAGAAATTTTTGATTAAAAATCTCATCACGAAAGCAGTTAAAATCAAAACAGACTCTATCTTTTTTGATTTTTATATCTAAAATTGGTACTCCTGCATTAAAAATTTTTAAATTTTGGGTATTTTTACCTATTTCAACAAAACCACTATCATAAAATTTAAAACTTTTTGTTTTAAGTAGAATTACCGAAGCTGTCGAGCTTTTGAGTGTTTTTAGGCTACACCCAGTCAAAAAAATTAGAAAAATTGTAAAAAAAATGATTCTCAAGCTATTCCTTTAAGGTTTATTTAAAATATCTCTGCTATAATTTCACCCACATTAACAAAGAAGTTAACAAAAACTTCAAAAGAATGGCCCCTTCGTCTAGTGGTTAGGACACCGCCCTTTCACGGCGGTAACAGGAGTTCAAGTCTCCTAGGGGTCACCACTTAAACCTAGAAATCAAAAACAAAATATTAATCAAAATTTATATTATTTGTCAAGTAACAATGTTAAAAATCATATAATTATAGAACTTATTTAATTATAGAATTTATATAAATATTTAAAATTTATCTCTCTATATTTTTAGGGGTAAATCCTCTAATAACTTTTTTTCTAATTTTTAATATCTCTTTTCTATACTTTAGCTATTTTTGTAAAATAAAATTTGGAGTTTTTAAGAATATAGATTTAAAGAGTTAGAAAATTTAATCTAACTCTTGTAGCTCTTCGTCGGTGAAAATTCTTGATTTTGTAAGAAATTGATAACCTAAATCTATCTCAAGTGAGAAAGAATTACCAAAAGCTCCCTCTTCTTTTTTGACATCGATTGTAATTTCTGAGTGTTTAAAATATTCAAACTGCTCTTTGTCAATAAAAAATTCACAATCGCAAATTTCGCCCAGTTTTATATTTCGGCTGGGGACATAAAAATCCCCTTTTTCATAACACATAGGAGCTGTTCCATCGCAACAACCCCCACTTTGATTAAAAACCAATTCGCCATGTTCGCTTTTGAGTTTTTCGATAACCTCAACTGCCTCTTTTGTCACTTTAACTCTCTCAATAGCCATCTACTAAAAGAAACCTAAAGCGTTTTTATCATAAGAAGTTAGGATATTTTTTGTGTGTCTATATGAGTTTAACATCATCATGTGAGTCTCTCTACCGATACCTGATTTTTTATATCCACCAAAAGATGCGTGTGAAGGATATAGGTGATAACAATTTACCCAAACTCTACCAGCTTCGATAGCTCTGCTTACTTTATGTAATTGATGTGTATCTCTTGACCATACACCAGAGCCTAAGCCGTAAATAGTATCATTTGCAATCTCAATCGCTTCATCTTCATCTTTAAAAGTAGTCACAGCTAATACAGGCCCAAAAATCTCCTCTTGGAAAATTCTCATTTTGTTATGACCTTTGAAGATTGTAGGTTGAATATAGAATCCATTTGGGTGTTTCTCAGCATCATAAGCTTCACCACCGATTAAACACTCTGCACCCTCTTCTTTTCCTATCTTCATATACTCTAAAATTTTCTCTTTTTGATTTGATGAGCATTGAGCTCCCATCATATTATCTGTATCTAGTGGGTCACCTAGTTTAATAGCTTCAACTCTCTTTAGCACTCTTTTCATAAATGGCTCATAGATTGATTCTTGAATCAATGCTCTCGATGGACAAGTACAAACCTCACCACTATTAAATGCAAATAGAACTAATCCCTCAATCGCTTTATCAAAAAAGGCATCATCAGCATCCATAATTGATTCAAAAAAGATATTTGGAGATTTTCCACCAAGCTCAAGAGTTGAAGGGATAATATTCTCTGTTGCATACTGCATAATTAGCTGACCTGTCGTAGTCTCACCAGTAAATCCAACCTTTTTAATATCTGGGTGAGTTGAGAGATATTTACCAATCTTACCACCTGAGCCATTTATAACATTAACTACACCTTTTGGGAGAATATCTTGAATCGTCTCCATCATTAAAATAATCGATTTTGGAGTAGCTGAAGCTGGTTTTAAAACAACACAGTTTCCAGCAGCAAGTGCTGGGGCAATCTTCCAAGCAGCCATTAAAAGTGGAAAGTTCCAAGGGATAATTTGAGCAACAACACCTAAAGGCTCATAAATCTCTTGAGAGATTGTATTCTCATCTAAATCTGAAATACTTCCCGATTCACCTCTAATAACTGAAGCAAAGTATCTAAAGTGGTCAATTACAAGTGGTAAATCTGCATTTAGTGTCTCTCTAATTGTCTTACCATTATCAAGAGTTTCAGCTAGAGCTAGTGCCTCTATATTACCCTCAATCGCATCGGCAATTTTGTTTAGCATTGTGCTTCTCTCGATTACACTTGTGTGTTTAAAACTCTTAAATCCCTCTTTTGCAGCAGCGACTGCTAACTCAACATCTTCCTCGTTTGACCTTGGGATTTTTGTTAAAACATCACCATCAACTGGAGAGATGTTATCAAAATATTCGCCACTCTTTGGTGCTACCCACTCACCACCGATAAAGTTTTCATACTGTGCTTTATAACTAGGTTTGCTATATATCATCTGTTATTCCTTGAGTATAGTTTTATAATATTAATCAGATTTATAGTAAAGTATTTTTTTACTCAAAGTCAAGCTAAAGTAGTTTTGTATTTTATTAAAAACTTATCTGTTACAGCCAGATACATTTTTTAAGTTTTATTCAAAAATAGACTCTTTATCTCTCCTTTAAATTATCGCTATAATGGAGTTGATAATTTAGTTTATTAAAATAAAAAATGGAAAGATTTAATGAGTAATAACTTTAATAAATTACCCCTTAGTAGAGAGTTTTTGAAAAATATAGAATCGCTTGGTTTTAAAGAGATGACAACGATTCAAAATCTAGCGATAGAGCCTATTTTAGATAAAAATGATGTTGTAGTCTCATCTAGCACAGGAAGCGGAAAGAGTGTAACTTTTGGAATCCCAATAGTTCATAACTTAAAAGTAAAAAAGTTTAGAGTTCAGAGTCTAATTATTGCCCCAACAAGAGAGCTTAGTACTCAAGTAGCCAAGAGTATAAGAGAGTTATCAAGACATATCCACAATGTAAAGATTTTAGTTCTCTGTGGTGGAGTGCCAAAGAGACCACAGATAAACTCACTCTCACACGGAGCTCATATTGTTGTCGGGACAGCTGGACGAGTGCTAGACCATCTTAAAAATGAGAATTTAAATTTAGATGATATAGAGCATTTTGTATTAGATGAGGCTGACAAGATGTTAAATATGGGATTTATGAAAGATATAAACTCTATTATCTCATATCTACCAAAAGAGCGACAAAATATGCTTTTCTCTGCCACTTATCCAGAGGAGATAGAGGAGTTAATGCAATTTATGAGTAATCCTAAATTTATAGAAAATAGAGTCTCAACGCCTGATATTCAAGAGTATTTTATCCAAACAAGAGATAGATTAAAGACGCTAGAGAATATTCTATTGCAAGTAGATTCACAATCGATTTTAATCTTTACAAATCAAAAGATTAAAAGTGACGAAGTTGCCGAGCATTTACACTCTCTAGGTTATTCTGCTGATGCACTTCACAGCGATTTAGAACAGTACGATAGAGATGAGATTCTATTAATGTTTGCAAATAAGAGTCTAAATATTTTAGTAGCTAGTGATATTGTCTCAAGAGGAATCGATATTGCCGATGTTGGCTGTGTGATAAATTATGAAGTACCATTTAAGAGTGAGGTTTATGTTCATAGAATTGGTAGAAGTGCTAGAGGAGCAGATAGCAACGGTTTAGCTTACACTTTAGTTGGCGATGAGGATAGAGAATCGTTTAAAAACTTAGAAAAATATAGAGATAAAAAGTATCAATTTTCAAATATCGAAAAAAGTAAAAATGAAATAAAAAAAGCTAAATTTCGAACAATTAGAATCCACAGCGGAAAAAAACATAAAATGAGAGCTGGTGATATTGTCGGTGCTATCTGCCGAGATGATATTATTGCATTTAAAGATATTGGAAAAATTGATGTTTTAGCCTTTTACTCTTATGTGGCTATCTCTAGCAGTGTTTTTGACAAAGCTTTAAAATTGCTACAAAAACATGGTATTAAAAATAAAAAAATGGAGATAATAGAGCTTAGTTAACCTAGCTCATAATCTTCCAAAACAGATTTAAAAGAGAATCTATCCAAGCTATTGGGTTTGAAGAGTTGAGAGAGAGATTTTAAAAGATTATTATAAATTCATAATTCTCTCAAAATCTTTTTTATCAACTGGAACTCTTTTCGATTTTTTTATCTCTTTTGCTCTATCATCTAAAGAGCAATTTAGAGGTTTACTGCTGTTTTTTTCTAGCTTTTTTGAGATTAATTTTTTATTAATAACTTTTTCGACTTTTACACCCTCTAAAAAAGCCTCTTTACTTATTTTTTTAACCATTTTGAACCTCCTCCAATTCAACAAAATATATATTTTGCTCAGCCTCTATTTCAAAAGATACAACTTTATAAATTAAATCGCCATTAATTAAAATCTCTTGTTCATTTGCATCTATTATAGATAAATCAATTTCATTTGTATATCTTAATTTAAAATCAATGATTATAGAGAAAAATTTTTCATTTTCAGAAATTGCAAATCCTTCAGCTATATCTCTGTTTTTTGAGGCAGACATAGGAGCAAAATCAAAAATTATCTCACTTTTATTAAAAAAACTATCATAAAATATTTCATATAGATTTTTAAAATATTTTTTATCTATTTCATCACTTATATCAAATCGAAGACCTCTACTAACAGTTATATTTTTGGGATAATCGCTATCATATTTATTAAATAGATTAGAGATTATTTTAGCCTTTTTGATAATTTCTAAATCACTATTTTTAAAATCATTTGCAATAGTCTCTCTTATTTTAGATACAAAGCTACTGTTATCTTCAATCCACTCTTTTATAACTTCAATCTCTTCATTTTTAAAATTTATTTCATTTTTAGGTAGAATTTGTTTATTGGTATATGAATTTAAGAATGGATATTTTAAAAATAGTTTTTCTAATTTTATATTGATAGTTTTTTCATTTTTTATTTTTAGGATTTTATCAAGTTCTTCAAAGAAAATATTTAAATCTTTTATATATTTTTTTATCAATTTTTCAACTTCAAATGATTTGTAAACTACTCCTATATCTATCATTTGCCTTGTAAAGTGTGCTTTTTCATCTACAATATGTTTATCATCTTTGAAATAGACAGAGGCTAATATTCCCAAAAAATATACTCTATTCCCAGCTAAATTAACTTTTTTACCATCTACAAATTTTCCTGTATCTAATATAAATACAGGACTTCCACTTGAGCCTTGAAAAACAGAAGCATCGATTAAAAATTTTGGTTCACCATCAAAATCAAAATTATACGAACTAGCTGTTATTCCTTTTCTCACAATTGGTAAGAGATTCTTTTTATCATATAATCCATTTGGATAACCGATAAAAATAACATCTTCTATTACATCAATATCACTCTCTTTCGGTTGTAATTTTTCAAGAAACAGAGGTATAGTTTTAAAATATAAATCTTTATATTTTTCTATAGAAGCACTTAGATTTAAGATTGTAATATCACTATTTTTATCAGAAATCCAATTATGTTCGCTTTTTTGTAGGTCTATCTCTTTATGTTTATCTAAAACTGGGTAACCATTTTTATCTTTATAGTGTAGATAGATTTTTTGAGAAATAGAGTTTTCAATAACATGTTTATTTGTAACTAAAAAAACCATTTCTTTTTTTTGGTTTTCAAACTCAGTCTTATAACTTACAAAAAAACTTGTTCCTTGTGCTTCTGAATTGTTTTCATATTTTACTTTTATGAGAGGAACAGAAAATAGTAATTCTTCTTCGGCAGATTTTAGTTCTCTTTTCAAGCTTAACCTTTATACTATATTTTTTAAATTAAATAATTTAGCTAGTTTATTTTTATAAAAGTATATAAAAAAATAATTGTTTCATTTATTTTTAACTATGCTAGATTTGAGGGAGTGGATAGAATCTGCCCTAGGGAGAAAAGCGTCAAAAGAGAGATAGCGATGCTATCATTTCGGTCGCTTCTGTTTCGATATATTTGGGAAATATCAAAAAATATCTACCAAGACGGAGAGCCTTATCTTGGATTGTCTTTTTCAAAACACGATACCAACTGCTTTTAACCTCCGACCTCGATTAAAACTCTCGGGCATAT
>Ga0193959_1000099_pt1 | contig 34937 bp, 35 predicted proteins | sample FB_2_MG_FD_140333 | JGI IMG/M metagenome (GOLD analysis project Ga0193959, IMG submission 140333) | Microbial mat bacterial communities from the Broadkill River, Lewes, Delaware, United States - FB_2_MG | ecosystem: Environmental > Aquatic > Freshwater > River > Microbial mats | place: USA... | reverse complement strand
GTATTAGGAATTATTTCACTTAAATTCAGAGGTGCTTACAATGCTAGTAAGTATGCTATTGAAGGACTTGCAGACACTATGAGACAAGAAGATTTAGGAACAGATATCTATATCTCTACTATTAACACAGGTCCAGTTACTTCAAAATTTAGAGAAAATGCTCTAAAAAAATTCAATGATAATATAGATATTGAAGATAGTCCATTTACAGAAGTTTATAAAAAAGAGTTAAAAGTAAGACTTGAAAATGACAAAGATAATACGCCATTTAACTTACCAGCTACTTCTGTAGCAGAAGTGGTTTTTGAGATTATGAAAGCAAATAAACCAAAACCAAGATATTATGTGACAAAAGCTACTCATATTTTAGGTTTCTGTAAAAGAATCCTACCTACTTCACTTTTAGATAGATTATTAAATAAAATATAAAAAGAAGGAATTAAATTCCTTTCTTTTTATTAATCCATATAAGGTTTTCCGTAAAATCTTATAACTAGATACATTACTGCTAAACCAATTGGTAGTAGTAAATATACAGATATACCAAACGCTGCTGGTAAATATCCAAATAAAATCGCAACAGAACCTACAAATAATGCATAAGGTAACTGAGTTGAGATATGATCCATGTGATTACAAGATGATGCCATAGATGATAAAATCGATGTATCAGAAATAGGAGAACAATGATCTCCAAAGATAGCACCAGTTAATACAGCACCTACATTTAATACAATATAACTATGTAAATCAGCACCTTCTAATCCAGTATTAATTCCAATTGCATTTGCTAATGGAATAGTTAAAGGCATTAAAATCCCCATTGTTCCATAAGAAGTTCCAGTTGAAAATGAAATAATAGAACCAAGAATAAAAATAATAGTTGGTAAAATAAACTGTGGCGTTGAATCAGATAATACATTTACTAAATACGCAGCAGTTCCTACTTCTTTCATAACAGAAGATAAAGACCAAGCAAGGATTAAAATTACAGCAGTAATAACTAATGCTTTTACACCATAAACCCATGTTTCAATAGCTTCATGAAGAGAGAAAATCTTTTGTTGTAAACCCATTCCAATAGCAACAAGTGATGCTAATAATGCAGCTTCAAAGATTACAATAGATGCATCAGCAGCACCAAATGCTTCTCTAATAGCTTCAAAAGAATAAGGAGCAGCTTCTAAAATTTTTAAAGACTCACCTTCCAGTGCAGATGCACCATTCATATAAAATCCTACAATTGCAACAATAATAAGAGTAAAGATTGGAACAATTGCATTATAAATAGAATAAGTCACACCCTCTTTTGGTAACATAAATGAATTTTCTTGGTTCATTAAAGTACTATCAGTTTTAGGATCTGTTACTTGTCCAGTATTATGAGCTCTTTTAGCAGCAGCGTGCATTGGTCCAAATTCTCTTAAAGTAAATGCTGAGAAGAATACAAATGCAAGCATTAAGATATTATAGAATCTATATGGTAATGTTTCTACAAATACAGCAAAAGCATTAACTTCTGGCTGACCAATAGCAACATAAGCATCTTTAATTAAAGATAACTCATATCCTACCCAAGTAGAAATAAGTGCAAGCCCAGCAATAGGAGCAGCAGTAGAGTCAATAATAAATGCTAGTTTTTCTCTAGCAACTTTTAACTTATCAGTAACTGGTTTCATAATAGGACCCACAACTAGTGAGTTAGCATAGTCATCAAAGAAGATAAAGAAACCCATAATCCAAGTATACACTTGTGCAGAGGCAGGAGTCTTTGCTTTTGCTGCTAATTTTTCAGCAATAGCTCTAGGTCCACCCATTTTAGTAATAACAGCGATCATACCACCGATTGTTAAAACTTGAAGAACAATACCAGCATTCCAAGAATCAGCAAGAGAGCCAACCATTTTTCCTGACATATCAACAAAAGCATTGAAAAATGATGCGAAGATATTCGAACCACTAACATTTACCATAAAAGTACCACTAAAGATACCCATAAATAGAGAGAAGATAACATTTCTAGTTACAAAGGCTAACACAATCGCTACTAAAGGCGGGATAAGTGTTAATGCTCCAAAGGTAACAGAATTATCTTTTGCATCAGCTGCAAGTACAGCAATTGGAAGAGTTGCAAGCAGCAAAAAAGTTTTGAAAAACTTATTCAAAGTAATCCTTTATTTTAAATATATATAACCTTCTATTATACTATTAAGTAATGTATAAATTATGTCAAAATAACATATAAGTTTTATATTAATTTTTTAATAATCACTTTGTTTATCTTAAGACTTCTTCATATTTAATATTAGTTTAGAAATAGTATTTGAGATAGCTTTATTTAAACTCTTTTCTAAAATACTTTTTGAACCTAAGATTTCTTTTTCACTATAAATTCTCTCTTTTGAATCTATACTATTTACTTCACTATTGCTATAAACTAACTTATCTTTTTGATTTAAAACTTTGATTTCCATATATACTTTTATAGCATCTTTAGAAGACAGTAAAGAAGAATCTAAAATATACTTTGAAACATATAATTGAATAGTATAATTTGCTCCAAAAGGAACAAACTTATGTTTATAATAACTATCATTTTTCATCTGTTTTTTAAATTCATTTTTAATTAATGATGAAAAAGGAATATTATATAAAGCAATACCCTTTTCTAAATTTAAAGCTTCAGTATTTTTAATATCTGGTCTAATAGTAGTTCCCACATGAACACCAACATGTTTAAACACATATCCACCAAGACCAAGACCGATGGAAACAGGACTTTTTACAGTTCTAGGAGCTTTTGCAATAACGATATTGTTATCAAGGGAAAAAGACTTGATATTTTTATTTATATTAACTTCATTTTTAGATGAACAGGCTGTAAAAATAAAAACAAAAGTTAGTAAAAAAGCTTGCAATATATATTTCATAATTTAACTCCAAAATAATTTATATATTTATTTTACAATAAAGAAGTGTAATTATTGTTTAGTAGAAGGTATTTCTATTATAAATCTTGAGCCAAATTCAGTATCTTCCAAATACAGCTTTCCATCAAAATGCTCTTGAATTATCATACTAGACATATAAAGACCTATTCCACTACTTTTATTTTTAGTAGTAAAATAAGGTTCAAATATTTTCTCTTTTATAGAAGATGACACACCACCAGCATTATCTTCAACACATACTTTTTCATCTTTCATGAAAATTTTTATAAAAGGATTTTTTATATCTTTTTCTATTAAAGCATCTTTTGCATTTGTAATAAGATTTAAAATCACTTGAGAGTATTCATTTTCATAACCTAAGAACTCTTTTGAAGGATCTATTTTTACATCTAATTCTATTTTATGCTCATCTAAAATAGGTTTTATTATTGATGTTGCATTTAAAATAGCTGTATTTAGAGAAAAGATTTCTTTCTCTTTTAAAGGTTTATAAAAATTCCTAAAATTATCAATAGTCAAAGACATAAATTCTAGTTGAGAATTTGCTTGTTTTATTTTTTTATCTAAGTACTTTTTATCTAATTCACCATGTTCATGGGCACTATTTATATTCATAAAAATATAACCTAAATGGGTTAGAGGTTGTCTATATTGGTGAGCGATATTATTTATCATTTCACCCATTGAAGCTAATTTGTTTTGATGTATTAAAAGCTTTTCATGTAAAACTTTTTTATTTTGTAACTCTTTCATTTTATAAGCAAGAGAAAAAGATAAAAGGATAGATTCTAAAGGAAAAGCTACATGCAAAATATAAAAATCATTGTAAGGTAAGATATCAAACTCTACTAATATCACCGATACAAAAATTATACTCCATCCAATAACATAAAATACAGCTACTTTATATCCTTTTTTATAAACTAAAATACCTGATATCAAAAGAATAAATAGAAGTATACTAGTTGGTATATTCTCATCATTTACAATAGATCGACCACTTACTACATATATTATCAAATCCACGACATATACATAAAGGACTATTGTTAAAAACTTATCCCATTTAGGAAAGTAATACTTTAAATCCAAAAAGGTTTTATTAAATAAAATAGCTAGAGTTAAGGAAAGATTCACAAAAAACTCTGGTAATAAAATATATTCATAAAAAAGTTTAAATATATCAGGTGTTGAAACCATAAGAATTAAAGAGCACAACAATGAGATTTGAAGAAAAGAATAATACAAAAAACTCTTTTTTCTATTATAAATATATAAAATAAAATTGTATAAAAAAGCACAAAAAATAATACCATAAGAGAAGCCAAACAATGTTTTTTCTAAAGTTATCTCTTCTTGATATTTATCAGCATTAAAAACAGAAAGGTTTAAAAAAGGAATACTATAGGTATTATCAACAGCTATGACTATTTCACTTTTAGTATTTTTATCTATTAAAATAATATGTTCATTATCGTAACTTCTACTTTTGGCATTTATATTTTTAATAGTCTTATAATTATGTGTTAGTCTTAAATAGTATTCTTTATCTTTAATAACATTTTTATCTAAGAATACTTTTACAAAAAAACTACTTTCATATATTTCATCACCTATTTTACTAGGTTCCAAATAGTTTTTAGAATCTTTAGATATTAATAACTTAGATATTATTTCATCTTGCGCAAAAGAATTTAAAGATAAAAATAAAAATGTAAAGATAAATAATAAAACTTTCAAAGCAAACCTTTTATTTTTATTTTATAAAAAAAAGATGTTGAAAAAATGTTAAGAAATTAGATTTATTTTATATCCAATACCAGAAATATTTTCAATACTATTTTTAGGTAGTTTTCTTCTAAGTGCACGAACTAGCGATCTTACAGCATCATCAGTCATATATGAGTCATACCAAATATGATTTTGCATTTGATCATATGAAACTGCTCTTTGAGAATTAATACATAAAAGTTCTAAAAATAAAAGTTCATTTTTCGTAAGCTTTTTTATTTGTGAATCAACAAAAAGTGTTTTATTAAAGGTATCAAAAGTAGTATTTGAAGCTATCTTTTTTATATTTGACTTATCATCTTTTATAGAAGAAATACAAGATTCTAAAACCTGTAAAAGTTTTGAATCTAAAATAGGTTTTACCATATATTTCACAAGCTGTAATTCAACTGCTGTTATTAAGTATTCAGTATTTGTATACGCTGTAGCTATTATAATTTGAGTTTGAGTATCTTCTTCTCTTATTTTCTTTGCTAAATCAATACCATTTAATTTAGGCATTTGAATATCTGTAATTATAATATGAGGTTTTACTTTTTCTTTAATATCTAAAGCTTCTAATCCATCTCTTGCTTCGTAAACTTCATCAAAATATCTATTTAAATACTCTAATGCATTTTCACGAATCAAATCATCATCTTCAACATATAGTATTTTTATATTTTTAAAATCTTCTTTTTTCATAATATTTACTTTAAGAACTTTGTTGTATTTCTTTTTGATTTGCTTTTTCTTGTAAGAAGTCAGATATTTGCATTAAACAAAAAGTAATTATAAATATCATAAGACCAGGAAAAAAACTAACCCACCAAGCAATATCAAGTAAAGTTTGCCCAGAACTTAGTAAACTTCCCCATGACATTTGAGGAGGATTAATACCAAGACCTAAAAATGAAAGTCCTGACTCAGCAAGAATAGCCCCACCTACTCCAAAAGTAAATGAAATTAAAAAAATTGGAGCTAATAAAGGAGCAAAATATTTAAATATAATCTTTGTTTTACTTACATTTGCAAGTTTTAGTATCTTAATAAATGGTTTGTTTCCTATTGCAAAACTCTCTGATCTAATAAGTCTAGCCATTCCCATCCAACCAGTTATAGAAATAACAATGATTAAGATTACAGAAGAAGCTTGAATATATGAAACTAAAGCTAACAAAAGGAAAAAAGTAGGAAAAGTTAAAAATAAATCAATAAGAATAGTTATTCCCTTATCAATATTGCCTTTAAAATATCCAGCATTTATACCAATAAAAAGTCCAAGTAACGATGAAATAGAAGCAGCTAAAAACCCAATAATCAAGGAAGTTTGCCCACCTTGTAAAACTCTAGCTAAAACATCACGGCCTAGTCTATCTGTACCAAATAGATGTTGTAAAGATGGAGCTTGTAGTATTTCATTTGGATTTAAAGTATAAGGTGAAACTGTATAAAAAAATGGCATCAAAAATACAAGTACAATTGTAGTTACGAGTACATATGAAGCCACTTTAAACATAGTTTACTCTTGTGTGTAAGTAAAGTAAGAAAGTGAACTCTTACCAAATTTTTTAGTTTTATTTAGTGTGAACTTACCTAAAACTTCTGGAATCTCTAAACTAGTAACATGTTCCATGATTACCATGTAGATATTTTCATTTTCAATATTTTCAATCATTTTGAAAGATTTAGTATATATTTCGTCCATACCTTCTCTATAATCAAAAGGAGGATCAACATATAAAATCACTTCATCATTTGAACTTTTTAAACTTTCTAAAATTGAAGGAGTTTGAATAAAAGTATCTCCTAACATTGTTTGACAAGCATTCATATCAATATTTTTACAGTTTTGAACTAAAATATTATATGATGATTTATCTAACTCTACAAAGTATGCTCTTTTTGCTTCTCTACTAATAGCTTCAAGACCAATAGACCCAGAACCTGCAAATGACTCTACAAAAATCTTATCAATAATATCAAACTGAAGTACATTAAAAAGTGACTCTTTTAATCTTGATTTTGAAGATCTTGTAACTTCTAAAGAAGGTAGTTCTAAGTTTTTCCCCTTATACTTACCCGCTATAATTTTTGTTGTTGGTTTATTGTTTTTCATAATACTCTTACTAATTAAATTTTTTGTATTATATTCAAACTTTCATAAGTAAAGTATTTAATTAAGAAACTTCACAACTAAATTGTAATCAAAATAAGATATTTTAAAATAAAAAGAAGAAAATTGCCTAGAAAAATATTAAAAAAAATACTACCAGATTATAATAAAATAAAAGAACAAAAATACCTAAAGATATTTGGAGCTGCTTTATATAAAAGAGAAATATGGAGCTTAAGAAGAAAATATATATTAAGAGCTGTATTCTTGGGAATATTTGTATCATGTTTACCAATGCCATTGCAAATGATACTACTAGCTTTTTTAGCAATAGTTTTTAACGCAAACTTCCCAATAGCTTTTATATTATTATGGATAAATAATCCACTAACTATTCCTTTTATTTTTTATGCAGAATATAAGATAGGAGCTTTTTTATTAAATGCAAAAGACAATATAGAGTTTAATTTTGATTCTATGTATGAAAATCTAGGAGATATTGCTGTTTATTTATATACAGGTTCTCTTGTTTTAGGATTAGTTTTAGCAGTTATTTGTACTATACTTACAAATATTTTATGGATTTGGTATATAAGAAAACAAAGAAAGAAAGTATAACTATAAAAATAATTATACTTTTAAATTAAAAAGATAAGAAAAAGTTTTCTTATCTAGCGTAAGACTCTGCTCTTACTTCTCTAATTACGTTTACTTTAATTTCTCCAGGATATTGAACTTTTTCTTCAATTTCTTGTGCAATCTCAGTTGCTAAAATCACAGCTTCGTCATCATTTACAAGTTCAGCTTTAACTACAACTCTAACTTCACGTCCTGCATTAATAGCAAAGGCATTTAAAACACCCATTTTTGAAGTTGAAATATTCTCAACCTCTTCTACTCTTTTTAAGAAGCTTTCTAATACTTCTCTTCTAGCTCCCGGTCTTGCAGCACTTAATGCATCAGAAGCACAAACAGCAGCTGATTCTACATTTATAGGCTCTTCATGTCCATGGTGAGCATAAATAGCATTTAACACTGTTTCTGGTTCATCATATCTTTTACAGATTTCAGCACCTAAGTGTACATGTGATCCTGGCATTTCATGAGTTAAGGCTTTACCAATATCATGTAAAAGTCCAGCTCGTCTTGCTAAGATTGCATCTCCACCCATTTGAGCAGCTAATAATCCAGATAAATGTGCAACTTCTAAAGTATGTGCAAGTGCATTTTGCCCATAAGAAGCTCTATATCTTAATCTACCCACAAGTTTTATAAGCTCTGGATGCATAGATTTTATTCCTAATTCAAGAACAACATCTTCACCCTCTTTTTGAATATTTTTATCAAACTCAGCTTTTACTTTTTTATAAATCTCTTCAATTCTAGCAGGTTGGATTCTTCCATCTTCTAGTAACTCTTGAATAGTTTTAGTAGCAATTGCTCTTCTGTATAAATTAAAAGAAGAAATAGTAATAGTATTTGGAGTATCATCAATAATAATATCAACACCTAATAACATTTCAAGAGCTTTAATATTTCGCCCTTCTTTACCAATAATTTTACCCTTAGTTTCTTCATCACTTAAAGGAAGATTATTGATCAATCTCTCAGCAGCAAACTCCCCTGCATATCTAGTAACAGCATGTGATAACATATTGTTAATTTCATTTTTACAGTTTTGCTCAGCTAATTTATATTTTTTTCTAAAGATAGAAGCAATTTTAGCTCTTGAATCTTCTTTAACTTTTTGAATCATAGACTCTGTAGCTTCTTCTAACGTAAGCCCTGAAGCATTTTCTAGAATCTTAATAGCTTCAACAGTTTTATCTTCATAAGTCTTTTTTTGTTTTTCTAAACCTTCTTTTAGTGTTGTAAGTTTTTTATTCTTTTCAACAATCTCAGCTTTTTCAGCTTTAATAGCTTTTAATTCTGATTCTAAATGAGTATTTAATTCTTCTTCTTTTTGTTCAATTTTAACAAGCATAGAATCGTATTCTTTTCTAGCATGTTTAAATTCCCTATCACAGTCAGTTTTTGCTTTAAGTTGTGCGTCTTTAAGTGCAACTTCTGCTTCATGTTCAATAACTTTTGCTTTCGCTTTTGCCTGTTCAATAAAAATTTGAAATTTTGCTTTATCTAATTTTCTTACTACAAATATACTAATAGTAGAACTTAAAAGTGCGACAATAACACCACCTATAATGTATTCCATATTTCAAAACCTTAACTTGATATTATATAATCAGCCCGAATATCGTAGTTATTAGAAAGAATTTTTTCGCTTTTGCAAAGTGTTAGTTGTGTAAAAACAAGTGTTGGTTTATAAGATAATCGACCAAAGAATCTATCATACATTCCTTTTCCGAATCCTATTCTCTTACCAATAGCGTCTACTCCTACAATAGGAACTATAGCAAGGTCAATTTTTTTAGGTTTCATAAAAGAGTTATTAGGCTCTTTTATTCCAAACTTTTTTCCATGCAGGGGCAACCTGTATTTGATAATTTTGAAACTATCCCCTAGCATAAATGGTACATAAACATTTTTATTTAATTTTCTTAACTTATTTATAAGAGGTTTAACATCAACCTCTGCTCCTAATGGAACATATAATAAAATATTTTCTGCTTCATTTTTTTTAATTAAGTTTTCTAATTTTTTAACAACAATCTTGTCTTTATAATACTTTGAAAAACGGCTTGAAAACTCTAATCTTTTTATACACGATTTTCTAAAATCACTCTTGTGATTTACATTCATATTTAAGCCTCACTTGGGTAAAATTCTTCCCCAACAAATAATTTTACCCAAAGGAATTAAAATGCAGTTTAAAAGTTTAGCATTTTTATCAATTTTATCAATTTTATTTTTTACAGCTTGTGATTCAAAAAACGACAATGGAAACAACGTAAATGAACCAACAGAAAAAGAAGTTGCACAGAAGGTTGATTTTCAACTAACAACTACTGATAATCAAACAATAGATTTAACAATAAAAAATAATAAGGTAAGTATTAAAAATGATACAAAAAAAATAGTACTTTTAAACTTTTTTGCAACATGGTGTCCACCATGTAAAGCAGAGATTCCAAATCTTATAAACCTAGAGAATAAATATGGAAATGATTTTGAAGTAATTTCAATTTTACTAGAAAAAGATAAATCAAATGAAGAAATAAATGAATTTATTAAAAAATTTAATATCAATTACAAAGTAGCAAATAGTCCAGCAAACTTTGAAGTTGCAAAAGCATTAGGTGGAGTAAAGTCAATTCCTACAATGTTTATGATAGATAAAGAATCAAACATATTCCAAAAATATGTAGGTGTTGTTCCAGTTGAAATGATGGAAATTGATATTAAAAAAGTATTGTCAAAATAGAAGGTAATTAATGTTTAGTTTTTTTAAGAAAAAGAAAAAAGAAGAACCCAAAAAAGAAGAACTTCAAGAAGAAGTTGTAATAGAACAACCTGAAGAAGTACCTGCTTCACCTGAAAAAGAAGTAGTTGAAGAAGTTCAAAAAGAAGAAGTTCCTGAAGTTAAAGAAGAACAAGTTTTTGAAACTATAGTTGAAGAAAAAGAAGCAATTGAAGAGATTATTCAAGAAGAAAAAGCTCAGGAAATTATTGAAGAAGAAACAATAGTTGAAGAGAAGATTCAAGAGAAAATTGAAGAGCCAATTGTTGAAGAAATCAAAGAAGAAATAATTGAAGAAGTTAAAGAAGAGAAAAAAGGATTTTTCTCAAGAGCTTTAGAAAAAACTTTTGCAAGTATCAAAACAGTAGTTCCTCAGAAAAAAGAGAAAATTGCTTTTGATGATATTGAAGAGATACTAATTGAAGCAGATATGGAATATGAAATCATTGAAAAAGCAATGGATGGACTTCCTGAAGAGATTACAAGAAAACAATTAAGACATAGACTTGTAATGTTATTTGAACACGCTCCTGAAGTAGATTTAAATAACTTACCAAAACCTTTTGTAAGACTTATTATTGGAGTTAATGGAGCTGGTAAAACAACTACTATTGCGAAACTTGCTAATAAGTCTAAAAAAGAAGGAAAGTCTGTAATTTTAGGCGCGGGAGATACCTTTAGAGCAGCTGCAATTGAACAGTTAGCAACATGGGCTTCAAAACTTGACGTTCCTATTATTAAGACAAAACAAGGTCATGACTCTTCTGCAGTTGCATACGATACTATTTCGTCAGCAGTAGCACGTGGAATTGATAATGTTATTATTGATACAGCAGGAAGATTACAAACACAAACAAATCTTAATAATGAACTTAAAAAAATCGTAAAGGTATGTGGAAAAGCACAAGAAAATTCACCTCACCAAAAACTTATGATTTTAGACGGAACTCAAGGTAATACAGCTATTGCACAAGCTCAAGCATTTAATGAAATGGTTGGAATTGATGGAATTATTGTAACTAAACTTGATGGTACTGCTAAAGGTGGAGCATTATTCTCTATCTCAAATCAATTAGAATTACCAATTTTCTTCGTAGGAATTGGTGAAAAACAAGATGACTTAATAGAGTTTAGTCCTGATGAATTTGTAGATTCATTACTTGATGAAATCTATACAGAAGAAAAATAAGAAGTTTAAAACTTCTTATTTTAATTATCTAAAAACCCATCTACTTTTCTAAAATATCGCTCAATTCCAATAAAAGAATGATTTCCTCCATCTTCTATTTCTAAATTAGTCTCTTCTAATTTTTCTTCAGCTTCTGTATAATCTAAAACTTCATCTTCTCTTTGTAGTAAAGTTAAAATATTTTGAGGATTTTTTATAGTACTTACTTCAAAGTTTCTAAGACTAGCAATATGAGAAGAATTAAACTCAAACTTTGAGCCATCAAAAAAAGATGTAGCTAATTCATCTTCATCTTTTCTATACTCTTCTAATGTATTCCATGGATTTACAGCAGGGTTTATCAGAACTGCTTTTAAATCATACTTATTAGCTAAATATAAACTATAAAATCCACCTAAAGAAGATCCAATTAAAGATATTTTGATTCCTCTATTTAAAAAAGCTTCTATTAACTGCTCTAAAGTTGCAATAGCAAGTTTTGGAATAGTAGGTAAAGTTGGAGTTATAAGCTCATCTTCAAAATACTCTAAAAACATTTGAGCTTTTTTTCCAAAGCCAGCACTTGCAAATCCGTGTAAATAAATAATCATGTAATTCTCTTTTTGTTAATTTGTAAAATTATTGTTGCTATTGAAGTTATTATAATACCTGGTACTACAATTAATTCAATAACTTCTTTTTCTATAATAAATAAAAGCAATGCTACTGCAATTGGGTTTAAATAAATATAAGACATTACTTTATTAGGACCTAAATAAACTGTAGTTTTTTGGTATAAATAAAGAGTTACAATAGTTGTAGCTATTATTATATAAGCCATATTAAAAACTAAATTACCTTGGATTAAATTCCATGCAAGTGACTCTTGTAAAATAATCATAAATAAACTCATCCAAAAAGCACCTCCTATTAGAGTAGAAAATACTAAAACCCAAATATTATCATCTTTGTATAAAAGCTTGATACTAATAGAATAAGCACACATACTTAAACAGCCTAGTAAATATATATAATCTCCACTATTCAAAGAAAAGGCCATTAGTAAATCTGTATTCCCCTTAAAAATAACCCATAAAGTTCCTATTAAACCAATAATATAAACTACAAATTTTTTAAATGAAATTTTCTCTTTAAAAATAAAAAAAGCAAATACAGCAGTAAGTAAGGGAACTAAGGTATATAAAGAACCTGTATTTAATACTGTTGTTGTTTTTAAGGCTTCAAACATTCCTACAAAATAAAATGCATAAAATAGACTTATTATACTTGCTCTTGGAAGTGTAGAAAGTATTTGTGCCCGAAGTTTTTTATTTAATAAAATAAAAGGAGCTAAAATCACTATTCCTCCAACAAACCGTAAAAGAGTTAAAGAAAATGGATTTAAAATAGTAGATAATTTCTCTGAAGCAATAAATGATCCAGCAACTAAAAAAGTAGCTAACAATACATATAAATGTGCTTGAATATCATTTTTATACAAATTCTAGCTCCTAATTTTTTTAAAATAGTATCCTAATTATTATAAAATGCATGTTTTTATAATAATAATCTTTAAATGTGTCAACAAAAGACCTTAATATAGGACTTTGTAGACTACACAAAGAGTACATACAAGTGTTATATAATTAGTTATATTGTTACAAGGAGTACGTTATGAAGTTATTTCTTAAAGCACTAATTTTACTTGTTTTTAGTATCAATTTACATGCACAAGTTTTTTCAACATATTTAGAAAATGACGTAATTGATGGTGATGATAAGCATTATACAAGTGGGACTGCCTTTACATATCTAAGTGACAAAGATACAAACAATTCAGAAAAATACAATAATAAATTTTACAAGCTTGTATCTAAAATCCCTACCTTTCACGATGACTTGAAATATCAGACATTAGGTATTACATATTCTCATTTAGTTTTTACACCTTCAAATTTACATGAAAAAAATAAAATTGTAGGTGATTTACCTTACGCTGGTGTTGCAACATTGGATTTTATGATTTTTAAATGGGATGAACGTTTATTTCACCAATATATGTTAACACTTGGATTAGTAGGACCTAGCACCAAAACTAGTCAACTACAAGAAGGCTTTCATGATTTTTTAGGAGGAACAGCACCTCAAGGTTGGAACAACCAACTAGAAGATGATTTTTTATATAACTTCTCGTATTCCTTCGGTTATAAAGCTTATAGAAACAAAATAGGTTATAACAAAGTAGATTTAGTAAATAGTTTTAAAATCGATGTAGGTAACTATACAAGAGCCGTGCAACTAGGCTCAGTATTAAGATATGGATACAACTACCCTAATAATTTTAATACAGTCGGAAGATTTATTGGTGGCAATGAGCATAAACTTTTAAATCTTGATTCAAAAACAAACAAAAACTTTAGTTGGTCTATATCTTATGGTTTAGCTTATTCTTACATAGATTACTTTTATGTTAATGATTATGACAAATCATTTCAAAATGAAAAAATCGAAAATGTGTTAACTCAAGTGGTTTCGTTAGATGGATATTTTAATAGTTATGTTTTATCTTTTGTATACAAATCATCTGATTTAGCTTTTGACAATAACAATAATCTAAAAAACACTTGGGCTGGAGTAAATATCGCTTATTTATTCTAAGTCTTTTATATTCAAAAGGGTTCTTTTACTCTTTTGTCTATAAATTCAAAATCTTTCAAAATGCCATATTTTTCAACACCTAATAAAATTTTCACTATAATTGCATCAAGATTTTAATAGGACTTTTAATGGCAAAGAAAAAAACATCATTATTTGAGTGTCAACACTGTGGAGAACAAGCTACAAAATGGTTAGGAAAATGTCCTAACTGTGGTGGGTGGGATAGTTTTGTTGAACTAAATCAAGAACAACAAAAAGTATTAAAAGAGACTTCAAAAGTAGTAAACTCTACATCAAAAGCAGTTCCTATTACACAAATAGAACAGGACAATGTAACAAGATTTTCGTCATACAATGACGAATTTGACTTAGTTTTAGGTGGAGGAATTGTTCCGGGTTCTTTAACTTTAATAGGTGGAAGTCCAGGGGTTGGGAAATCTACACTTTTATTAAAAGTAGCAGGAAGTATTGCAGGAAGTGGTAAAAAAGTACTTTATGTTTCAGGAGAAGAGAGTGCTGGTCAGATTAAACTTCGAGCAAATAGATTAGAAGCAAATCATGATGGTTTATATTTATTAAGTGAAATTAAACTAGAAGAGATTCAAGATGAACTTTTAAGGCAAGATTATGAAGTTGTGATTATTGATTCTATTCAAACTATTTATTCATCAAACCTAACATCAGCTCCAGGATCGGTATCACAAGTAAGAGAGATTACTTTTGAACTTATGAGAAAAGCAAAAGAGTCTGATATTGCTATGTTTATTATTGGTCATATTACAAAAGATGGAAGTATTGCAGGTCCACGAGTATTAGAGCATATGGTTGATACAGTTTTATATTTTGAAGGTGAGGCTTCAAAAGAGTTAAGAATGCTTAGAGGTTTTAAAAATAGATTTGGCTCAACATCAGAAATTGGAATTTTTGAGATGACCCAAGAAGGATTAGTTAGTGCTAAAGATATAGCATCTAAATTCTTTGATAAATCAAAAGCTCAAAGTGGTTCAGCTCTAACAGTAGCAATGGAAGGAAGTCGAGCTTTAATTATAGAAGTTCAAGCGTTAGTAACAGAAAGTACTCATCCAAATCCAAAAAGATCTGCAACTGGTTTTGATGGAAATAGATTAAATATGCTTCTAGCCTTACTTGAAAAAAAGATTGATTTACCTCTAAATCATTATGATGTATTTGTAAATATCTCAGGTGGTATCAAAATCAAAGAAAGTTCTGCTGATTTAGCTGTTGTTGCAGCTATTATCTCATCATTTAGAGATAGACCTATTTCAAAAGAGTCTGTATTTATTGGGGAAGTTTCACTAACAGGTGAAATAAAAGATGTTTACTCAATAGATATGAGACTTAAAGAAGCTCAAGCACAAGGTATACAAAAAGCAGTAATTGCCCAAAAACCAAATATGAAACTAGATATAAAATGCTTTGCTGTGGATGAAGTACCTAAAATGATAGAACTATTTTAATAGTTCTATCATTTTTAAGAAACCCTTCTATTTGCACCTGCCATTAATCTATCATTTGAAATTATAGCTCTAGTATGAGTCCCTACTCCAATTTTTCCACCTGAATCAACAACTTCAATAGAGAATTTATATAGTTTTCCTTCTATACCCTCAAAAGTTGCAGTTGAAATGGCAACATCACCTTCTAAAGTTGCAGCTAAATGAGTTATATTCACACCAACTCCTACAGATAATTCACCTTCTTTTAGTAAGGGTATTAATATCTTCGCAGCAGAGCATTCCATAAGTGCTACAAGTCTAGCAGTTGCAAAAACATCGGGGAAGCCATCATCTGGTGAAATATTTAAATTACTTGCTAAATCACTATTTTTTACTTTAAACTCAACTTTATCTTGTACACCAATTTCTAATTCCATTTTGTCTCCTATTTTTAATCAATGCTATCAGGAAGTTTCCCTAGTATATCTTTATGCTTATCGTACTTATTAAGATGCTCTACAATACAAGTTAATGGCTCTTCAAAATAACCCTCAATATCTATTTCACCTTCTTGCAAAGGAAAAGCTAGTTTTTCAAAAGGAGGAGTAAACTGTGCATCAACACCTTCTCTATTCCCTCTTGCATCAATTCTATACCAGCCATGATTTTTTAAATACACTGCGTTTAAACCATGAATACACATCATTCCTTTTTCATATTCACTACATGATAATCTTTGATAAGAAAAAGCGGTAGGAATATTATTAGCACGTGTTAGTGCAGCTAAAAGATGAGCTTTTGCATAACATATACCAATTCTTTTTTCAAGTACTTCACTAGCAGTACATGCTTTTGTATCACTTGGATAATCTCCGATATGTTTTATTTCATCTCGCACATACTCAAAACAGTTTTTTACAATCTGCTCATCACTGACACAATCTTTCGCAAGTTTTTCAGCTAAAACTTTTACTTTAGGATTATGAAAATCTATGATTTCACTAGAAGCTAAATATTTTTCCATAAATCTCTCCTTAATATAAAACTATTTTAATATAGTTAAACTTTTAATTTGCAAAACTTAGATACAATCCCGCAAATTAAAAGGTAAAATATGATTGATATAGAAAACAACACATCTTTTGAAATTGATTTATTATCACTTGAAAAGATTTCATCTTCTCTAACTTCTAAAGATATTGAGTTAATTATTGTAAGAAATGATGAGATTCAAGAGTTAAATAATGAACATAGAAATATTGATAAAGCAACTGATGTTTTAAGTTTTCCACTAGAATTTGATATGCCAAATATGCCATTAGGTTCAATTGTTATCTCAACAGATCTTGTTGAAGAAAAAGCAAAAGAATATGGACATAGTTTTAATGAAGAGTTTTCATTATTGTTTATTCATGGATTATTACACCTTTTAGGCTTTGATCATGAAGTTGACAATGGAGAACACAGAGAAAAAGAAGAAGAACTAATAGAAAAGTTCAACCTACCAAAAAGTTTAATTGTAAGGAACTCATAAAATGGATTTATTAATATTTTTAGTCTCTATGACTGCACTAATATATGGAGCAGATTTTATTATTGAACAAAGTGAAAAAATAGCACTTCACTATAAAATCTCTCCTTTTGTAATTGGAGCAACACTTGTAGCACTAGGAACATCTTTACCTGAAATGGCAGTATCTATTTCTGCTTCATTAAAAGGAAGTGGTGATATTGCTGTTGCAAACGTTATTGGAAGTACAATTTTTAATATTGCACTTGTACTAGCAACTGTATTTTTAATCTCAAAGAAAATCAAACCTCAAAGAGACTTATTTGCTAAAGATTCTGCATGGGCACTATTCCCAATCTTAGTATTTATTCTTATGGGAATTGATGGAAAATTAAATGCTATAGATGGTGTATTATTCTTAATACTAATGGCTGCATACTTAATGTTCTTAATCAATTCAAATCAAGTTGAAGAACCAGATGAAGAAGATGAAAAAGAAAAATTCCAATGGGGAAAAGCCTCAGTATTATTACTAATAGGTTTTGTATTTACAATCGTAGGTGCAGATTTTGCTATTGATAGTGCTGGAAATATTGCAAGAGAATTTGGAGTTAGTGAATGGGTTATTGGATTATTCTTAATAGCATTTGGTACATCATTACCAGAACTTACTATTTCAATAAAAGCTGCAATGAATAATAATGCAGATTTAGCAATAGGAAATATTATTGGATCGAATGTTGCAAACTTTACTATGGTACTTGGATTAAGTTCTATTGTAAACACTTTAAATGTGCAATTAACTGAGTATTACTTTGATATTACAGCAGCACTTATACTATCACTAATGTTAGTATTTATAACAGCGAATAAACTTTATAATAAATCTGCGGGGATTGTTTTACTTGTAGTTTTAGGTTTAGTAATTCAAAATAGTTTAGCTTAAAAGCTAAACTATTTAAAATATTATTTAGAACACTTAGGACAAAGTCCTGTTAAAACAATATTTGAATTATCTACTTTATATTGACTAATAGAAGATGCTTCATTTATTAAAGCTGAAGTATCAACTGTAACATCTTCAATATGTCCACATGATGAACAAACCATGTGTGCGTGTTCTGCTTTTACTAACTCATAAACAGACTTTGCATGTGGTACTTTCACCTCTGAAAGAAAAACTTTTTCTAACATAGCATTTACATTCTTATAAATTGTTGCCAAAGAAATAGATGGAAACTTTGCTAGTAGTTTTTTATATAAATCATCTATATTCATATGACCATTTACATATAGTTCTTCAACGATTGCTACTCTTTGTGGAGTAACCTTTAAATCATAATCTTTTAATAAAGTTGTATAATTTGTCATGAATACTCATCCTTTCGTGAAATAATACAATATTAATCATTTAATTTCACATAATTTATATACTCTATTAATATAGTATATAACATTTTTATAAAAAAAAGTAGTATAACATAAATTTTATTAAACGACAATAATTTTCCTTTAAGCTTAAATAGTCTATAATTTCTTCAACAGAAAAAAATTTTCCACTAATAAAAAATATAAACTAACAAAGAGGATTTAAAAAATGAAACAATACGAGACTTATAAATGTAACTCATGTGGGTGTGAAGTAGAAGTACAAGAAACAGGAACAAATGCAAAATTATCATGTTGTGGAAATGAAATGGAAATGATCACAGAAAACTTAACAGCAGTTAATTTAATGAAAGCATTTGCAGGAGAATCTCAAGCTAGAAATAAATATGAGTTTTTTGCAGAAGTTGCATTTTCAGAAGGTTTACATAAAATTGCTAAATTTTTCCAAGAAGCTGCTGATAATGAAAAATACCATGCAATGGCAGAATTTAAAGCTTATAACAAATTAGTGCATGATGTAGAGTTAGACTCAACTGCTAAAAATATTCAGTATGCAGCAGATGGTGAAAAGTATGAGCATGAAGAAATGTATCCAAACTTTGAAGCGATTGCAAAAGAAGAAGGTTTAAAAGAGATTGCAAGAATGTTTAAAGCAATTGGAAAAGTTGAAGTTGAACATGAAAAAGAGTATTTAGAATTAAAACAAGCATTAATTGATGAAGGTTTCTTAGAATCAGATGTAGAAGAAGAATGGGTTTGTGAAGTTTGTGGACATGTTCACAGAGGTAAAAAACCACCAAAAGCCTGTCCTTTATGTAGAGTTGAAAAAGAATATTTTAAAAAGAAAAATAAAGACGTAACTGTAGGTTAATAATAATTTTTATAAAATATACCCAATACAAAATAAGTATTATAATTCAAGGAGTAATAAATGAGACAGTATGAAACATATAGATGTAACAAGTGTGGTAATGAAGTTGAATTACAAAGTGTAGGTGGAGGAACTCTAACTTGCTGTAACGAGCCAATGGAGATGGTAACTGAAAACTTAACTGCTGTAAATTTAATGAAAGCATTTGCAGGTGAATCAATGGCAAGAAATAAGTATGAATATTTTGCTAAGATAGCTCAAAAAGAAGGTTATAGAGATATTGCTGAACACTTCCAAAGAGCAGCAAATAACGAAAAGATGCATGCAAAACTTGAACTTAAACTATATAACCAAATGACTATGGAAAAAGATTTTGGTGATACTGTTGAAAACTTGAATTATGCTATTGATGGTGAATCTTATGAAAATGTAACTATGTATCCTGATTTTGCAAATATAGCAAAAGAAGAAGGGCATAAAGAAGCTGCTAGATTATTAGCTGCTATTGGGAAAATTGAAATTGAACATGAAAATATGTATAGAGAACTTCTTAAAAGATTAGAAACTGGTGCAGAGCACGAAAGTGATGATGAAGAAGAAGAGTGGATTTGTGAAGTTTGTGGTCATGTACATAGAGGGAAAAAGGCTTTAAAAGTTTGTCCTGTATGTAAACACCCTCAAGAATACCAATCAAGACTTAACGCTAAAAAATAAACTAATATCAAACATAAAGAAGTTTCCTTCTTTATGTTTTACCTCTTAAAAATAATATCTTTGGTAATATTACAAAAAATATTAGGAGATTATATTGATAAGAGTACTACTTCTTGCCCTACTAGCCATTAATTTAAATGCCACAGAATTTAAAGTTGCTTCATATAATGTAGAAAACCTTTTTGACTTAACTAAGCAAAATAGTGAATACAGAGAATATATTCCAAATACTAAAGCAAAATGGAATAAAAGAAATTTCAATATCAAAGTAAATAATGTAATCAAAGTTATAAAAGCTATTGATGCTGATATTATAGCTTTACAAGAAATTGAAAATAGAAATATCATGCAGTTACTTCTTAAAAAACTACCTGAATATAGATACTACTCTTTTGTTAAATACAATAGATCTTCTGTTGGAGTTGGTTTTTTATCAAAAATAAAAATCACAGATAATAGACAAATAGATGTAAAGTTTTCAAATAAGATTTTTAGACCTATTTTAGAAACAACATTTAAAATTGATAATATGGAATTTAAACTCTTTAATAATCATTGGCCATCAAAAAGAGTAGCAGAAAGCTATAGAATTAAGTTTGCAAAAAAACTTCAAGATAGACTTTCAAAACTTCCAAGAGATTATGATTATATTTTATTAGGTGATTTTAACTCAAACTATGATGAAATGCAAAGTTTTAGACATAATAAAAAATTAAATAATACAAATGGAATCACGGGAATAAACCAAGTTTTAAACACAACATTAAATAAAAAGTATATTACATATGATGATGTTCTAAAAGTATCAAAGAAAGTACACTTTAACTTATGGTTAGATTTAAAAGCAAATGATAGATTTTCAAATAAATTTAGAAAACAAAGTAATACTCCTGACAATATTATTGTATCCCCTGCACTTTTAGATACAAAAAGAATCTCTTATATTCATAAGTCTTTTGACGTATTCAAACCAAACTATTTATATAAGAATCATAAAGTAAATAGATGGCAAATGCAAGGTGGAAAATATAATAGAAGCCATAAAGGTGCTGGATATTCAGATCACTTACCAATTTATGCAAGTTTTTCTACAAATAAAGAAAATACAAATGTTGTAAAAAAAGTAAAAAAAACACAAAAGAAAAACTTAGATCTAATCTCTGATTTATATAAGAAAGAAAAACTAATAGAACCTGTGATTATAAAAAATGCTGTAGTTATTTATAAAACACAAAGAGGTGCTATTGTTAAACAAAAAAACAATAGAGCTATTTATATATATAACAATGCACAAGATTTAAAACTTGGATACTCTTACAATATTCAAGTAAATGAAATAATAGATTACAATGGATTAAAAGAGATTGATGATTTTTCAATTTTAGAAGAGAATAGTAAATATCAAAAATACAAATCACTTATAAAAAATGCAAATAATATTAATATACTTGATTCAAAATACCAAAATGATATAATCACAAATCTAAAAGGGAAAGTTAAAAATAAAAAACTTTACTTCAAGGGCAAATCTATTAGATTATTTGCTAAAGATAAATCAATATTACCAAAAAATGGACAAACAATCTTGATAAAAAATGGACACTTAGCTACATATAGAGGCAATGTTCAAATTCTAATACACAAAAAAACAGATTATAAAGTAGAGTTTTAATGCTAATAAAATCAATTTTTACAAATAGTTCAGGGATACTTGTATCTAGAGTTTTAGGTTTCATAAGAGACCTTTTAACTGCTTCAGTTTTAGGAGCAAATATTTACTCAGATATATTTTTTGTAGCTTTTAAGTTACCAAATTTATTTAGAAGAATCTTTGCAGAAGGTGCTTTTACACAAGCGTTTATACCCGCTTATGCAAAATCAAAACATAAGATTAGATTCTCTTCTGTAGTATTTTTACAACTATTTGGATTTTTGATTATTCTTTCACTTCTTGTGAGTATGTTTTCACATCTTGTTGCAAAAGCTATTGCAATAGGTTTTGATCAAGAAACAGTAGATTTAGCAGCTCCTTTATTTGCTATAAACTTTTATTATTTACCAATGATATTTATAGTTACTTTTATGGCAGCCTTGCTTCAATATAAAAATCACTTTGCAACAACAGCATTTTCAACAGCTTTATTAAATTTAGGGATGATAGCGGCACTTTTAATCTCAGCAGATATGGAAAAATATGAAATCACATTTTACTTATCATATGGAGTATTAGCAGGTGGACTTATGCAAATACTAGTTCACTTATATGCAATAAAAAAACTTAGTTTATGTAAAATATTTCACTTTAAGAAACATAAGAAAAAAGAAGAAAATAAGTTTTATAAAAACTTCTTTGGAGCAACACTTGGAAGCTCAACTGCTCACTTATCAGCTTTTTTAGATACTTGGTTAGCATCATTTTTAGTTACTGGTTCTATTTCATATCTTTATTATGGAAATAGAGTTTTCCAACTTCCATTAGCTCTATTTGCAATAGCAACCTCAATTGCTCTTTTCCCAATGATTGCAAAAGCAATTAAAAATAAAAATGAAGATAAAGCCCTAGCTTTAATGAAAAAATCTTCTTTAATTTTATTAGGACTACTAAGTATTGCAACAGTAATTGGTATTGTATTTAATGACTTTATTATCTGGCTTTTATTTGAAAGAGGTGCTTTTAATGCTAATGATACTAGTAATACTGCACTTATTTTAAGTATGTACTTAATTGGACTAATTCCTTATGGAGTGGGGAAGATATTTTCATTATGGTTATATGCAAAAGAGCAACAATTCTTAGCTGCTAAAATAGCAGTTTATAGTCTAGGTTGGAATATTGTATTTTCACTTTTATTAATTAAACCTTTCGGTGCAGCAGGACTTGCTTTTGCTTCAACACTTAGTGGATTCATCCTATTTTTCCTAACAATTAAAGCCTTTGGATTTTCTAACTTTAAAAAATTATTAATTAAATAATTAGTTTTAAAATCCTTTGACATGATTAAGTATAAGTGCTATGATAGTCTAAGTAAAGTATAGATTTTTCAGAAGTTTATTTAGACAGACTCAAGGAGGCTACTATGTTATATAGAAAGTTTCTTATACTTATTTATTTTTTTACAAGTCTTTTATTTGCAGAGAATAAAGCTGGTTTATATGAGAAACAAACCTCCTATATTCCAATAGAATTAGAATTTGTAAATGAATATAATCAAAAAGATACACTTAAAAATATAATAGATAATAAACCTACTATTTTAACCCTAAATTATTTTAACTGTTCAGGTTTATGCTCACCCCTTTTACACGGTGTCTCCTCCGTTTTAGATAAACTCGATTTAAAACCCTATATAGATTACAAAGTAATCACAATAAGTATAGAAAAAAATGATACTCCTACAAATGCTTTAAAAAAGAAAACCTCAATCATTACAAATATGAAAAAATCATTTCCTCCTCAAACTTGGAATTTTTTAACCTCAACAAATCAAGATAATATCGATGCAATTACTAATAGTGTTGGGTTTAAATATGAAAAAAGAGTAAAAGATGGAGTGATTGATTATATACATGCAGGAGTAATCATAATAATTTCACCAAAAGGAAAAGTAATACGTTATTTAAATGGTATTTCATATCTTCCTTTTGACGTAAAACTAGCACTTTTAGAAGCCCAAGAAGAAACCTCAAGACCTACTATTGCAAAAACATTACTTTATTGTTTTGCATATGATGCAAAAAGTAAAACATATGTTTTTCAAGCAGAAAAGATTATAGGCTTAGTAATAATTCTAATACTTCTAATATTCTTTCTTTACTTAATTAAAACTGGAAGGAAAAAATGATGGATGAAAAAAGTTTAAGTTTTTATGATGAAACACACACTGTTTTTGGTCATCATCATAATAAACTATTTCAATGGATTTTCTCAATTGACCACAAAAGAATTGCAATACTTTATATAATAGTTATGCTTTTATTTTTTGTATTTGCTATTAGTATTGGATTAACAATGAGAATGGAATTGTTTTTTCCAGGTGAGCAAATACTAAGTCCAGATAGATATAATCAAGCCTTTACCTTACATGGTACTATTATGATATTTCTCTTTGTAGTTCCTGGAATCCCCGCTGTTTTTGGTAACTTCTTGCTTCCACTTTTAATAGGTGCAAGAGATGTTTCCTTCCCAAAATTAAATCTACTTTCTTGGTGGTTTTATTTATTAGGGTGTGTAGTAGCATTAACTTCACTTTTTAGTGGTCCTGGATTTGCAGATACGGGATGGACTTTTTATGCTCCATATTCTGTAAATACTGAAACGAATGTAGTTCTAGCACTAACAGCTGCTTATATACTAGGTTTATCTTCAATATTAACAGGTATTAACTTTGTTGTAACAGTTCATAGATTAAGAGCTCCGGGAATGAATTTCTTTAAAATGCCTCTGTTTGTATGGGGTTTATATTCAACAGCATGGATTCAAATACTTGCAACTCCTGTTGTTGGTATTACTTTATTATTAGTAATAATTGAAAGAGTATTTGGAATTGGTATCTTTGATCCTGCAAAAGGCGGAGATCCAATACTTTATCAACATCTATTCTGGATATATTCCCACCCTGCTGTTTACCTTATGATTCTTCCTGCTTTTGGGGTAGTATCTGAAATACTTCCAACATTTTGTAGAAAAACAATCTTTGGATATAGATCAATTGCTATATCTTCAGCTTTAATTGCAATCATTGGATACTTAGTTTGGGGACATCATTTATTTACATCAGGAATGAGTGAATGGACTAAGATTATATTTTCATTTTTAACCTTCTTCGTCTCCATTCCAACGGGTATTAAGTTTTTTGATTGGGTTGCTACTATGTATAAAGCCTCAATTGTATTTAAAACTCCAATGCTTTGGGTAGTAGGTACTATTATTACCTTTGCAATTGGTGGATTAACTGGAATTACTTTAGTTACTCTTGGAGTAAATATTCACCTACATGATACTTATTTTGTAGTTGCCCACTTCCACTATACTATTTTTGGGGGAGTTGTATTTATGTTATTTGCAGCTATGCACTACTGGTATCCAAAATTTATAGGAAAAATGTATGATGAAGTAAAAGCAAAAATTGCCTTTTATTTAATCTTTATAGGGTTTAATACCTTATGGTTCCCTATGTTCTTTGCAGGTGTTTTAGGAATGCCAAGAAGATATTTTGATTATCTTCCAGAGTTTACTATTTATCACCAAATAGCAGGTGTTGGAGCTATTATTACAGTATCTGGTATTTTATTTATGCTTTATACTTTAATCTCTGCTGTTAAAAATGGAGAAAAAGCTCCTGCTAATCCTTGGAACTCTTCAACATTAGAGTGGCAAATAGATTCCCCTCCTCCATTAGAGAACTTTAAAAATATTCCTTATATAGATTTTGAACCATATGAATATGAAAATGGTGCTCCAAAACATAATCTATATAACAAGATAAAAGGAGTAAAAGATGGAAACTAAATCTCCTGAACTAATTTACGATAAAGACGGAAAAGCACATGAAATTGTTGATTTCAACAATGACTACACTGCTTCAAAGCTAGGTTTTTGGCTATTTTTATTTACTGAACTTATGCTTTTTGGAGCTATGTTTTTAGTATTTGCTTTCTTCTTTTATAAAATGCCCCAAGAGTTTGTAATAGCTTCAAAATCACTAAATATTTATCTAGGAGCTATTAATACTTTTGTATTACTTCTTAGTACTTACTATATGGGTATTGCTTTTATATACTTAAAAGATAACAATATTTTAAAAGCTAAAAAACATATACTTTTTACAATAGCTCTAGCTTTTTTATTTTTACTTATTAAATATATAGAATGGAGTATAGAAATAAACCATGGAATATATCCAGATTCAAGCTTATTAAATGAAAAAGCAAATGGTGAGATACTATTCTTTGGACTTTATTTTACTATGACTGGCTTTCATGGAATACATATTATTGCAGGTATATTACTAATGATTTGGGTTTTATTTTTAATCAAAACTAAAAAAATTACCTCAACAAAATATGTAATATTAGAAAATGTTTCATTATATTGGGACTTAGTTCACTTAGTTTGGGTGTTCTTATTTCCACTATTTTATATTATTGGACTAGGAGGATGATATGTTAGAAGATACTTTAAATCAAAATCACAAATCCATGTATCTAAGAATATTATATATGTTACTTGCACTTACAGTTTTAACTTTAATGCAACCATATATTCTAAATCCTAGTTTAAAAACAACAGTAGGAGCACAAATGTTTTTAGCTGTTGTAAAAAGTATTTTAATTGTTGCATACTATATGCATATAAAATATGAATCAATACTTTTCAAAGTCATAGTTATTATGGCAGTGGTTGTATTAGCTATATTTTTTATAATTACGGCAAGTGATGCCATTTTTAGAAATGAATCATTTGATTACTTTGGTTAAAAGGAGGATATTATGTTAGAAGGAATTGAAGGCGTATCAACATTCGCACAAACAATTGATGAAACCTTTATAATCGTAACTGTAATTACCCTACTTTTATTCGTAGTTACAATAGGTTCAATGTTATATTTTGTATATAAATATAACTCTAAAAAAGTCCCAAAAGAAGATGCTAAAAATATCAAGCACTATACCCCAATAGAAATAGCATGGACTGTAATCCCTACTATTTTAATGATGATAGTTTTTTATTATGGATTAGAGAGTTTAAAAGTTCAAAGAACAATGCCTAGTGATAAAACAACACAAGAGATAAATGTCTTAGCCCAAAGATGGTTTTGGACTTTCGAGTATGAAAATGGTAAAAAAACAAATGAACTTACAGTTCCTGTTAATACAAATATCAAACTTACAATGACAGCACCAAAAGAGGATGTTTTACATAGTTTTTATGTTCCAGCCTTTAGAGTAAAAGAAGATGTTTTACCAGCAGTTGAAACTCAAACGTGGTTTAATGCCACAAAAATTGGAGTATATGATATTCAATGTGCTGAATACTGTGGTACAAGACATTCATATATGAGATCTAGTGTAAATGTTGTATCAAAAGAGGATTATCAAAATTTCTTAAGTCCAAAAGAAGAAGTTGTAGAAAAAACTGCCCTTGAATTATTTAACTCTTATGGTTGTGTGGGTTGTCATAGTTTAGAAAATATGGTTTTAGTAGGACCTTCCTTTAAAGATATATATAATAAAGAAGTTACTCTTCTTACAAATGGTGAGAAAAGAGTTATTAAAAGAGATGAACTTTATTTAAAAAATTCAATTCTAAATCCTAAACAAGATGTAGTGGAAGGCTTCAGTCCTCAATTAATGCCAAGCTTTAAAAATGTAATAAATGAAAAAGAATTAGAAACTATTATTAACTACTTTAAAGGTGAAAAAAAAGAGTCAAAAAAACCAAAAATTGATCCAGTAAGTTTAATTCAAAATAATGGTTGTACAGGTTGTCACTCAATTGATGGCTCCAAAATTGTTGGACCTAGTTTTAAAAACCTTTATGAAAGTAAAGGAAAGGTACTAAGAGATGGGAACTTAATAGAAGTCTTAAAAGATAAAGAGTATTTAAAACAATCTATTTTAAACCCAAAAATAGATGTAGTAGAAGGATACCCAAATATAATGCCAGCGTTTGAAGGTGTTTTAAAAGAAGAAGAAGTTGAAGCAATAAGTGAATATATAAAAACTTTAAAATAAAGGATTTATTATGATTAGTTTAAGAGATTTTTTAATACTTACAAAATTTAATTTATCGTTTACAGTTAGTTTGTCTTTAGTTTTTGGATTTATACTTTCAAAAAACAGTATAGATTTTACTTTAATAAACCCTTTTTTAGCAGTTTTACTTTTAGCTTTAGGAGTTAGTGCTTTGAATCAAGTACAAGAATATAAAGAAGACTCCCTAATGGATAGAACTAAACATCGCCCTGTTGCATCTGGAAAAATAAGTGTGCAAAAAGGCTTTGGTATTTCCTTTGGTCTTATTGCTTTATCTTTTTTATTTATCTGTTTAAGCTTGAGTTTTATAGGAGTATTACTTTTTGCTTTTGTGATTATCATGTACAATTTATTTTATACAAAAGCTAAAAAAATCACTATCTATGCAGCAGTTTATGGAGCAGTTCTTGGTGTAATCCCACCACTTATTGGTTGGATTAGTGCACAAGGTAGTGTTTTAGATATTGGTTTTATTAGTTTAGGACTATTTTATTTCATATGGCAAATACCGCACTTTTGGTTATTAACATTGAAATATCATAAGCAGTATGAAAAAGCTTCTTTTCCAACAGTTGTAAAAGTATTTGGAGTAGAAGGAATGGAGAGAATTACTTTTATTTGGTTACTTTTAACTTTAATTGCAGGACTATATTTAACAGCTATTTTTGCAAACTCTATGGTAATTACTATAATTTTAATACTAGTTAATTTATATACCTTATTTAATATTTTTAAACTAAGAAGTGAACACAATTATTTAAAAACATTTATAAGTATAAATATTTTTATGTTAGCTCTAATGATCTTATTAGTAATAGATGCTTTAATTATTTAATTTATACATTAATGCGATTTTAGTTATAATATAAGCTTTATATATAATTACTAGGATCGAAATGAAAGATTTTTTCAAACAGTATGCCCCATTTTATAAGCACTATAAACTAGAGTTTTTATATGCTTTTATTGGGGTTGTATTAGTAGCTGCGGCAACTGCGGCAACTGCATATGCCATTGAACCTTTATTAGATGATATTTTTATTAACAAAGATGTTGATATGTTATATCTAATGCCCGCGTTTATTATTGTTTTATATGCAGGAAAAGGTTTTGGACGATATATTCAAGCTTATTATACTTCATATATTGGACAAGATATTACAAGAATTGTAAGGGATAATCTTTTTAATCATGTATTAAACCTAGATATGGACTTTTTCCAAAAGAAACATGGTGGTGAGCTTGTAAGTAGAATCGTAAATGATATAAATAGAATTCAGTTAGCTGTTTCTAATTATATTGCTGAATTTATTAGAGAATTCTTAACAATTCTAGCACTTATTGCACTTGTAATTTATAGATCACCCGAATTAGCTTTTTATGGATTAGTAGTATTACCATTAGCAATTTGGCCCTTATCAAAACTAGCAAAAAGAATGAAAAAACTTTCTTTTAAATCTCAAGAATCAAACTCTGATGTAACTTCATCTTTAACAGAATCTTTTAATAATATTGAGATTATAAAAGCAAATTCTACTGAAAATATTGAAATGGATAAATTTAAAGCTCATAATTTAAATTTCTTTAAATTTAATATGAAAGCTGTAAAAACAAATGAATTAACATCTCCACTTATGGAAATAATAGGTTCTTTTGCATTTGCCGCAGTAATTTTAGTAGGTGGAATGAAAGTAATTGAAGGTGAATTAACTGCAGGTACATTTATGTCTTTCTTAGCAGCACTTTTTATGCTTTATACACCAGTTAAAAAACTTTCATCTTTATATAATAAAATGCAAGATGCCTTAGCAGCAAATGAAAGAATTAATGAAATTTTTGCAAGAGAAGCTACAATATTAACAGGAAATGAAAAATTCCCTACTGATATTAAAAGTATAAGTTTTAAAGATGTAGTTTTAAAATATGATACATTCACAGCACTTAAAGATATTAATCTAAAAGCATCAAAGGGTGAAAAAATTGCCCTAGTTGGGGATAGTGGAGGAGGAAAATCTTCTCTTATCAATCTTGTAATTAGATTCTATGATACAGTAAGTGGTGAGATTAAACTAAATGATACAAATATTAAAGATTTTGATATTAAATCTTTAAGAGAAAATATCTCAATAGTTACCCAAAGAGTTTATATTTTCAATGATACTATTGCTGCAAATATTGCTTATGGTTATGACATTGATGAAAACAGAGTAATTGAAGTTCTTAAACAAGCCCATGCTTATGATTTTGTATCTAAAATGAGTGATGGAATAAATACAATATTAGACGAATTTGGTTCTAACTTAAGTGGTGGTCAAAGACAAAGAATTGCAATAGCAAGAGCTTTATATAAAAACCCACAAATTCTTATACTTGATGAAGCAACTTCAGCTTTAGATAACGAAAGTGAGTCAATTATTTCAGAAGTTATAGATGAAGTAAGTGCTGATAAAATCACGTTTATTATTGCCCATAGATTAAGTACTATTAAAAATGCAAATAAAATTGCAGTATTTAAAGATGGGAAAATCGTAGATATGAATACTGAAGAGAAACTTTTAGAAACTTGTCCTGAGTATCAAAGACTATACAATTTGGCGAATATTTAATAAAATATATTCGCTAAATACAACTTTTAAACTACTAAAAAAAACAATTAAAACTTATATTTAACGATTTTTAGATAAAATATCTAAATTTTTAAAAAGGGACAAAAAATTGTTAAGCTATAACACACTAAAAAAAATTCTATTTAAGTTTGAGCCAGAAACGGCTCATAACATGGCGGAGTTAGGACTAAGAGTTCTAGGTAAATGTAAAATCATGAAAACTCCAATGGAAAAGAAGAATTTTATTAACGATGAAAAGCTTACACAAGAAGTTTTTGGAGTAAAGTTTGTAAACCCAGTTGGATTAGCTGCTGGATTTGATAAAAATGCAACAATGGTAAAAGCTATGCCAGCACTTGGATTTGGATTTACTGAGATTGGGACAATGACACCAAGACCTCAAGATGGAAACCCAAAACCAAGAATGTTCAGATATCCTGAGCATAAATCAGTTCAAAATGCAATGGGATTCAATAACGAAGGTGCACATACTGTACTTAAAAACTTAAAAAAAGTTTATCCTTTTGATATTCCAGTTGGTGCAAATATTGGTAAAAATAAAACTACACCAGAAGAATTTGCATTAAGTGATTATAAAACTCTTATTAAAAAATTTGAAGGGACAAGTGATTATTTAGTTATAAACATTTCTAGTCCAAATACTCCAAATTTAAGAGATTTACAAAATGAAAAATTCATTACTGAATTATTCACAATGGCAAAAGAGTTAACTCAAAAACCAATTTTATTAAAAATAGCTCCAGATATGGAAGCAGTACAAGCTATTGAATTATGTAATTCAGCAGTTAATGCAGGTGCCGCTGGAATTATTGCAACAAATACAACAATTGATTATGATTTAGTTCCAAATTGTCAAGACTTTGGTGGATTATCAGGAGCTTGTTTAACTGATAAATCATATAATTTATTTAAAGCTTTAGCTAAAGAGTTATATGGAAAAACTATTTTAATCTCTGCTGGTGGAATCTCAAATGGAGAGCAAGCATATGCAAGAATTAAAGCAGGAGCTTCATTAGTACAATCTTACTCAGGACTTATTTTTGAAGGTCCTTCAATGGTAAGAAAGATCAATGAAGAAGTTTTAGAACTAATGGCTAAAGATGGTTATTCACATATTAGCGATGCTATTGGTGTTGATTTAAAAGAAGACTAAAAAGGAAAATGAAAAATGACAAATAAGACTTTAAAAACTTTAGCTTTTAGTTTTTCGTTTTTCATTATATTTATGGGGGAATTAATGAGCAGTAGCTTACCAAAATATTATACACAAACTTTAGAAAATGGCCTAGAAATAGTAGCTATTCCTATGGATAATGGCTCTAATGTTGTTTCAACTGATATTTTCTATAAAGTAGGAAGTAGAGATGAAAAAATGGGTAAAAGTGGAATTGCCCATATGTTAGAACACCTAAACTTTAAATCAACAAAAAACCTAAAAGCTGGTGAATTTGATGAGATTGTAAAAGGTTTCGGGGGAGTAAATAATGCATCTACTTCATTTGATTATACGCATTACTATATAAAATCAGCATCTAAAAATATGGATAAATCATTAGATTTGTTTGCAGATTTAATGGAAAACTTAACATTAAAAGATGAAGAGTTTCAACCTGAGCGTGATGTTGTAACAGAAGAGAGAAGATGGAGAACTGATAATAATCCAATGGGATACTTACAGTTTAGATTATTTAACAATGCATATATTTACCATCCATATCACTGGACTCCAATTGGATTTATGAGTGATATTAAAAACTGGTCAATTGATGATATAAAAGATTTTCATAGTACATATTATCAACCAAAAAATGCAATCATTGTAGTTGCTGGAGATATTGATGCTAAAGAAGTATTTAAATCTGCAAAAAAATATTTTAAAGATATAAAAAATACAAAAGAAATTCCATCAGCTTTACATACAGTTGAACCAAAACAAGATGGAGCAAAAAGAATCACAATTAAAAGAGATTCTGCTGTTCAAATGTTAGCAATTGCTTATCATTTACCAAACTTTGAACATAAAGACCAAGTTGCCTTATCAGCAATTAGTGAATTATTAAGTTCAGGGAAAAGCTCTATTTTACAAAAAAGATTAGTTGATGAAAAAAGATTAGTTAATTCAATTTATGCATATAATTTAGAGTTAAAAGACCCTGGATTATTCCTTTTTGTTGCTGTTGCAAACGAAGGTGTAAAGGCTAAAGAAATTGAAAAAGAAATTTTAGCTATAATAGACGAGATTAAAAAAGGTAAAATATCTAAAAAAGATATTGAAAAAATTAAGATCAATACTAAAGCTGATTTTATCTTCTCTCTAGAAAGCTCAACATCAGTTGCTTCTTTATACGGTTCGTATTTTGTAAGAGACAATGTTAAACCTCTTTTTGAATATGAAAAGAAAGTTGAAGCAATAACAAAAAAAGATTTAGTAAAAATTGCTAATAAATATTTCAATGCAGATAACTCAACAACAGTTATTTTAAAGCAGGAAAAGAAATAATGGATTACCATATTAGTAAAACTACATTTGGAGAAGAACCTTCTTTTGAATATCCAAAAGCTCTTTTTCTAGAAGAAATGGGAGAAGAAGGCCTAACAAAACTTTTCAGTGAATTTTATGATTTAATCATTGATAGTGATATAGGTAACTTTTTTCCTCAAGAAGAAGAGGAGCTAGAAAAAGTAAAAGCTCATAATGTTAAGTTTTTTATTGAAGCTGCTGGTGGTCCTAAGTATTATACTGAGGCAGTTGGACACTTCGATATGTTAAAAACACATGAGCAATTCTCAATTACAGAAAAAGCAAGAAGAGAATGGCTTGGAACAATGGAAGAAGTTCTAAGAAAAATTGATATTTCAGATGAAGCGAAACAGAGTTTTTGGGACTTTTTAGAAAAGTTCTCAAAACATACTGTTAATGTAGATGAGAGATTAGATTTAGAAGATTTAGTAGTAAATAAAGGATAGGAAACATGGAAATTATTACTGGTGCTATGACTGCACTTATTACACCATTTAAAAATGGAAAAGTTGATTTAGAAAAATATGAGTCTTTAATTAGAAGACAAATTGAACAAGGTATGGATGCAGTTGTTCCTGTTGGAACTACTGGTGAGAGTGCTACATTATCACATAAAGAACACAAAGAATGTATTGATGTTGCAGTTCAAACATGTAAGGGTACAAATGTAAAAGTAATCGCAGGAGCTGGGTCAAATGCAACTCATGAAGCTTGTGATATTGCTAAACATGCTCAAGATGTTGGAGCACACGGATTATTATCTGTAACACCATACTACAACAAACCTACTCAAGAAGGGCTATATCAACACTATAAGGCAATTGCTAATTCAGTGGAAATTCCATTTATGCTTTATAACGTTCCAGGAAGAACAGGAGTTGATTTAAGTGCAGATACAACGATTCGATTATTCGATGATGTTGCTAATATCTATGCAATTAAAGAAGCAACTGGTTCATTAGAGAGAACTGTTGAGCTTATTTCTAGAAGAAAGGACCTTGTTGTAGTATCAGGAGACGATGCAATTGATTTCCCAATGTTAGCAAATGGGGCTCAAGGAATTATCTCTGTAACATCAAATATCCTTCCAAACTTAAAATCTAAGATTGTACATTCTGTACAAAAAGGTGACTATGATGTTGCAAGAAAAACAAATGAGGATTTATATCCTTTAAATAATGTGTTATTCTGCGAAAGTAATCCAATACCAATTAAAGCAGCAATGTATTTAGCGGGACTATTAGATACTTTAGAATACAGATTACCACTTACTGCGCCAAGTGGGGAAACAATGAAAAAATTAGAAGAAACTTTAAAACTATATGAGGTAATTAAATAATGAGTAATGAAATGCAAGGTAAAACTTTAGTAATTTCTGGTGGTACAAAAGGTATCGGTAAAGAATGTGTATATAAATTTGCAAAAAATGGTGTAAATGTTGCATTTACATATAATTCGAATCAGCAATTTGCTGAAGATATCTGTAAAGACGTAGAAGAAAAATATGGTGTTAAGTGTAGAGCTTATCCATTTAATATTTTAGAACCAGAAACATATAAAGAGTTATTCTTAGAAATTGATAAAGACTTTGATAGAGTTGATTTCTTTATTTCTAATGCAATGATTTATGGTAGAGCTGTTGTTGGTGGATATGGTAAATTTATGAAATTAAAACCAAGAGGTTTAAATAATATTTATACTGCTACAGTAAATGCATTTGTATGTGGTTCACAACAAGCTGCTAAAAGAATGCAAAAAGTTGGTGGTGGTGCAATTGTTTCTTTATCATCAACTGGTAACTTAGTATATATTCCTAACTATTCAGGTCATGGTACAAATAAAGCAGCAGTTGAAGCAATGGTAAGATATGCAGCAACTGAATTAGGTGAAATGAATATTAGAGTAAATGCAGTTTCAGGTGGTCCTATCGACACTGATGCACTTAAAGCATTCACAAACTATGAAGAAGTTAAACAAAAAACTATTGATTTATCAGCTTTAAAAAGAATGGG
>Ga0193959_1000098_pt1 | contig 35087 bp, 38 predicted proteins | sample FB_2_MG_FD_140333 | JGI IMG/M metagenome (GOLD analysis project Ga0193959, IMG submission 140333) | Microbial mat bacterial communities from the Broadkill River, Lewes, Delaware, United States - FB_2_MG | ecosystem: Environmental > Aquatic > Freshwater > River > Microbial mats | place: USA... | reverse complement strand
TAATAGCTTCATCTGTTACTACATTATTATCTGTGTCTAAAAGCATAATAGTTCCATCTTCATTATAGTTAAATCTACCATCAGCATTTAAAGACACTCTATAATCTGTTGCTTCGCTACCATCATAAATGATACCATTGGCATCATATTTAGCTATCTCACCAGTTTCTGTATTTTTGAGTCCGTCAGTTACCCCTATAAATTCTTGTGCTTGTACTGATAATTCACCATCTTTATTGTCAACAGTTACAATTCTATAAATTTTTTCCTCTCCACTATCATCTAATTCGCCTGTTTTAACAGAGTGTCCTATCATATTTGCAGCAGTTGATAATGCTGAATTTGAATATGAAGTTTGTAAAGCTGTCATTGCTGCTGCCATATCTTGATTAGATTGGATTGTTGACATTTTTAGTTGACTGTCCATTAAAGCTGCACTATCCATTGGTTTAGTTGGATCTTGCTGTTTCATCTCTTCTAACATTAATTTTAAAAAATCGTTATTTGATAAAGTATCATTACTTACACTTGAAGTATATGCATTTCCATCAACACCAGTTTTTGTATTTGCTGTTGCTCTATTTGCTGCATCTTTTTTACTTACCTGCCATGCATCATATTCGTTTTGTGCTGCTGTTACTACATCTGTTGCCATTATAAACTCCTATACAGTTTTTTCATCGAAAAAGAAATTTACTACTTTTTCTGGACTCATTGAATCTTGAACTCTAATTGCTAATTTTTCATCTATAACAATTATATCACCAATACCGATAACTCGCTCATTTACAAAAATATCGCCACCACCACCAGCTACTTTGTTCAAAGCGATGATGTCTCCTTCTGTAAAATTTAAAAAATCTTTCACTGTAATATCAGCATGACCTAGTACTACATCTACTACAGCTTCTGTATCAACAAGTGTGTTATAGTCTTGTGTTGTAATTTCCATATTCATTCTTTATAATCATATTTCTAAGATTATATCATAAAAAAGTTTATTTTGTATAATATTTAAGTATATTTAAGAGTAAATAGTATAATAATGAATCATTATACTATATTATTTAGATGAGTGCGTCTAGTGAAGCTAACATAGTTTCTAATTTTGCTTCTATATTTCCATCAAAATTACCTAAGTCACTTGCAACTACAACACCACCTGCAGTAACATTTGGATCCTCTTGTAGGTTTACAAAACTATCAAATGTCATTTGGTCTTTTATAGTTAAATAATCTTTAGGATTTAAATGAATTGTAACTTTAGAAGATGTTTGTATTTTGTCCATCATTCCATTTATAGTTTCTTTTGCTATTTTAGTAGAGTTTTCACCTAGTTCTATACCTATAATTTTTTTAGCTATAGAAAATGATGTTTTAACAAGTTTAGTTTCCATTTGAAAAGTTGCTTGCTCAAAAAATGTTGAATAATTTTTCAAATCTTTAAGTGCTTCTATTAATTGCTTATCAAGGTCACGTCCCTTTACTCCATCATTTTCTATTGATTCTACTCGTTGTCCTATATGTTGTAACATTTGCTGTAAATTTTGAATTTCAACAATTACTGGATCTACATTACCGTTTATTGACTTATCGTTTAAAACAGCAATATTCTTCATATCTGAACTTTGGTTTTGGTCATTCGAAATAAAATTACCTAACTCATAGGGTGTTGATTCATTATTAGCTTTGATTACTTTTGATGTTGTATTTACATTGTTATTAGTAGACATAATTATTCCTCTTCAATTCTTTCAATTTCACCACTTTCTAGTAATTGCATTGCTACATCCAGAATTTGTCGTTGAGCATCTTCAATATCTTTAATTTTAGTTCTACCTAACAATTCGAACTCTTCTTTAAACCTATCTCTGGCTCTTTGAGACATTGACCCCATAATTATGGCCATATCTTCTTCTGTTGCATTTTTAAGTGCAACTGTTAAAGTTTCTGTTTCTATGTTTCCTAATACCTTCATAATATCATTAGCATCTAAAGCTAATAAATCCTCAAATACAAACATGTTCTCTTTAATTTTTGCAGCCAATACAGGATCTAGACCTTGAATATTTTCTAAAATTTCAGTAGATTTTCCACCCATTTTATTTAACATATCTGCAACTGTCTTAACTCCACCAACGGTAACAATTGATGCTAATAATGATTCTAGTTTTTTCTCTAGTACTTGAGACATAGATTGCACAATACTTGGAGACACATCTTTAATAGTTGCCATTTGCATAGATATCTTTACTTTCAAAGTATCATCTAACTTAGATAAAACCAAGGAAGAATCTTCTGCATCCATGTGAGCTAAAACAACAGCAATAGTCTGAGGTGATTCGTCTTTAATAAAGTCTGCTAACTGCTTAGGATCAATATTATCTAAATATGCAAAAGCCTGTTTTGCTTCTTGAAGTCGAGCAAGTTTTGCTAAAACTTTATCTGCTTCTGCTTTCCCCAATGATTTATATAAAATATCTTTTGCATAATCAAATCCACCAGAACTAATATATGAACTAGACTGAATAAATAAATGAAATTCTTCTAATATTCCTAAAGATAGTTCTTTATCTATATTTTTAATTTGTGTAATTGAAATAGATAAATCTTCAACGGTTTCTTTTGGTAAACTCTGAAATATTTTAACTGTTGCCTCTTCACCAATTAACACACAAAAGTGCGCTATTTTTTCAATCATTGGCATTGTTTCTAAGGTATTTTTAACTTCTTCTTTCATATTTCAATTTACCCTTTTTTTGTTTTTAATCTAACATCGCCTTCACTTAAAAGCATCATAATCATACGGGCAATCTCCTCTGGGTGTTCACTTACACTTTGATCAATTTGTTCAATTAAAACTTCATATTTTGCAGATTCTTCTGCTGTTAATCCATCTAAATTGTTAAGTATTTGACTTTTTACTTTGGCTTTTAATTTACTTTGCTCTGTTCTAGCATCAAACTCATCATATAGATTTTCTAAATCATCGACACCTTTTTTAGCTTCAATATTTTCACCTAAAAGAGAGATGTCATTATTTGCAATAAACTTTTTATAAAATACAAATAACAGTATCATCGCAATTAAATATTGAATATACTCGCTGTACTCTTTAATCATTGATTGTGTACTTAATAAACCTAATCCATCTTCTGAAACTTGAGGTAAATCCTCAGGTTTAGTTCCAAATGGCTGTAGACCAATAAATTTAAAAGATTTAACAGTTACACTATCTCCTCTTTTCTCTTGATAACCTATTGCTACTTCTACAATAGAGGTTAAATTACTTAAAAATTCTTCTTTATTTTCAAGTTTTTCTAAAACAGCAGAATCAAAAGTTACAGCTGCTGTAATTTTTGATATTCCTGCATATGCATTATTTTTTTGACTAATTACTTTTTTTGAAATTTCATAGTTTGTAACATTTTTTGCTTCTTCTTTAGATGTTTTTGTTGTTTTTAAATTATTTATATTTTCAGGATCTTCTATATTACTCTCAGCACCTGGTACACCACCTGGCTTTGGCTCTTGTGCATCTGATTGTGCTGCTGTTTCTGTACTTTGCTGACTTCTTATTGTCCCTTCGGGTTCATATATTTCTTGATTAATAATCTGTTTTGTAAAATCAAGTTCTATTGATACTTTAGCAACTACTCTTTGATCGCCTAAGAATGGCAATAATAGATCTTTAATTTTATTTTCAAAATCATTTTCTAATTTTGTTTTATATTTTTCATGTTCAATATACTTTAAACTTTCCATACTTTCAAGATTGTTTTCTAAAAGAGAACCATTTTGATTAATTAGTTTTATATTTTCAGGCTTTAATTTTGGAATAGATGATGCTATAAAATTTTTAATACCCTCTATTTGTCTTTGAGATAAAGCAATACCTTCTCTTAAGTTTAATACAGCTGATGCTGTTGGGTCTGTTTTTCTTTGTGTAAAAACACTCTCTTTAGGTATTGCTATCTTTACTGTTGCAGACAAAATACCACTTATAGACTCAAGAGATCGTCCAAGTTCACCCTCTAAGGCACGTAAATATTTTACTTTATTTTCAAAGTTAGTAGTCCCTAAAGAACTCTTATCAAAAATTTCCCAACCTGTATGTTTTGTTGTTGCAGCATCACTTGTAACTAATTTTATTTTTGCGATGTTGATACTATTTTTATTTGTTTTAAGGGTAAGGCTATTCCCAGAACCAACTATTGTATATGGGATAGAGGCTGCATCTAATTCACTACTTGCAAGCATAACTTGTGATTTTGTTAAATTTGCGGCAATAGTATAATTTAACTCTTCATCTTTAGCTTTTACATTAGAATAAATCAATAATCCCATTAAAAACAAAAATAATACAGAAAACCCTCCTATAATTACAGCTCTTTGGGCAGAGTTAAGATTATTTATAAACTTAAAAATTTGTTCCATATTTCTTTTATCCTATTAATTTTTACTTGAAGCATCAACAACTGTCTTAAACCAAAGAGAGTCTTTCTTTATTGAACTTTGTAATGCTTTAAACATAATTGAGTTTTTTGACATTTCACTCATTTGTGTATCTAAATTTACATTATTTCCATCATTTTGTTCTATTAGGTTTTCCACCTCATATAAACTAAAATTACTTTTATCAATATTGTTATCTAATCTAATATGATTTGAATGGGTAATAGATAGTTTTAAATTTTCTTCCTCTTTACTTTTTCTTAATGCATCTTCAAAATGGAGATCTTTTGTTTTAAAATCTGGAGTATCAATATTTGCTATATTTGATGAAATAACTTTTTGTCGTTCACCTCTAAAATTTAATTGTTGAAATAAAAGTTCTGTTACACTGCTTGGCTGCATACTTATCCTTACCTTTATCTATTATTTCCAATAGATTCTATAACCTTACTATTTATAGTATCTATTCCATTAATTGCTTTCTGTGATTGTTCAAATTTTCTTTGTGCTTCTATAAGACCAACCATTGTTTTTATTGTATTTACATTACTCTTTTCTAATGCACCTTGTAATATATACTGTCCACTCTCTGCAACTATTGTTATCTCATCTTCATTTTTTGCTTTATAATTATTGTTACCGATATTTTCTAAATTTTTAAAATCTGTACTTACTAAAGCAATAGTAGTTCCAAAATCAGGATTATCTATATTTATTTCTTGGTTATTAGCATCGAGAACAGAATAACCATTTTGAGTAATAAGTCTACCATCTTCTACTTTAAAAGAACCATCTTTTGTATATTCGATGTTGCCTTGTGCATTTTTGACTTTAAAAAACATATCTTTATCTTTTATAGCAAAATCTAAGTCGTTACCTGTTTCTACTGCTGCACCTACTGATTCATTTTTGTAGCTAGTGTCAATTTTAGGAATAGTATTCATAACTAGACTTTCTTTTAACATAACTTCATCTTTTTTAGTTTTCTCTCTAAGATATCTATTAAATGAACCTTCTGCTAAATTATCTTCTTTAAATCCAACAGTATTGGCATTGGCTAAATTATTTGATACTACATCAACTCTATTAAGTTGATTGACCATACTTGCTGTTAATTGATGTATACCTTGTGTCATTTAGTTTTCCTTTTATTTTATTCGTTTGAAAATTCTGATATTAATGCATCAATATCATCACTATCTACTACTTCATTTGAATCGCCTGAAATATGTTTTGCAATTTGCACTTCAGCTTTTCCAGAATCATCTTCAAATAAACCATTTAAGTAACTACTTAACTTTTTAATAACGGCCATTACTCTTTCTATTTTTTGTCTATTTATATCATGATACTGCATAAGTTCCATGGCTTCAAAAACTTTATTATTTTCAGCATCTACTTTAGAAGATAAACTTTGAGATACTTCCATTAAATTTTTTGCTTCATCTAAATTTTCTTGAAATACATTTACATTAGGGAATTTTACTGACAATGATTCAAGAAGTTCTTTTTGTTTTTCAATAAATTCTGCCATTTGCTTATTATAAGTGGCTATTTCAGAGTTTTCATCTAAGATGAAACTTAAAACATCAAATATTTGTGATGCTTTTTCTTCACTATCATCTGCAACCTCATTCAACTGATTAACAACTTTATTTTCATCATTTACAGGCATAGGATACTGACTACTATTTATTTTAGCTTCTAAATCATCCGGATCATTTTTTTTATCGGCATGGGTAGATTCAGTTTTGATATCACTATCATCTTTTATACCTTCTATATTTGCAAGAATATCATCGATATTAACTTCTTCCGAATTTTCTTCGTCATCTTTATCATTCTTTTCTTCATCTTCATCATAAACAATTCCGTCTATACCTGCAAGTAGTTCATCCACATTGACGTCATCTGTTTCTTCATCATCAGTAGCAACTTTTTCAACTACTTCTTCAGAATCACTAGTATCACTCTCTTGCTCTTGCACAATCTCATTATCTATTTCTGTTGACTCTTCTTTAGGCACATCTTCAATTATTTCTTCTTCACTTGATGAGTCTTCAGTGTCGTCAATGTGTATATCATCAGCACCACTCATTAGTGCTTCAATCTCTTCTTGACTCATACTCATGATTTATCCCTTAACTAAGCCGTCAAGTTTCTCTTTTAAAACTTCCGCGCTAAATGGTTTAACTATATAATTATTTACTCCAGCTTTTAATGCTGTGATAACTTCACCTTTACCACCCTCTGTTGTAATCATTACAATAGGAATCTTTTTATCAACAGCTCTTATTGTTTTTACCAATTCAAGTCCATTCATATTTGGCATGTTCCAATCTGTTAAAACTACATCATAGTTGTTATTATCTTGAAATAATTTCCATGCTACTACTCCATCTTCTGCTTCATCGAAATCCTCTTTTGATACACCAAGCTGTTGCACTACATTTCCTATAATTCTTCTCATTGTTGAACTATCATCTACTATTAATATTCTCATAAATATCCCTTTTAATATAAAATACTTAGTTCATTATACTTAAATATTTTTAAAATTAGTCTTAATTTTAGTTTTATATATTTTTAATACTTGTTGTAGTATTATATAAGTAATTAATACCCATTTTTAAGGATAATAGATGATACGAGGATTATATACAGCAGCAGCAGGTATGACTGCTCAGCAAAAAAACATCGATGTTATTTCAAATAATATTGCCAATGTAAATACAAATGGTTTTAAACAAGATAGAGCTGAATTTCAAGATTTAATGTACCAATCATTAAATTATACGGCAGGTGCAACCTCTACAACAACAAGTAATCCAACAGGAATTGATACTGGACTAGGTGTTAGAGTTTCTGGAATTCAAAAAAACTTTTTACAAGGAAATCTTAAAGAAACTGGAAATACTTATGATATAGCAATTCAAGGAAATGGTTTTTTTCAAATAACTACACCTCAAGGAGAAGTGGGCTATACAAGAAATGGTGCTTTTAAACTTGATAGTGATGGTGCTATGGTAGATGGTTCTGGTTATAAATTAGAGCCAGAAATTGTTATACCTCCTGAATTAATAAAAATATCAATTGGTCAAGATGGAACTGTAACAGGACAAGATGCTGCCACAGGTGCAATTACAACTTTAGGTCAAATTAATCTTGTAAATTTTATAAATCCAGCAGGTTTAGCACCTCAAGGTAATAGTTTATATTTAGCTACAGATGTTTCTGGTGACCCTATAGAAGCTACACCTGGACTTGATGGAATGGGAACAGTAAGACAAGGGATGATTGAAGGTTCAAATGTTCAATTAGTAACAGAAATGGTTAATTTAATTACAGCCCAAAGAGGATATGAGGCAAACTCTAAATCAATTAATACAACAGATTCTATGTTGCAAACTGTTAATCAATTAAAAAGATAATAAAAACTATTAACTAAAATGGATTTAACTGAATTAAAAAAAAGAAGAGAAGAGAAACTTTTAGAGCATAAACGCAAAAAAAGAGCTTATTATCTAAAATCAAAAATGCAAAAAAAGCATAATGCTGTAAAAAAAATAAACTCTATTGATTATGAAGTTGAATTATTTGGTGGTAATTTTGCAGAAAAATTACGAGATATTGCAAAAAAACAAAGACAACATATTGAATCTCGTGAAGATATCATAAATCAAAAAATTCAAGAATATAGAGATAAAAAACAGAAATATTATGAAGAGAATAAAGAAACAAGACTTGAATATGATAAAGAATACAGAGATAAAAAGAAAGAAAAACTCAAAGAATATAGAAAAGAATATTATAGAAAAAATAAAGAAAAAATACTAGAACAACAAAAACGAAATAGATTAAAAAAGAAATTGGATAATTAACAATGGCATCAGATTTATCAAAATTAATACAAGATAGTTTTACACTAACATTAAATGGTCTTCTTGCAAAAGATGCAAGAATTATCAAGATTACAAAAGCTCATCCTTATGATCTTGAAGATAAACAAGTTCTACAAATCCAGTCCCTCTTTAATTTTTCTACTTTTACATCAAAATTTTCATATACAGTACCTGCAAAAAGTGCTTCTTTAATATTTAATACAATGATGGGTTCTCCTATTACTGAATTATCCGATGAGATAGATGATGATGCAGAAGATGCAATAGGTGAATTTATATCTAATACTTCAGGTGGACTAACTACCTCTATTAATGGTAGTGAATTTGAAGATATAGGGCAAACAAAATTTAATATTTCACATAAAGAAATATTAAACGGAAATGATATACAAGATCTAGAAACCACTTTTAGATTTCTAATTGACCTTGAAGATCATGAACTTGAAATTTTTCTTACTTTTGATGAAGCTATATTGCCTTATATAACAGAAATAATGTCTTCAGAAATAACATTTCATCAAGAAAGAGCCGCTAAAGTAGAGGAAGAGGAAATTATTAAAGAGATAGAAGAAAAAATTGAAGATAAAGAAGAACAAATTGAAGATAAAGAAGAAAAAACATCAACTATTGTGCCAAAAGATAAAAAAATAAAATTAATTATCATGGCATTAGGTGGTTTCATTGCGCTTATTCTTTTAACATTTATCATTCTTTACTTTACAGGTTTCTTTGATCCAGAACCAGTAGAAATAAAAAAAGAGGATCTAAACACAACTAAAAAAATAGATACAGTTAATGTCGTTAAGTATAAAACAATAAAAAAAGTTGATTTTAACCCTTCTGAAATAGATAAGAATAGACTCAATAATAAACTACAAGACTTAACAAAATATACTGTACTAACAAAAGAAGAAATAGAACAGCAAAAAGAAGAAGAAAGAAATAGACTTTTAGCATTAGAGAAAGAGAAAGAACTTCTTGAATTTGCTAAAAAGAACCAAGAGGAACCTCTCCCTTCAAAAGAAGAGGTAGAAACAAAAATGGAAAAAAATACAACTATCAAAGATAGTGATATTGAAATTGTTAATAATGAAGAATCAAAACAAGAAGTTTCAATGGAACCTAAACTAAAATATGTTTTTACTAATAGTTTAAAATATCGTTTATTTAAATCGGTAGTTCAAGAAACAACAACTACAAAGGCAAGAATCTCTATTTGTAATAATCAGGATGGAAAAACAACTATTTTTATTGGACCTTTTGAAAACGAAGTATTACAATCTAAAATGATAGAACTTACAAAACAAGATAGTCCAACTATTGAAATAAGTCCTATAGATATAACAGAAGAGGAATTTAATTCTAGATGTAATCTAGAATAACCTTAAGAAGAGTTTCTTTTGCAATAGAAAATTTTTGAGTATCTAGAGTTAAGCCAGCAGCATATTTATGTCCACCACCATTAAAATGTTTAGCTAAATTTGATACATTTATATTATCTTTACTTCTTAACGAAACTCTCATTTGACCATCTATTAAACGTAAATAAGCAACAATTTTAACAATTCCTAAAGATAAAACATCATCCACTATATCATCACATTCACTAATTAAAGCTCCTGTCTCTTTTAGCCATTTAGATTCTAAATGAATCATTGCAAATTTTCCATCTGAATATAACTCTAGCGTATTCATAATTTTTGGTCTTAATCTAAATCTAGCAAGAGAATCTCTTTTTAACAACTTGTCACTTATATACGATACTTGAATTTTAGAATCCATAAGTTTTCCTAAAATTCGAAAAGTTTCTTGATCTGTTCTAGATGTAGTAAATGCAATAGTATCATCATATATACCTACATATAAACACTCTGCATTTGATTTACTGATAGTTAAATTATTAACTTCATAAAAACTATACAACAACTCCGCTGTACTCCCTTTTGCATCATCTACTATATTAATATCTCCAAAAAAATTATTAGATTGATGATGATCAATAACAATTTTTTTAATATTAGAATCAAATTCATAACCAACCCTATATTGATCAGCACAATCTAAAAAAATAATAAGATCGAAAAATTTTGGTAATACATTTGTAATTTTATCAAACTTATTTAAAAAATTTAATCTTCTAGGTAATTCGTTTTCTTGACCTACGTTAAATACCTTATGTTTTATTTTATTTTCATAAAAATAATTACTTAAAGATAAAGCAGAAGATAAGGTATCTGCATCAGGGTTTTTATGTGTAACCACTAAAATATAATGTGCTTTTTGTATCTCTTTATATAAATCTGTAAATAAAGTATTATTTTGCATCCATATATCCTAACTCTATTAATTTATCATAAATTTTCCCCGCCATTGGCCCTGCAGCACTACCTCCATGTCCTCCATGTTCTACAAGTATAGTAACTGCATATTTTGGATTTTTATATGGAGCGTATGTTGTAAGCCAAGCTTGCGATCTTTGAAAATATTCTAGTTCATGTTCTTTCATTCTTTTTTTCTCAGATTGTGGAATTCCTACAACTTGTGCGGTTCCTGTTTTGGCTGCAACTACAGTTTTCGATTTGATATGGTGCACCGCTGTTCCAAACTGTTTATTTGCAACATGGTACATCCCTTTTTGAACGAGTCTTAAATCTCGTTTTGATATATTTGTATCTACACTTTCAATAAGTGAATCATCTTTTAAAAAATGTGGTCTTTGTAACTTGTTTGTTGCCATTGAACCAGTATATCTAGCTATTTGCATAGGTGTAACACTAATAAATCCTTGACCAATAGAAGCAACAACTGTTTCTCCAACATACCAAGGAAGTTTTCTTACAGCTTTTTTCCATTGTTTATTTGGATTAATACCATCTGATTCATTTGGTAAATCAACACCAGTTTTTTTACCAATTCCAAACCTATCTAAAGTATTGTGTATATTATTAATCCCAACTTTTAAACTACCTTTATAAAAAAAATCATCACAACTTTCTCGTATTGCTTTGACAAAAGAAGTATATTTATGTCCTTTTGGATTCCAACACCTAAATTTTCTATCACCTAGTTGCATCTCTCCTGTACAATAAACATTAAAACTAGGGGGAATTTTATTTTCTAAAAATGATATTGCAACACCCATTTTCATTACAGATCCAGGAGGATATACTCCATTTATAAATTTATTTGTAAATGGATGATTAAAGTTATCTTGAATTTTTGCCCAATCTTTGTGACTTATTCCATTTACAAAGAGATTATTATCAAACTCTGGAAAACTTCCCGCTGCTAATAACTCTCCATTGTTTACATCCATAACGATTACGGAACCTGATTGATCTCCAAATAACTCATGAATATATTTTTGTAATTCGATGTCTATTGTTAATTGAATATCTTTTTTTTGTGACTTTACTTCGTTAAGTACTTTTATTTTTTGATAAATTGAATTAACTTTCACCTCTTGATATCCTAATTTTCCACGAAGTTCTTTATCATAATACTTTTCAATTCCTGTTCTACCTGAAGTATCATAATATTTACTCATTGGATCGTTACGAATATCTTTTGTTGTTGTTTTTCCCATATACCCCAATATATGTGCGCCTATATCATTGTATAAATACTCTCTAATCGTTGAGGATTTTATCTCAACATTTTCATTTGAATTAAATATTGTATAATATTTGAAAAACTCATCATACGAAATATAATCAACAATTTTTACTAAATTGTGACGATATGGTGAATCTAATTGTTTATATTTTTTTACTAGTTTTTCATATTGAAATTTTGGAAAATACTTTACTATTAATCTTGCAACCTCTTCAACATTTTTGAATTTTTCATGTCCCCTTAAATGTGGTTGTAAATTGATACTAAATCCTACTTTATTTACAGCGAGATATTTACCATTTCTATCAAGAATAGAACCTCTTGAAGCAACAGTATGAATTTTTTTAATATAATTTTTTTGTGATAATTTTTCAAAATGTTCATTTGACATAACGCTTAAATAATAAACTCTTCCCAATAAGAGCATTACAATAAATAAAATAAATCCAATTATAATTTTTAATCTCATAAAATAAACCCTACTATTAATATATCAACAACAAGGTTTATGAAAAAAACTATTAATATATTTAAATCAAATGAAGATGAAATTTGTACTGTTAAATATAATAATGTATAAAAAGAAAATATATAAATAAACCCTGACATCATAGAGGAAGCAAGAAGATGTTTAATTCTAGGTATTATTAAAAACTTTACTATTAAAGCAATTATTGTTAAGGAGAATAATTTTAGTCCTTGAGTATTTTCAATGATTAAAAATGTAATTATAGTTAAAATTAAAAGATAATTATGTCCTTTTCTAATAGACTCAGAAAATATTTTAAAAACCACACCTACTAGTAAAAAAGGGATTAAATAACTGCTAAAAATAATATTTGTAATACTAATTAATATTAATATAGGCATATAAGGTGGTGTATTTTGTTTTAACATATAACTTATAAATCCTCTAAATCTAAATTATGAGATAACTCTTTTGATAATCTATGAAACTCTTCAAAAGAAGATTCTAATACTAACAAAATTTTTTCTGTAAATACTTTGTCTCTTATAGTTATATTGTATTTTGAAATTAAATACTCAATTTGAGATAACTCAGGATATTCTACAATTAATTTTTTGTATTCTAGCTTTACAAACTCTTTTAATCTACTTGATTGTAAAACTAAATTTACTGCATCACTATAAGCTTTTACTAAGCCCCCTGTACCTAGTTTTACTCCACCAAAATAACGTATTATGATTACCCCTGTATTAATTATATCTGCTCCAGATAAAACGCTTAAAGAAGGTTTTCCACTAGTCCCCTTAGGCTCACCATCATCGCTACTATTTTCTACTACTTGATCAAAATCATTGAGATATCGATATGCATACACAAAATGGCGTGCTTTGGGATGTTCATTTCGCAATCGTTTCATCGTCTCATCAAATTTATCATAAGAGGTTATATATGTAATAAACTTTGATTTTTTGACCTCTAAAGTATCATAATATTCTTTATCTACAAACTTCATTATTTATTGATTTAGTTAATTAGATTGTTATAAATCTCTTTGACACTGTCACCTGTTAGCTTTGATAAAATTTTTGCTTTTTGTTTTGGAGGTAACTGTAACTCATAAATATCTTCTTCTGTTATTACACCTCTATTTAAATTTGCTACATTTTTAATCACAACTACCCATTCTCCTCTTATCGTAGCAAGTTTAAGTTCTTCATAGATCTTAGAGATTTTTCCTTTATATCTTTTTTGATATTTTTTAGTAAGCTCTTTTGTTAAAAAAATCTCTCTATTGCTATCAAAAGAGTTAATCTCTTCTAATAATTTCAATAATCGATGGGGTGATTCATATAAAATAGCTAAATTTTCACTATTCATTACTTTATCTAACATATCTTTTCTATTCGTACCTTTATGTGGTAAAAAGCCAAAAAAAGTAAATGTTGTATTTGAAAAACCGCTACTTGCATACGCAGTTAAAATAGCATTTGCACCAGGTAACACATCAAACTCTATATTATTTTCTAAGCAAAAATCAACTAAAAAACTACCTGGATCACTTACGCAAGGCATTCCTGCATCACTCATGTAGATACATTTTTTTGTTTCTAATAGTATTTGATTATCTTTGGTTAAAAAACTTTTTTCGTTATGGGAGTGAACACTTATATAGTCATAGTAGGGAAGTATTATTTCAAGTCTTTCCTGAATAAGAGAGATGAGTTTTTTTGTGACTCGTGTGTCTTCACACAAGATAAGTTCACCATCTTTTAGAACTTCAATAGTTCTAAAAGATATATCTCCTAAGTTACCAATAGGAGTGGGAACAAATGCAAGCATTATTTCATTGCGTATCTAGCTTTGAATTTTTCAACTCTACCAGCAGCATCAACAATTTTTTGTTCACCTGTAAAGAATGGGTGACATTCAGCACAAATATCGATTTTCATTGTCTCTACATTTGATTTAGTTTCAAATGAGTTTCCACAAGCACAAGTTACTGCACAAGTTTTGTAATCTGGGTGTATCTCTTTTTTCATGATATCTCCTTTTTATTTTATACTAAAGGGTCGAGTCTAGATGTCGCCCTTTATTAAAAGTTGCGAATTATACAAGATTTAAGCTAAAATTAAAATAAATCGATAGTACTATTTTCTTCAGGAGTATAATGTGCTATTTTACTTCTTCCTTTATTTTTTGCTTCACTCAGAAAATTGTCAGCATTTTTTAACACTTGATTAATATCTTTACTATCTTCTGGGAAAAAAGATATTCCGATGCAAATAGTTTTTTGTAAAACTTGATTTGTTTCTTCATCTACAGTAATTTTTGCTTTTGCAAATTCTTCTATAATTTTAAATGCGATTGTTTCTGCTTCATCATTTGATTTTAAATTTACCAATGCCACTAGAAATTCATCCCCTGTTAATCTTGCAACTATGTCAAATTCTTTAATAACCGAGTGAATCACTTTTGCTAACTCTATTAATACTTTATCACCAATCTCATAATCAAATTCTTCTATAACTGCTTTGAACCTATCAATTCCTATCATTAAAAAAGCAATATTTTCCTCTTTTGCTTTTGATAAAGATATTATTTTATGAATTCTTTCTATCAAATATTTTCTATTATGAACATTTGTTACGCTATCTATGGAAGATGATTCTATATGATGTTTTTTAATAATTCCATTTTGTAATATTGGAGAGATTAAAAAAAATGCTGCATCAATAAAATCTTTATCGTTATCAATTAAATCATATTGTTTTTTTGTTTCAACAGCAAAAGATACTACTGCGTTTAAATCTGTATGAGTATTGATAATAAAGAAAAAAGAGAATTCATCATCTAAGTAAAAATCTTTTCCTTTTTTTAATATTAATGTATTATTTTCATTATCAAGATCAAATAATGAAAATCTAATATTAGCCACTCCATATTCTGTCTCTAACCATGAAACAAGTGTATCAGCCATCTCGTCAAGGTTTTCACTAAACTGTAACTGATCATATAAGGTGTAGATATCCTCTAACATTTTTATTTTTTGTTGATCTTTAACAGCCAATTTGATAAGGTTAATCATTTTATCTTTCATAAATAAATTTTAACGCTTATATACTTAGTTTAGAGTAAATTTTATACGAAATATTTTTATAATTAAAACTTAGGTAATTTGCATGTAAAAGAAGCCTTTCATATCCTGTTGTTTCAATTCTTTTTTTTGAATCTAGTTTTTTTAAAAGATATTCATCTGCTATCTCTTCATCTATACCATAAATAGGATCTCCCACTATACGATGACCGATACTTTCTAGATGCACTCTTATTTGATGCTGTCTTCCTGTATGTGGTGTAGCTTCTACTAAAGTTTGATTTTTTAACTTATCATATTTGAGTGGTTTTATAAAAGTAAAAGACTCTTTTCCATCATCAGATGTTTCCATTTTAACACCTATTTTACTATTTGTAGCTTTTTTTATCCCTTTATTTATCCCTATTTCTTCTGTGATTTCTCCATCAACAACTGCTAAATAATTTTTATCATACTTCTTATTTTCAAACATCTCTTTTAATATTATATCACTATACTTATTTTTAGTTACAAGAACTAAACCTGATGTTTCTTGATCAATTCTATGTGCTAAATTTGCACCTTCTCCAAAATGATATCGTATCTCATCGAGTAAGGTATATTCTGTATTTCTAGACGTTGGATGTACCATTACTCCAGAGGGTTTATCAAAAATTGCGAAATCTTCTGTTTCGAAAATTGGATTAAGTCCTCTTGTTTGCCCTTCAAACATAGCAACTTGAATAAATTCACCTTTTACTTTTTGACCATTTTGTAAGACTTTATTATTTTCATCAAAAACTCGCCCTTTTGCAATCATTTTTTGAGAAGTTGAGATATTTAATGTTGTGTTATCTATAAGGAATTGTTGAATTTTTTTGTTCTCACCTTGCTCAATTAAAAACTTTTTTAATACAAATGGCATATCTGTCCTAGAATTATAATTTTTTGTAATTTATTGTATCTTAAAACTAACTAATTGCATATTAAGTAATTCTTTTGTAAAATTCGTAACTTTTTTACACACTAAGGAGATATGTGAGTGATATTACGTTAGTTGTTTTATGTGCTGGAGAATCAACAAGATTTGAATTATCAGTAAAAAAACAATGGATTAGAATCGGGGATGAACCTTTATGGTTAAATGTAACAAATAGACTATCATCTTATTCTAACTTCTCAAAGATTATTGTTGTTGGACATAAAGAGGAAATATCCTATATGGAAAACTACTCTGATAAGTTTACTTATGTACAGGGTGGAAAGACAAGACAAGAATCTATTGTAAATGCATTAGAATATGTAACAAGTAAATTTGTTATGATAACTGATGTAGCAAGATGCTGTGTTCCAAAAGAGATCATCGATGAGCTAATCCTTAACAAAAATAAAGCATCTATAATTGTACCATCCTTAAATGTCTCAGATACTGTCGTTTATAAAAATGAAACTATAGATAGAAATAGTGTAAAAATAATTCAAACTCCTCAATTATCAAATACTGAACTACTGAAAAAAGCTACACAAACTACAACAGAATTTACTGATGACAGTAGTGCTATTAAAAGTATCGGTGGAACTGTATTCTACATTCAAGGTTCAAATAAATCCACTAAAATTACTTTTGGGGAAGAGATTGACACCTTAAAATGCTTATTGAAACCAAATGCAACTACATTTGTTGGTAATGGGATAGATATTCATGAGTTTGAACCTAATAAACAAATGTTTTTAGGTGGCGTTGAGATTGAGTCGAAAAATGGCTTTAAAGCACATAGTGATGGTGATGTTTTAATACACAGCGTTATTGATGCTCTTTTAGGTGCCTGTGGAGCAGGTGATATTGGAGAATTTTTTCCAGATACTGATCCCAAATATAAAGGGGCAGATTCTAAAGAATTATTAAGATTTATTGTGAAATTTATATCAAATGTAGGATATGAAATCATCAATGTCGATTTGACTATTTTAGCTGAAAAGCCAAAAATAAACCCCTATAAAAAGATTATTAAATCTACTATGGCACAACTCTTGAATATTGAAAAACAAAAAGTTAATATCAAAGCAACAACATCTGAAAAAATGGGTTTTGTTGGAAGAGAAGAAGGTGCTTTAGTTCTTAGTAGTGTGACACTAAAATATTATGATTGGATGAATAAATGAATATACTTATACTAGATGAAGAAGTATACCTAGCACAAAAAGTTGCTATGAGACTTCAAGAAGAGGGAAATAACTGTACACATGTATCAAATATCAAAGAGATTGATTTTGATACAAATTATGATGTAGTCTTACTCTCTACAAATATTAGTAGCAGTGATGTACACAAAATAATTGTAAATTTTAAAAATAGTATTGTGATTTTATTAGTGTCATATATCAACGATACAACTGTAACTAAGCCTCTTAAAGATGGTGCGAGTGATTATATTGTAAAACCATTTATAATGGATGAATTAGTAAGAAAAATTTATCATTATGATGAATTTAAAAGATTAAAACAAAATAATTTAAATCTTGAAAATTACATTAACTTTGCATTTAGTAATATTGAAGAAGTAGAAGAGATACCTAAAACTCTTCCTTTTGCAATAGAAACAAAAGATCAAAGAGTTGCAGATAAAATTGTATTTGATATAGCTAAAAAACTCAACAAAACAATTAAATTTGTATCTTTAGAGAAACAAACTAAAATAAATCCAGATGATTTTAAAAATGACTTATTATATATTTATGATTTTCATTATGCTAAAAAAGCATCTAAAGACTTGATATTAAATACAATAGAAAACTATGATGTGATAATTTGTTCTCTTGAAGATATAGATGAGATCAAATACCCTAAGATTACTATAGAGTCTACAAATAAACTCTCTATGGTAGATTCTATACTTACAATTAATGATTATGTTAAATTGATGGTGGTAAGTTTCCAAAATAAATATCCTGATACTGAGCTTAGTAGAAGATTAGGGATTAGTAGAAAATCTCTTTGGGAAAAAAGAAAAAAATTTGGTATTGAAAAAAATAGAGGTAACTAGATGAGAAAATTTTTTCTAACTGTTGGCTTTAGTGGATTAAGTCCTAAAGCACCTGGTACTGTAGGAAGTTTTGTATCATTAATTCTAGCATTATTACTCCTTCAGTATCTACATATCTCTACATTATTTTTATTGGCCTTACTTATCTCTGTAGTAGCCGTTAAACAGATTAATATCTATGAAGCAGAGGTTGGGACTCATGATAGCTCTGAGATAGTTATAGATGAATTAGCAGGGATGTGGATAGCACTTGCAATTGCAAATGCTACAGCAGATAATTATCTTGTTGCAACCTTAGCATTTGTTTACTTTAGAATTTTTGATATCTATAAACCTTCAATAATAGGAAAAATTGATAGAGATGTTGAAGGTGGTTGGGGAGTTATGGGTGATGATATGGTAGCAGGTCTTTTTGCAGGACTTTGTACAAGTATGACATACTTCTTACTTTTAAAATATAATCTAATTTAACGACTTTTTTCGATATAGGTATTTCAACCTATATCTTAATCAAACTTCATTGAGAAATCAAGCCACGTTGCTTGATGAATAATACTTCCACTACTTATTGCATTGATACCCGTTCCTAAATAACTTGTAATTGTTTCTTGTGTAATATTTCCACTTGCTTCTAATAAAATATGCGGATACTTATCATCCCTAAATTTTGAAACAGTTTTTATTTGTTCTGGTGACATATTGTCACACATTATAATATCTGCACCTGCATTCATAGCTTCTTTTACTTGCTCAAATGTTTCACATTCAATCTCTATTTTTGTAACCCATGAGATTCTTTTTCTTGCTTTTTTAACAAACTCTTCAAGATCATCAATCGTTTTAAGGTGTGTATCTTTTAACATTAAACAATCATCTAGTCCTAGTCTATGATTAATTGCCCCACCTACTCTACTTGCATATTTTTCAAAATTTCTTAATTGTGGTCTAGTTTTTCTAGTATCTAATAATACAACATTACTATCTTTTAAAAGTTGTGCATATCTATTTGCACTTGTTGCTATTCCTGAAGCATGTTGTAATAAATTTAAAAAAGTTCTTTCACTACTAAGTAAAACAGATGCTTTCCCTTCAAGTTCAGCAATAACATCACCCTTAAAAACAGCTTCTCCATCTTTTATCAAAAACTTACAATCAAACTTTTCAGCACGTGCTAAAACTTTTGCATATTTAACTCCAGCTAAAACACCATCGTCTTTAGCAATAACTCTTGCAGAGAATCTTCCTTTTGGTGCTATATCAAAAAAAAGGTCACCTCTTCCATTATCTTCTACAATTGCATTTTTAACAAATTTTCTTATATTGATTCCCATACTTATACCTCAAACATTCTATTTAATGCAATTTTTGCATACTTTGCAACTTCTTCTGGAATTATAATTTCGTTTTCGTATGTTTCATTTTTAATAGAAAGTAAATTGTTATATAAATCTTCAAGTACTGTTTCATTCATGGTAGGACACTCAGGTTTTGTAGAACTTAGTACATATGTATTTGTAGGGCGTAGTCTATTTACCATATTAAACTCTGTTCCTACTACCACCTTTTGTTCGGCAGGAATCTCTTTTGTTATATAGTTTATTAGTTGTGAAGTTGAACCAACAAAATCTGCTTTTTCAACAACTGCAGGATCACATTCAGGATGAACAGCTACTAAAATATCTGGGTATTTTTCTCTGTAAAATTCTATATCATCAGGTGTAAAGAGTTGGTGTACTGAACAAAATCCATTAAAACAAATAATATCAGCTTGTTTTACATCTTCAATATCATGTACCCCAACTACTGCCGACTTTAGTTTCATTTGGTTAGCAAAGTTTTGCCCTAAACAACGATCAGGAACAAAAAATATTTTTTTACCACTTTCTAAACCTTTAGTGATAATTTTAAAAGCATTTGAACTCGTACAAACAAATCCACCCATTTTACCAACTTCTGCTTTTACTTCAGCAGATGAGTTTATATATGTTATCGGTAAAATATCCTCGTTTGCGATTCCTGCATCATTTAGTGTTTTTAAATTAGATTTAAAATAATCAACATCAATCATTTTAGCCATTGCACAACAGGCAATTTTAGGCATCATAACTCTTTTTTGTGGTGCAAGTACTTTTAAACTTTGTCCCATAAAACCAACACCACAAAATATTATATTTTTTTGTGGTGCTGCCATACCTTTTTTTGCTAATTCCAAACTGTCTCCAGTTATATCCGCCATTTCGAAAACTTCATCTTTTTGATAAAAATGCGCCACAATTGCAACATCAAGTTCTTGTTTTAATTTTTCAATCTCTTCTTTAAAATTCATCTATTTTATTTCCTAAATTTTCTATATTCGTAAATATATCAAATTATTAGTTATATATAGATATTATGGAAGCTAATTACGTCCTAGATTCTCTATTTTCGAACTATTTATCTCTTCAAATCTTAAAATCTCTTTTCCAAAATGATCTTTTTTAAATGTTATAGCATCACTTTTATGCTCAAATGGAATAAGTTCATGTCCCATAGGCCCAGTGATATCACTACTTGTTACAAAATATGCTTTTGTAGCATCTATTGTTTTTTGACTATAATAATCTAAAACTAATATTTTTGAAATTTTATCTTTTGAATAGAGTTCATAATTTCCCCATTTTTTAGGGTTTAAATAAAATTTCATCATATCTTTTGCCCCATCAAATGAAAAGTGGTGTTCGTGGTCACCATGTATAAAATATAATTGTGTAGCCCATTTTGGATATTTATATACATACATTCCACACACTGGACATTTTTCCTCTTTTCCGACATTTATTTGTAAACTATCTTTTTTATCATCTTCAAATCTTTTAACTTCCCAAAGATATAATGAAACTGCTTGAAGTTTTTTCTCCTCTAAATTTTTACAAATACGTTTTTCTCTCAGATAAGCTTTTAATTCATTTATATTTACAAAGTTCGTCATATCTACATTTTGGTTACAAGCTTTCATAAAGAGTTTTTTTCCCATAGGGTATACTTTTTTTTGTTTCTTTTTTGTTACCATCATAATATCTTTGATTAAAGATGATTTTGCCATCTCTAACGCTGTCGAAAAGTCTACTATTTTTCCTTTATATTTAGATTGAAATTCAAATGCATCTTTTTTTAATTCAAATGCGAGCTTACTTACTTTTGTCATAGTTCCAGGGATACTTGAACCCACTAAGTAAAAAGCTTTATTTGCATCTATAACCTTTTCAGTTTTTGCATCTACTACTTGAAAGTTCGTCATATTTTTATGTTTTTCTATATCCATGGCCAAACATCTAATACTACAATATTGCTTTTTTGTTCCATCTTCTAACTGTGCTAAATGTGAAGTTTTATAAAACATGCTTAATTTCATACCACATACTGAACACCACTCTTTTTTTGCACCATCTTGTACTAATAAAGGTTTATTAGTAGCCTCTTTTAAAAATCCATTTGCGTTTGCAAGTGTACTTAGTACGAATATCGACATTAAAATTATTTTATTAAATTTCATATTTTTCCTTTTAATTTACATTATTTTAACAAATTCTTGTTAATTATATGTTAATTATGAATAAAACATTATTTTGATAAAATACGCTAATTAACAAAAAGGAAATTTATGGACTTTTTTTCAAATCCAAACATTATATTTTATATCTTAGCTTATTTAATCGGTTCTATTCCATTTGGTCTTTTGCTTGCTAAAAAATATGCTGGAGTAAATGTAAAGGAATCTGGTAGTAAAAGTATTGGTGCTACAAACGTGTTGAGAGTTGTTAAAGAAACTAATCCCTCTTTAGCAAAAAAACTAGGAATTGCAACAGTTCTTTTAGATGCTTTAAAAGGTGCTTTTGTAATCTTAATCGCTTTATCATATAACATGAGTACTGAAACTTTATGGGCGATTGCCGTTATTAGTGTTTTGGGACATTGTTATAGTGCTTATTTAGGGTTTGAAGGAGGAAAAGGTGTTGCTACTGGTCTTGGTGTATTTTTAGTACTTATTCCATTGCCAACTTTAATAGGAGCACTTATTTGGGGATTTTGTGCAAAAGTATTAAAAATATCTTCAATCTCTTCACTCCTAGGTCTTATAGGTGTAGTTATCTCTGCTATTATTTTAAATAATGGTTTAAATATAGAATCAAACGCCCCTATGTATATTATTACTTTTATTATTTTCTACAAACATATTCCAAATATTGTACGATTAGTAAAAGGTGAAGAGGGAAAAGTTGCTTAAGAAAACAACTAGCATGAAAGTATCTATCAATAGTTTAACATTTAAAACTATTATAGGTATTTTACCATTTGAGAGAATAAAAAAACAAAAAGTTATTTTAGATATCTCTTTTAAATATAAATTTTTTAAAGGACAAAAGGATTTTGTTGACTATAGTCATGTTGCAAATATGGCTAAACTTATCATGAAAAAAGAAAAATTTTTATTAATAGAAGACGCTATCATATATCTTGAGAGAGCATTAAAAAAAGAGTTTAAAATATCAAAACTTCAGGTAAAAATTTCTAAACCAGATATTTTAAAAAATTGTAAAGTAAGCGTAAGTAACTAGTAACTAGATACTAAGTCTAAAAAATCACTTTTATAGATAAGTATCTCTTTTGTAGCTTTATTATAAATAAATCTTTTATCACCACTTTTAACTTTGTCTAAGATCATATGTTTTATTTGAGCATCTGTTTTATTATAATTTCTCATAAATACAAAAAACTCTTTTAATTCCATAAATTCCATATTTACTTCAGAGGTAGGATGTACATTGTGTTGTGATTGCTCTTTTTTATTTACATTTTGTATTGAATTTTCTTTGTGATCAAGTCTATAAATATTTCGCATCTCGTTAAATGCACTTTTTAAAAGATCAACTTCACTTTGAAAAACACCTAACATTTGTGTTTGTGTTTTATCTAATCTACTGATTTCACTTGTATATTGTTTTTTCATAAACTTAATAGTTTTTTTCAACAAATGAATCTGTTCATCTTTGGATTGTAATATTTTATTTTCTAAATTTTTATAATCATTAGGTTGATTTTGTGTATTTATATTTTGTGTTTTAGATAATGTTTGTGTTTTTATTTCACTATCATCAACATACACAAAAATTTTACCATCTTTTTTAATAGAATCAAGTTGCCCTTTTTTAATACGATAGTGTATCCCTTGAAGAGATAGTCCTAATAATTGAGCTGCATCATTACTTGAAACTAATTTTTTCAAAATTTTGTCCTATTTGTTGTCTTCACTATCAACAGTAATTACTGTATGTACATTCCCTCTAGGGTTATAATCTGCAATAACTTTCAGTTTTTTAGGTTGAAGATTTTTATATAGTGTATCATAAATTTCATTTGCACTATTCTCGTGAGAGATATGTCTATACATAAATGAATTAATATATAATTTTAGTGCTTTTAATTCTATCACTTTTTCGTTTGGAACATATTCTAATTTAATAGTAGCAAAATCAGGATATCCACTTCTTGGACATAAACACATAAATTCTGGCAACTCAATATTTATTTTATAGTTTTTTTCATGTTGGTTTGGCCAATAGTTTTCACTTGCGTCTACATCAAATTCTCGAATCTCTTTTTCACCGTATTTCATACAATATTCCCTTTAATATCTACTTTTAAGTTCATTATACAAAAAATTATGTTAAATTCTGATAATTATAAAAGAAGAGGTTTTAAATGGATTTATTGTCAATTATTGTTGCCATATTATTTTTATCTTTAGTATTAAACTTACTATTGAAAAAAGTAAATATATCTCCTATTGTTGGTTATATATTTACAGGGATGATAGTTGCATTATTTTTAGATATTATAAATATAGACCAAAATAATATAGAACATATAGCAGAGTTTGGTATAGTTTTTTTAATGTTTACAATAGGTCTGGAGTTTTCTGTTACCCATTTAAAGCAGATGAAAAAAGAGGTATTTGTTTTTGGTACATTACAAGTTGTTGTCACAACTTTATTATTTACATATGTTGCCCACCTCGGTTTTTCTTTGGACATGAAAACATCAATTGTAATAGGTGCTGCACTTGCATTATCTTCAACAGCAATAGTATTAAAAACTTTAAATGAAAATGGTGATATACATAGACCTTATGGAAGAAACAGTGTCGGTATTTTAATTTTTCAAGATTTAGCGGTTATCCCTATTTTGCTAATGATAACTATACTTTCAGATTCTACGGTATCTCTTAATGAGATGCTTTTAAATACTTTATATTCTGCAATTATTGTTGGTATTATTTTATTTGTATCTGGTAAATATATAGTTGAAGTATTTTTAGCGTATGTTGTAGATACAAAAATTGAAGAGCTATTTATTATGGCAATTATTCTTGTTGTTTTAGCTTCTGCGTTACTTGCACATACATTTGGGTTCTCTTATTCTCTAGGTGCCTTCATAGCTGGAATGCTTATTGCAGAGACAAAATATAAGTACCAAATTGAAGCAGACCTTGTGCCATTTAGAGATATTTTACTTGGTGTATTTTTTCTTTCTGTTGGAATGCAAGTAAATTTTGCAACAGTAGTAGATAACTATCTTATTATTGTAGGATTAACAGTAGCTATTCTAGCTATTAAAGTGGGTATTATTTTTATAATATTAAACTTTTTTTCACATGCAAAAAGAGCATTAAAAACAGCACTTACTTTAGCACAAGTTGGGGAGTTTTCATTTGCAGTATTAGCATTAGCAAGTACAAATAGTTTATTAGATGAGCAACTCAATCAAATTATGATTTCAGTTGTAATACTCTCTTTACTTTTTACCTCACTTGTAATACGCCATGTGAGAACATTTGTAAAATTTTTTGACAAAGAAGCTTTAGATATAATAGAAGAACCTGTAATGGCAAATGCTGGGATCAAAGATCATATTATTGTATGTGGTTACTCACTTTTAGGGCAAAAGATAGTAAAAAAACTAAAGTATTTAGGAATTAATTATGTTGCTATTGAACATGAAAGACAACATGTTCAACAAGGAAAAGAAAATGGAGATATTGTATTTTTTGGAAATGCTGCATCACAAACAATGTTGAACTCTTTATATATAAAAGATGCAATTGCTGTTATAATTGCAATTGATAATGACGAAAAAATTAGATTGATTAGTCAAACCATAAAAAATATTGATCCTAATATATCAATCACCGTTAAAATATCTCATGAATCTCAATTTGAAGAGTTTGAAGATTTACATATTGATGCTTTTGTGCATGAATATGAACTAGTAGCAAGAAGACTTATAGAGAAAGCTACAAAATGTACACTAAAAGAAAAGGTTTTTAAATAGATGGCAAGTTATAAATACGAATTAGAAGATGATTTAGAGTTAGAAGAACCAAAAAAATACAAAGTATTTTTACTTAATGATGATTTTTCAACAATGGATTTTGTTATACAAATCCTAACAGTTGTTTTTAGAAAATCACTCGAAGAATCAGAAGCTATAATGTTAGATGTACATAACAATGGTAAAGCAATTTGTGGTATATATACAAAAGAGATTGCTTTAACAAAAGTTGCACAAGTAAAAACAATGGCTAGAAAAGAAAATTTTCCTTTAAAAGCTGTTGCAGAGGAAGAATAATATGATTCACAAAGATTTACAACAAGTATTTACACATGCAATTAATTATGCAAGAGCAAATAACCATGAATATATAACAGTAGAACACATATTTGTATATTTACTCAAATCAAAATCTATAATTAATCTTCTCACTCAAATGGATATGGATGTAGATTTTTTATACAAAAGTTTAAAAGAGTATATTTTAGAAAATACACCAAAGTATCCTATTGAATTAGAAAATACAGATCCTATTGAAACAATAACACTCACAAATACAATAGAACAAATGGTTACGCATGCTTCATTATCAGGGAAAAAAGAATCTACTGTTGAAGATATGTTTGTATATATTTTAAAAGATGAAAAAGCATACTGTACTTATCTTTTACATCAACAAGGATTAGAAAGAATTGATATTCTTGAGGAGATTAGTCATGGAGAGTCTTCTGAAGATGAGGAGTTTGATATTGATGAGAATATAGACTTCAAAAAATTAGATAAATCAAAACTCAAAGAGGAAACACCTTTGGAGCAAAATAGTGTTGAACTTGTAGAATTAGCACTCGATGGTAAAATAGATCCGGTTATAAATAGAGATAAAGAGATAAAAAGAGTTGTAGAAATTTTAGCACGAAGAAAGAAAAACAACCCTATTTTACTAGGTGAAACTGGTGTTGGTAAAACAGCTATTGCAGAAGGATTAGCTTTAGCCATTGCAAATGAAGAGGTAGCAGATTTTTTACTTGATGCTAAAGTGTATTCACTGGATATGGGTTCAATGCTTGCTGGAACAAAATATAGAGGTGATTTTGAAAAGAAACTCAAAGCAGTTTTAAAAGAGGTAAGTAAAAAGAAAAATGCTATCTTATTTATTGATGAAATTCATACTGTTGTAGGTGCTGGTGCTGTTGGTGGAAGTACCATGGATGCATCAAATATCTTAAAACCAATGCTTAGTAGCGGAAAACTTCGAGTGATTGGTGCTACTACTTATGAAGAGTATAGAAATGATTTTGGAAAAGATCGAGCTTTTAGTAGAAGATTTGCAAAAGTGGAAATAAAAGAGCCTTCTATAGAAGATTGTGTAACTATTTTAGAAGGACTAAAAAATAAATATGAAGAGTTTCATGGGGTAACGTATACAGATGAAAGTTTAGAGTTAGCAGCACAATTAAGTAAAAAATTTATCACAGATAGGTTTTTACCAGATAGTGCAATTGATGTAATTGATGAAGTTGGTGCAACTATTAAGCTAGAAAAAAAGTCAAAAAAGAATATTAAAATTACTGCAAAAGATGTAGAAAAAACAATTTCTCACATTGCTCAAATACCACCTAAAACGGCAACCTCTTCTGATCTTTCATTACTAAAAAAACTTGAAACAAATCTTCAAAAAAGAGTATTTGGACAAGATGATGCTATTACAAAAATTGTAAAAGCTATCAAGATAAATAGAGCAGGACTAGGAGTTGCTAATAAACCTGTAGGAAGTTTTTTATTTACAGGAAGCACAGGGGTTGGTAAAACAGAAGTTGCTAAAGAGTTAGCTCATGTAATGGGTATACACTTTGAAAGATTTGATATGAGTGAATATGGTGAAGCACATACAGTAAGTAGGCTAATAGGAGCACCTGCTGGGTATGTAGGACATGAAAAAGGTGGTTTACTAACAGAAGCTATTAAAAAACATCCTCATACAGTTCTTTTACTCGATGAGATAGAAAAAGCACATCCTGATTTAATGAGTTTATTACTCCAAGTGATGGATAATGCAATACTAACAGATAATAATGGTACAAAAGTAGATTTTCAAAATGTTATACTTATCTTAACATCAAATTTAGGGGCAACTCAAGCAAATATTATGGGGTTTGCAAAAGATGACGGACTCAATGAAGATAAAGCAGTGAAAAAGTTTTTTGCGCCAGAATTCAGAAATAGACTTGATGCAACAGTGAAGTTTGAATCGTTAAGTGAACCTATTCTTATCAAAATTGTTTCTAAATTTATACAAGATTTAGAAGAGAGTGTATCTGATAAAAAGATCTCGATTTCGTTAACTATTAAAGCAAAAAAAGAGTTAGCAAGACAAGGGTACGATAAATTAATGGGTGCACGTCCACTTCAAAGAGTTATTACAGAAAAGATAAAAGTACCTCTTACAGATGAGATACTTTTTGGGAAACTTAAAGATGGTGGAACAGTTAAAATAGACTTTAAAAAAGATGAATTTTCATTTATTTTTACTTCAACAAAACAAGAGGAAACTAAATAATTAGTTTCCTAGTTTATCACAGCCCCAAGATTCCAAATAGGTAGCATAATTGCTAAAATTAACCACAACACTACTAATGATATTATCAATATCATTAGAGGTTCAATAGTAGAAGAGAAGTTTTTCAAACTTTTTTGAAATCTCTTTTTATATAGGCTAGTTATATCTGACAAGATTTGTTCATACTCATTTGTATGGTCAGCTGTATATAAGAGCTTGATTGTTAAGGTATCAAATAAACTACTTTTTTCAAATGCTTCTGCTACTGAAGAACCATTTTTTATAGTACTTAGTATAAAATTCATTCGCTCTTGTATATAGAGGTTTTGAACTATATCTTTACTATTTAAAACAGCCAGTTGAAACTGATATTTTGACTTCACAATAATAGAAATAGATAAAAACAATCTATAGAAATAATAATCTTGTATTACCTTACTCAAAAATGGAATATTTAGAAGAATCAATCTATCAAAATATCGTTTATTTTTTTGAAAAATAATACTCCCTACAACAAATAATAAAATTGATATCAACACTATAACGAAACCATAATCTAAAAAAATATTTTTAATACCCAATAAAACTTGTGTAGAGAAAGGGATCTCATCTTTTAACAATATAAACAAAAAATCAAAATTTGGTAATACATAAATAAAAATCATCGCTATGGATATAGCTAAAGAAACAATCAAAATAAGTGGATACCTCATCACCTCTTTAAATTTTTCTTGGCTTTGAATATTTTCATGTAAAATCTCTACTAAAGAGTGTATTGCTTCTTTTATATTTCCATTTTCAAAACCAAGTTTTAAAAATAAAAGTACAGTAACTCCTAAATAGTTTTCATAGTTTTTAAGTGCTTTATCTAAAGGAGTAGAAGAGGATAATGCTTTTTTAATTTCTAATAATATAGTATTTAGTTTATCTTCGTTTTTTGACTTCAATAATAATTCAATCGACTCATGGAAACTCAAGTTTGCCCCTAACATTAAATCTAATTGAGAAAAAAGTTCATACACTTTTTTTTGATTATTTTGACCTACTGTACTAATGTTTTTCTTATATTTTATGGTTACCTTTTTTATTGAAATAATATTTTCTGGATAATCCTGAAGTGATTTCAGTTCATCTTCACTCGATGCTTCTAGTGTAATCTTTTTTAGTTTATTATTTTTTTGATAAATTATTTTATATTTCATTTTAAACTTTACTATAATACTCTTCTAGAGTTGTAATCCCATCTTCAACAAGCTCCATTGTATTTTCCTGTATTGTTTTAAAACAAATCGTATCTATATAGTTTTTTATCTCATGTGTATTTTTATTTTCTGATATCATTGTTGCAATTTTTTTATTTATACTTAATACTTCTGATACAACTTTTCTATCTTTATAACCTGTATAATTGCATTTATCACAACCTTTAGCAATATAATACTTTGAGTTATCCTCTTGACTTTTGCAGTTTTCACATAAAACACGTACCAACCTTTGAGATAAAATCATTTTTAAAGTAGAGGCAATCAGGTATGTTTTTGCATTTAAATCTAAAAGCCTTGTGAGTGTTTCTAATGCATTATTCGTATGAAGTGTAGCAATAACCAAATGTCCTGTAAGAGAAGCTTGCATTGCAATTTGCAAAGACTCGCTATCTCTAATTTCTCCTATTAATAATATGTCTGGATCTTGTCTTAGTATATTTTTTAAAACCTCTTTGTAGTTTAAATTTATCTCATTATTTATATTTACTTGCATAACTCCATCTAGTTTATATTCGACAGGATCTTCAATGGTGATAATTTTTTTGTTTTTTGTATTTATACTACTCAACATAGAATATAAACTTGTGGTTTTACCACTACCTGTAGGTCCTGTAACTAAAATCAGTCCTTGGTTTAAGTGTATCGATTTTTGAATGATTTCTAATGTAGATGTAGAAAAGCCTATAGTATTGATATCTTTTTGTATATTTCCATTGTCTAAAATTCTTAATACGATAGATTCACCATGTACTGTGGGTAATGTGGATATTCTCATATCATAACAAGTTTCATTTATCTCTCTTGTAAATCGTCCATTTAGAGGCTTTCTTCTTTGAGAGATATCTAAGTTTCCAAAATATTTTATAATTGAACTTATTAAAGGGTATAGTTCAATATGAAAACGAAAAATTTGGTTTAGCTCTCCATCTATTCTCACTCTTATGATGATACTCTTATCTAATGATTCGAAATGTATATCACTTACATTATGAACTATTGCAAAAGAAAATAACTCATTCATAAAACTAATAATATAAGAGTTCTCATTTTCTTTATGTATATGATTAATAGCATCATTTGCTAGTGCATAAAGATTTTGTTTAAAGTCTAAGTATTGTAACTCTTTACTAATTGCACTTTGACTTGTTCTGATAAATTTCACTGGTTTATTAAATAACTCTTTTATTTTCATCAGTTCGTTTTGTTTTGTTGATATAGCTACTAAAATAGATAACTCTTCATTTTTTATAGGTAAGATATTGTTTCTTACAAGTGTTTCATAGTCTATAGTATTTGACAAAGAGTAGTCTATGTCATATTGTAATAAAATATCATTCATAACTTAAAACCTTTAGTATTTTTTGTTTCTTTTGGATATCAAATAACTCAATTGATTCTTTATTTATATTTACTACTCTATATCCATCAATAACATCATTTTGTTTATACCAAATACCTTCTATTAGTACTTCATTTGCAACTATAGCCATTATTTTAATTTCATCTCTTAGGACAACCGGAGTGTTTTTTTCTGATTCAAATAAGTTTTCTACTCTCTGCTTTGTTATAATAGGAGTATCATCGTTATAAAAATAGTTCTTTTTTACTACAATAGTTAACGTTAACCCATCATTATTTTCCGTAATCTCAAAACTGATGATATGAAAATGATTTTGTATCTCTAAAAGTAGGTTAACTAGTGAGTTAAAATCTCCATCTATTTTTAGTTCTACATGATTTTTATAAAGCCTATACTCATCTATAACAATATCTCTATTTTTAGATTGTTTAGTCATATAATTTACTAACTCTAAATCTGTGATAAAAGATACTTTAGTATTCTTTAGCTTACTAGATTTTGTGATTATATCTGATTGAGTTGTTTCTTGTACCTCTTGATTGATAAAAAATCCAATGATATCTTGGTGATAAATAAAAATAAATCCATAAAATATAAGTATGATTAAATAAACTTCTATTTTTTGTACTATTCGTAAAGAATTAAAATATTTTTTAAAGTTCAACTATCACATCCATACTAAAAGCTTTTTTCATAGAATCATATTTTAAAGATTTCATGAGAATTTTATATTTTGAATTATTCAAAAATATCAATAACTCATCTTTACTTTGATGAAAAAGAACCATCTCTATTGTATTGTTTTTAAAGTATAACTTTTTGGTTAGTAGATGATGATTTACCATCTCCTGAAAAAGAGGGAGTATATTATCTAATGGTTTGTTATGCAAATAGGGAGTTTCCTGACTATTGGTAACTTTATTTGTATTTGTTATGAGTGTAGAACTATTATCATAACTAAAATATAGCATCAAACAAAAAGAAAAAAAACTAATCATCAAAAAATAACGAAAAAATCTAAAACTCTTATCTTCATAAATAGGATATATTTTATAGTTTTGTGTTTGCACTGATGATTGTAGTTTTTTATTTTTGAGTATATTTAACTCTTCAGATTCTATAAATTTTACTTTAATATCTTTTATATTATATAACTGCGAAATATATGTTTGTATCTCTTCTAAACTATTATTAGATGTTTTTTTAAAAAGTATTAATTTTTTATTCTCAAAAAATACAAAATATGTAAATGTGACATAAACTACATTATCATTCTCTTCTATACCTTCAAAAGAATTCTCCAGAAATAAAAAAGGTTCTAAAAAAATGTTGTTAGTGTTTTTAGGAAAAATAATCAACTCATACGTAGAAGTTGTTTCATGGTAACTATAATAAAAATAACTCTCTGTATTAAAAGTTAAATCACTTTGGAGTAATGATGTACGAAAAAATGTAAAAAGATTTTTGGATTGAATTGGTTCTGTAACCTTGATACTAAAAGTAAGAAACTCTTTCGTATCAAGGATTTGCATTTAGATTGTACTCTTTTTAGTCAAAATTATATCCCATCTCTTTGAGTGTACTTTTATTTTTTGTCCACCCTTTTTTAACAGAAACAAATAACTCTAGATATACTTTTTTCTGAGTTAATCTTTCGATTTTTTTTCTAGCACTGTACCCTATTCTTTTAATAGCAACAGCACCTTTTCCGATAATCATCCCTTTTTGAGTAGATTTTTCTACAACTATGGTCGCTTTAATAACATCGACATTATCTTTCTCTTCAACTTTATCAATTACAACATCCGCTTCATATGGTATCTCGTCACTAATATTATCAAAAATTGATTCTCTAATAAACTCTCTATAAATCTCTCTTAAATGAGATGTTGTCATAATCTCTGTATCAAATAAAGGAGGTGAATCTGGAAGATGTTTTACAATCGCATCTAAAATAGTTTTCTCTTTTGTACCTTTTTTAATAGAAACAGGAATCAATGATTCATATTTATCATCAAATTTTTTGTACTCTTCAATTTTATCAAATAGTTCTGCATCACTCACAAAATCTGTTTTAGTGAGTAATAAAATATGTTTAGTATTTTTAGTGTTTTTAACTAAAAAATCTTCATAATGTTTTGTTTTATCTGTAACAGGAGCTAAATAAAGAATCAAATCACAATCACCAATAGCTTTTAAAGCCTCTTCTAGCATAAATTGATTTATTAGCTTTTCATTTTCATGGATACCTGGTGTATCTATAAATACTATTTGATCATCTTCATTCATTACAATAACATTTGATCTTTTTCTTGTAGCATTTGCTTTATGTGAAACCATTGTAATTTTTTCACCTACTAACCAGTTCAATAACGAACTCTTACCAGCATTTGGACGACCTACAGTTGCTACAAATCCACATCTTGTGTTTGACAAATCTTTTCCTTTTATTCTCTTATATATCTATCTTCTTTATCAAAGTGTAATTTAAATACTTTAAAACATATATTATTATACAATACTTTTAATGAAAGATAAACTATTTGAAAAACCGATAAAAAAACAATTTGAATTTGATGAAGATGTAGCATCTGTATTTGATGATATGTTGTCACGTTCTGTTCCACATTATGAAGAGATGTTAAAACTAACAACTTCATTTTCTTTAAAATACACAAAAGAAAATAGCACTGTTTATGATTTGGGGTGTTCTACTGCTACTACACTTATAAATATTGCTAAAAACTCTGCAACTTCTTTAAATTTGATTGGTATTGATACTTCAAATGCTATGCTAAATCGAGCAAAACATAAAGCAAATGCGTATGGTATAGATATAAAATTTATAGAAGATGATATCTTCAATGTAGATTTTAAATCTTCAAATGTGATTATTGCAAACTATACTTTGCAATTTATACGACCGCTGCAAAGAGAAAAACTTATTCAAAAAATTTATGATAGTTTAGAAAAAGGCTCCATTTTTATTTTTAGTGAAAAAGTTATCACAGATAATAAAATTTTAAATAAACAATTCATAGATGAATATTACAACTTTAAAAAAACACAAGGATACAGTGAATTTGAGATATCTCAAAAAAGAGAAGCATTAGAAAATGTACTTATTCCATATAGTTATGAAGAAAATAAAAAAATGATTTTAGATGCAGGTTTTACAAACTTTGATTGTATATTTAAATGGATCAACTTTGCTACTTTTGTAGCTATCAAATAATCTATAGAATTGCTATTTCATAGAAGTAGCAAGAGCATAAGAGCTACTCCATGCCCAGTGTAAGTTGTAACCACCACAGTCACCATCTACATCAACAACTTCACCTATAAAATATAGTCCTTTTTGAAATTTTGATTCCATAGTTTCTAAATTTATTTCATCTAAAGATACTCCACCAGCGCACACTTCACAAGTTTCAAATCCTTTGGTATCTGTAATAATAAACTCTAAATTTTTGATTGTTTTTACGATTTTTACAATATCCTCTTTCGTTAAGAATTTTGCGTATTGTATATGTTTTGCAATATTTGCATTTAAAATAATATATTTAGCTAGCTTTTTGTTCATAATCCCATCTAGCCATAAAAATAGCTCTTTATCTTGTAAATTCTTAAGCCGTTTAGTAAGTAACTCAATTAACTCTTCAAAACTAAAATCAGGCATAGTATCAACATATATTTTAACACTTTTTTGTGTTTGTAGTTGTTTGGCTATTTGTCTACTGATATCTAAGACCAAAGAGCCAGACACACCATATTTCGTAAATAAAAAATCACCTTTTTTATTCTCGATTTGTGCTTCAATTTTCACACCACTTACAATATCTAGATTTTTATTACTGCTTACTAACTGTACTAAAGATGCTACTGGATTTATAATATTATGTTTAAATTGTTTTGCAAACAGGTATCCACTATCACTACTCCCTAGTTTTGGCATAGCGATACTTCCTGTTGCAATAAT
>Ga0193959_1000097_pt1 | contig 35089 bp, 24 predicted proteins | sample FB_2_MG_FD_140333 | JGI IMG/M metagenome (GOLD analysis project Ga0193959, IMG submission 140333) | Microbial mat bacterial communities from the Broadkill River, Lewes, Delaware, United States - FB_2_MG | ecosystem: Environmental > Aquatic > Freshwater > River > Microbial mats | place: USA... | reverse complement strand
GTTAAAATTCTTGACGTAGAATCTAATGGATCTACCGCAGGATAAATACCTAACTCTGCAATTTTACGAGATAATACTGTTGTTGCATCTAAGTGTGCAAAGGTTGTTGCTGGAGCTGGATCCGTTAAATCATCTGCAGGTACGTAAACCGCTTGTACAGATGTAATAGATCCTCTTTTTGTTGATGTAATACGTTCTTGCATCGCACCCATTTCGGTTGCTAATGTTGGTTGGTAACCTACCGCAGAAGGCATACGACCTAATAATGCAGATACCTCAGAACCCGCTTGTGTAAAACGGAAGATGTTATCTACGAAAAATAATACATCTTTTCCTTGTCCTTCACCAGCACCATCACGGAAATATTCTGCTATAGTTAATCCTGAAAGTGCTACACGAGCACGAGCTCCAGGAGGCTCATTCATTTGTCCGAATACGAAAGTCGCTTTAGATTCTTTCATTCCAGATTTATCAACTTTAGATAAATCCCATCCTCCTTCTTCCATAGAATGCATAAAGTCATCACCATATTTGATAATACCTGACTCTAACATCTCACGAAGTAAATCGTTTCCTTCACGTGTTCTTTCACCAACACCTGCGAATACAGAAAGTCCACCGTGACCTTTTGCAATATTGTTAATCAACTCTTGGATTAATACTGTTTTACCAACACCAGCACCACCAAATAAACCAATTTTACCACCCTTTGCGTAAGGCTCAATTAAATCGATTACTTTAATACCAGTAAATAAAACTTCCGTAGATGTTGATAAATCTTCGAATTTTGGAGCTTGTCTGTGAATAGGTAAACCAGCATCACCAGCTTTAGGTAAATTTCCTAATCCATCAATAGCATCGCCAATAACGTTAAAAAGACGTCCGTAAACATCTTCGCCTATTGGCATTTGGATTGGAGCACCAGTTGCGTGAACTTCTGTTCCTCTACTTAAACCATCTGATGAGTCCATAGCAATAGTACGTACGGTATCTTCACCAATGTGAGATTGTACCTCTAATACTAATTTTGAACCATCTTTTTTGTTGATTTCTAATGAATCATAAATCTTTGGAAGCTCTGAACCAGCAGCGAATTCAACATCGATAACTGGGCCTACAATCTGTGCAACTTTACCTGTAACTTTTGACATTACTTATATATTTTTGTTTTGCAATAATTTAAATCTAAAAAAAACAGTTTTTTCAAACAAGTTGAGTACCTGCGTTTTTCGCGCTGCAAAGATATAGTTTTATTTTAAATACGGAATCTATTTTTTAAGGTTTTTGAGCATAAAAAAACACCTTCATTATGAAGGTGTTTTTTAAGTGTGTTTTAATCTATTTTATTGAAGTGTAACAGGATAATTTGTTGGATAGTTTCCACAATCGTAAAAATTACCTGAAGCTTCAAAGTTTGAACCGTAGGTTTCATCTATAGCTCTCATCATTTCGTTAGCCATAACTGCATATCCTCTAGAGGTAAGATGTACTCCATCCAAGCTTATTAATCCTCCTGTTACTAAATTTGTATTTAGAGTAAAGTTTCCTGAAGTAAGTCCAGTTGTAGCTGCTTCTATAAGAATATCTTTAAAATTAACCAATGCTAAACCATTTTCAGTAGCAATAGATTCTATTGTAAGGTTGTATGCGTCTGTAGCATTTCTTATTGCCGTTTGTTCGCTAGGAAGTAATACCCATTTGTCTTCTAATGGTAGTGTAATACCTTCTGTTGCAAATTGAGCAGCAAGTGCAGCAGGTAATTGTTGTGCTTCTAAAGCGTTAGCATAAGCTTCATTTACAGTTCCAATAATTGAGCTACTAGGTAATACAAATAAATCGTTCGCGTTTGCTTGTCTTGTTTGTCCATAAGTATTTCCTAATAAATTAGCGACTAAAGGCGCTGCTGTTTCAGGTAATCCAAATTGAGCAATAAAAGCAGGGAATGTAGGACTAGCATTTAAAGCGCCTATAATTGTTGTTGAAATATCTGCTAAAGTTTCATCTCTTATAACAACAGCACTAGCTTCAGTTTCAGAAAAAACAATAGTTCTATTAGGATCTACAGCTTCAAAAATTGGGTTTAAGGCTCCAAAAATTGAATTTAATAAAGGAATTTGAGGTCCAAAATCGGGATTAGTTGGATCTAGTGGGTTATGAGGCACTGTCGTAAAGTGTGCTAAACTTGTAATATATGGTACGTTAGTTACCACACCTTTTGCACCATTTGCGACCAAGGCATCAACAGAGGCGCCAAAAGCACTAGCAAACACTACTGGGTCAGTAATATCATTATTCCCATAAGTTGTAGGATCATAGTTTCCAGTTTGATCTACACCACTTCCTCCTGAAGTTGCATAAGATAATACATCATTTCCTCCTATTTCTGAAAGCGTAAAAAACGTTGGGTTTTGTGCAACAGCATCTTCTAGCATAGAAGCCATTGGATTAGAAGCCATCCTTCCAAAATAAGGATTTCCGAATCCGTAACCATTAACACCTAAATGTATGCTTTTTGCGCCAGGAACACCTATATTATTAAAAGGACCACTTAAAACTGTTGTCGCTTCAGTTGTTTGTGTTGCTGGTAAACCTGCAGGTCCTGAACCATCAAAAAACAATCTTGGTCCAAATGCTCCAGAAGGATCTGGGGCACCGTTAAACAGAAGGCCACCTATATTATCTCCCATTAAAGGTTGTGTAAAGTTTCCGCCTCCTAACATTGCAAATTTCATTGATAATAGGTTAGGAAAGGAATTTTCTTGTGTTGCTATAAATAAAGCATTATCTGAAAATCCAGCAGTAAACGATGCGCCAACAGCTACATATTTTGAAAAGTCTGCAGTGCCTGCTACTAATTCAGGTAATGGTTCTTCATTGTTGTTTTTTGTATCTCTTAAGTCTTGAACGAGATCATTCTCGCAGGCTAGCATACCTAATGTTAGTAATGAAAGCGCTATATATTTAATTTTTCTCATTTTTATTTTCTTTTTCCGTTATTATAAATTGTTAATGGTCCAAGACACATAATACTGAGATCCTATAAATCCAGTACCAAATGCTGTGAAGTACTCGTCTTGTAATAGGTTAGTAGCACCTAATTTAAACGTAGATTTTAAGCTTGTAACTCTATAATTAATTTGTGCATCAAGTACATGAAATGCAGGTACTTCTCCATCTCCAAAAGAGGCTTCCCAGAAATAGTTGTCGCTCCATCTCCAAGAAACGTTAAAGCCAAAGTTTTTAAACAATTCTGTTTTACCAAAAGTTGCTTTTACCTTGTGTTCAGGTGTATTAAAGTTAGTTCTGAAATCAGGGTTTCCTTTAACATCAAAATCCATTTTAGCATAGGTGTAATTTGCGCTTAGATCAAAACCGTTAAACACTTTGGTTGAAACTTGAACAGCTGCACCATAAGAGTTTACTTTTTCTTCTGAGTTGGTGTATGTCTGGTATCCAACATAATCACCATTGTTTAAAGCGGCAAGAATTTGCTGTGTATCTGAATTTAATCCAGCAACAGATGCTGGGTTGCTTGGGTCATAACCTGTTAAATCAAAGTTTGATATATCTCCGTATAGAGGTGCTGCCACGTTTTCATTTGCTAAGAAATCTTTATAAGAACTGTAGTAAGCTGAAGCATCAATAATAAAATGATTAAACTTACCTCTATAGCCTACTTCAAATGAGCTTACTTGTTCTGGTTTTACATAATTAGAATTAGCGACATAGTTACTTCCATTAGAACTTGAATCGTGATTAGATAAATCTCCAGCAATAGAAGCAAATAAAGAATTGCTATATGCAGCATCGGCAGTTTGAGTTATTGTTGAAGGTTGCCCTAAGTTGTTTTGTGCAAAAGAACTTACAGCATGATCTCTTTGGTAGCGATCTCCAATATCAGATGCACCACCAACAAGTGTTCCTAATCCGGTTTGTAAACCAATGTATAATGATTGTGTGTCTGGGTTTCTAAATCCAGATTGAAAAGAAGCTCTAAAGTTGTGGTTTTCGTTAACAGTTAAACCAGCAGAGATTCTTGGTGATAAAAACCCATCAAATAATTCAGATTTATCGTAACGAACAGAACCTGTTAGTTTTAATTCTAAATCTTCATTTAATGCTACAGATTTTTGTAATTGTGTATAAATACCTAATTCAGAATATGTAATAGGATCATTAGCATCTGCATAAATGGTTCCAAAAGAATTTAAACGGTAGGTTCTATGCGAACCACCAATTTGTATCTCAGCAAACTTTATTTTTTCTCCGAAGTTATAATTTGCATCAGCATGATAAATTTTAGATTCATCTTTAAATGCAGATCCAGTTAAAAAATTGGTTTCACTTGTTACTTGATCAAAAGCGTTTTGGAATTCTGGAGTACCAGGAACTAATCGACCTGTTTCTGCCACTTGTCTTGCTGCAGCGTGAGCTTCTGCTTCGGTAGCACCTCCAAGAGTAGCGCCTGCAAACGTTTGAATATATTGTCCAAACCAATCTTGATGAGATTTCCAAGCTTGTAATAAATTTGGACCAGCAACATCCATAACATAAGTGTCACCTGCTTTATCTGCCGTTATATAACCTCTTACAAAGAAATCATCATTTTTAATTTCTAATTTGTGTTGTTGTAAAAAGAAGTTGTCTATTCTGTAGCGTTGTGCACCTTGGTAGATTGTAGATCCTGATCCTATTTTACCTACATACTGAATTTCAAAATCATTTTCCCACGGACGGAAGTATAATCCCCAATCTGCTTTTATGCTTTCTGCATTATAATCGGTTAAATCGACTTCTTTATATCCTGTTCTACTTACGTTAACATCTGGTATAATTCCTTGAATACTTGCAGGTGCTGCATCTTTTATGTTAATTGTTACGTTGTCTCCATATACATTAACTCCATCATAATTTACGTTAGATTCTCGTGTTCCGCCATTCATGTTTTTGTCGTCGTAATTCGTAGCATACCAATCGGTACCTTTTAAATACCCAAAGTTTACTTTAGCAGCAAATTTATCGCTAAACTTGTATGCCATTCTAATACCTAAATCAGTGTATTCATTATCGCCAGCAGCTTCTTGAGAAGTGATACCTCTTTTTATATAGCCACTAATTCCTTGGTGATCAAAAGGGCTTTTACTTCTCATAAATAAGATACCGTTAAAAGCATTGGCACCATATAGTGCAGAAGATGCACCAGGTAAAAGCTCCACACTTAAGACATCTGTTTCGGTCATACCTAACAAGTTTCCTAATGGAAAGTTTAGAGCAGGTGCAGAGTTATCCATACCATCAACAAGTTGTACAAATCTCGTATTTGCAAATGTTGCAAAACCTCTGGTGTTAACAGATTTAAAGGTTAAACTATTTGTATTAACGTCTACACCTTTAAGGTTTTCTAAACCACCATAAAAATCAGCAGAAGCCGTGTTTTTAATTTCTTTTAATCCAAAACGTTCTACAGTAACAGGAGATTCAAAAATTCTTTCCGGAGTACGAGATGCAGAGATAACTACTTCATCAAGTGAGTTACCTTCATTTAATGTAACATCTACGGTTTGGTTTTTTGTTGTTACTTCAATAGTTTTTGTTTCAAAGCCAGTATAACTTATACGGATTGAAAACGGAGGTTCTTGATCTACAGATAAAGTATAGTTACCGTCAAAATCGGAAACTGTACCAGAACTAGTACCTACTATAACAATATTTGCGCCAGGTAAGGGAAGTCCTGTATTGTCAATAATTTTACCTTTAACTGTGGTTTGTGCAAAGGATACTACGCAAAAAAGCATCGTGAAAAGCTTTAAGATTGTCTTCATTTTAGAGAATTAGTTAATTTGTTAGATGAGCAATTTAACTAAATATATGAAAATTCAATAAGAAATTCTCATAAAATTATGCGCGCATAGCATATTTTGAAAAAAATAAAGCCTAAAAATTGAAAAATTCTCAATTTTAGGCTTTATAAATTATATATTAATAATCGATTTGGTTACTCTACAGTAACGGATTTCGCTAAGTTTCTAGGCTGATCGACGTTTTTGTCTAACATTACAGCAATATGATAAGATAATAATTGTAATGGTATGGTTGTTAATAAAGGTGTAAGACACTCTAATGTTTCTGGAACTTCGATAACGTGATCTGCTAATTCCTTGACACTTTTATCTCCTTTTGTAACGATACCAATAATTTTACCTTTTCTAGATTTAATTTCTTGGATGTTGCTAACTACCTTTTCATAATGTCCCATTTTGGTTGCAATAACAAATACAGGCATTTGTTCATCTATTAAAGCAATTGGTCCATGTTTCATTTCTGCCGCAGGATAGCCTTCTGCGTGTATATAGGAAATTTCTTTTAATTTTAAAGCGCCTTCTAAAGCCACTGGGAAATTATATCCACGACCTAAATACAAACAGTTTTTAGAGTCTTTATAAATTTCAGCTACAGTTTGTACATAAGCGTCAGATTTTAAAGCTTCTTCAACTTTGCTTGGAATAGTTTCTAGCTCAATAAGGTGTTGTCTAAATTCTGAACTAGACATTGTCCCTTTGGCTCTTGCTAAACGCAATGCTATTAAAGTTAATACTGTAATTTGAGTTGTAAATGCTTTTGTAGATGCCACTCCAATTTCTGGGCCAGCATGTGTATATGCTCCTGCGTCTGTTTCTCTTGCGATTGTAGAGCCTACAACATTACAAACACCAAAAACAAATGCACCTTTAGATTTTGCTAATTTTATGGCTGCTAGCGTATCTGCTGTTTCACCAGATTGAGAAATAGCAATAACAATATCTTTTTCAGTTATTACAGGGTTTCTGTATCTGAACTCCGAAGCGTATTCTACTTCTACAGGTATTCTGGCTAAATCTTCAAAAATATATTCTGCAACTAAACCAGCGTGCCAAGATGTACCACAGGCAACAATTATAATACGGTCAGCTGCTAAGAACTTTTTCATATTGTCCTCTACACCTGCCATTTTAATAATAGCCTCGTTGCTTAATAGGCGACCTCTAAAGGTGTCTAAAATAGCGCTTGGTTGCTCATAAATTTCCTTAAGCATAAAGTGGTCATAACCACCTTTTTCTATTTGCTCTAGATTAAGCTGAAGTTCTTGTATGTAAGGGTCTACGAGAGCATCATTTTTAATTTTTCTAACTTTTATATTTTTACCTCTTCTGATAATTGCCATTTCTTCATCTTCAAGATAAATAGCATTTTTGGTATATTCTATAAATGGAGAGGCGTCACTTGCTATGAAAAACTCATCATCACCAATACCTATAGCCAATGGGCTACCAAGTTTGGCTACAACAATTTCATTAGGCTTGTTTTTGTCAAAAACAGCAATAGCATATGCTCCTACGGCTTGATTTAAGGCTATTTGAACCGCTTTACCAAGTTTAAGATTTTCGCTTTTTTGTACATCTTCAATAAGATTAACTAATACTTCTGTATCTGTATCTGATTGAAACGTATAACCACGTTTTATTAATTCTTTTTTTAATGAATCGTAATTTTCAATAATTCCGTTATGGATTATAACTAAATTTCCAGAATTAGAGTAATGTGGATGAGAATTTACATCATTTGGCACACCATGTGTTGCCCAACGTGTATGACCAATACCTAAAGTTCCATCAGTAGAAATTTCACTTTCCATTTTATTTTTAAGGTCAGAAACTTTTCCTTTGGTTTTAGAAAGCTTAATAGCATTGCCGTCGTATAATGCAATACCAGCACTATCGTAGCCACGATATTCTAATCTTTGAAGTCCTTTAATTACAATAGGATAAGCCTCTCGATGGCCAATGTATCCAACAATTCCGCACATAGGTTATTTTTAGTTATTTGGTTCTGTGTAATAGATTTCTAAATACACTTTTTTATCTTCATTTTCACTGTTGTTACCATGTAATATGGTACCTCTTGGTGTTAATACAGAACTTACAGGAACAGCTAATTCATCAGAACCTTGTACTTTACTTTGTGTGAAACCTAAGCTAGGATCTTCTAAATTAATATTTAGAGAAACGGCTAAGCCAAGTTCAACATTGGTAGAGTCTCGTAGTAATAAATTATTGATATGCTCTGTGATTTTTAATTTGTATTTAACACCTTTACTACTTGGGTCATCTTCATCTACACGTTCTAAAGCACCAAGGTGATTATATTTCGAAAACGAAGGTAAGTTAGTATTGGTAGCATCTAAATAATAATCGACTAAAGGTGTTTTATTATCTATGTCATACAAATATAGGCGATTAGGTTCGTTGTTTGGGTCTTCATTTGCAGAATCTAATAGGTCTCTATCTACATAGAAAACAAGATTAGCCTCGTTAACCAAACGTTTAGAACTCTCAAACTCACCATCTTCTAAATTAACAAACTCATCTCTAAATTTTTCAAAATTAGTAATGCCAGCCTCTTCATCGTAAAAACCATCAAAAAGTTTTATTTTGGCAACAGAGCCTTGTCCGCCTTTTAAATATAGTTTACTATCTCCTGTATCAGATTCTTCTTCATTAACAGTGAAATCGGTTTCTAAGAAATTAATTTTATTTGGACCAAAATTGAGGACAAATGCAGCTGTGTCTCTCTCGTCAGCATCATCTGAAGTAGATGGTGTCAGTCGGTTATAATATATTGTGACATTTGCACTGTCATTATTTGTGTCTAGAATGAGGAAGCTACCATCATCATTGTAAGCTTCTGCTTTAAAATAAAGTCCTCTAAAATATTCTAGGAAATTGTTTTGATTACTTAGGTCAATATCTCCTTCTTTGTCTATGATTTTGTTTTGCCAAAATGTAGGTTCTAACATTACTCTTATAGCTGGAGCTTGACTAAATAGTATAGGTTTGTTTCCATTGTCATCTAAATTGTTGACGTCTTTTAACACATGCCCATTGTTATTTATATCTATAACATTACTAACAACAGTCATATCAGTTCCTGTTGCATCATCGTAATCAACAAAAGTGAGTTCTTCTCCTTCTAAATTTGTTATCATTTCTGAAGCAGAAGCTGATTTATTAGAAAAATAAGCTTGATTTTCATTAAAGCCAGCATTAGGATCAAAATCTCTAATAAAATAGTTGTTTTCAAAGATTCTTAGTACAATGCTCTTATAACTATCTCCTTTAGAGATTACAGAATCTATCTCGTAAGTTGTATTGCCATCATCATCAACACCAGTAACTGTACTGTAATAAGGGATGGTTACGACTACAGAATCTATTTGCACATCATCACCAAAATTTGGATCATAAGTGCTAGTTGTAAGTTGTGTTACAAAACTGGATGTGGTTCTGCCATAGATATCATCATAAACACCTAAAGTACTAAGACCAAGATTATTTGTTTGGACAGGGTTTAGTATAGGATCAAAAGCTTTAGTTTTAGTAATAACATCGTATTGTTTAGAAAGAATATCAAAATTCGTAGCAACATCGTTGTTTATAACATCAGATTCTAGATTGGCATAGTCTTTATCGCAAGCAATAAAAGTTATGACTATTAAAGTAAATGCTATGATCTGTAGGGCAATTCTATTTTTTTTCATAGGTGGAAATTAACTGTTTAAGACAGTGTTATTGTAAAACTCTGTATAAGGGTCTGCAAATTCTTCAATAGAATAATAGTCTAAAACAGGTTTTGTTAAATCATTAATATAAGTGTCTAATTCTTCAGGTAATTCTTCAGAGCCTCTAATGATAGCATCAGAATTATCAATTGCAACTTTCATTAAATTTATATAATTAGGTTGTTCTAATAGTTTTGTTGCTTCCGCATCTAAACTATCAAAATTCACTTTAGAGAGCATGCTTTTATCTAACGTACCTTCAAAGCTTTGATTGTATACAGAGGTTACAATTTTACTTTCAGTAAATAAAGGTTCTGTTTTATAAAACTCTTTTAAGTATAAAGGTAGTAGTGAGGCCAACCAACCATTAACGTGAATAATATCAGGAGCCCAGTTTAGTTTTTTAACTGTTTCGATAACACCTTTAGCAAAGAAAATAGCACGTTCGTCATTATCGGAAAATAGTTTTCCGTTTTCATCTGTCAAAGTGGCTTTTCTTTTAAAGTAGTCTTCATTATCTATAAAGTAGACCTGAATACGTTCTTTAGGTATTGATGCTACTTTTATAATTAAAGGCATGTCTAAATCATTAATTACTAGGTTGATACCAGAGAGTCTGATAACCTCATGTAATTGGTGTCTCCTTTCATTAATATTTCCGAAGCGAGGCATAAATATTCGTATTTGACCTCCTTGTTTGTTTACCATTCGTGGTGCTTCAAATGACATTGAAGAGATTTCAGTTTCTGGTAAATATGGAACAACTTCCGAGGACACATACAATATTCGTTTATCTTTCATAAATCTGCTGCTTTTGAAATTAATAGTAAAAAACATGCAAAATTACAAAAATTTGTGCAGATTGCTAGTATTATATTATGTTTGCATGCGTTAAATTTTTGTTACGACATTGAAAAACTTTCAGAATAAAACCGAATTATCAAATTACATAAGTGCTTTAAAAGCAAAAGGAAGCTCAATTGGGTTTGTGCCAACAATGGGAGCTTTGCATAAAGGGCATTTGTCATTGGTAAATAAAGGATTGAGTGAAAACGACCTCGTTGTTGTTAGTATCTTTGTAAACCCTACTCAGTTTGATAATAAGGATGACTTGGTTAAATACCCAAGAACCTTAGACGCAGATATTGCGTTATTGAAAACCGTTAGTGATCATAAAATCATTACTTATGCACCAAGTGTTGAAGATATATATGATGATAATATAGCATCGGAATCTTTTTTTTATGATGGGTTAGAACATAAAATGGAAGGTGCTTTTAGGCAAGGTCATTTTGATGGTGTTGGTACTATTGTTAAGCGTTTATTTGAGATTGTAAAACCGGATTTTGCTTATTTTGGTGAGAAAGATTTTCAGCAATTACAAATTATTAGAAAATTAGTTGAGTTACACCACATACCTGTAACTATCGTTGGTTGTCCAATTCATAGGGCAAAAGACGGTTTGGCAATGAGTTCTAGAAATGCGAGACTAACACCAGAACATAGAGAAATTGCTCCTTTTATATATAAAACATTAGAAGCTGCCAAAGCAAAGTTTGGCACAAAAAGTGCTAAAGAAGTAACGGAATGGGTTTATATGCAATTTGAAAAACAATCGCTTTTAGAATTAGAGTATTTTATTATTGCAGATATAACAACCTTAAAACCAGTAAAAAGAAAGTCAACAAAAAAGTCATATAGGGCGTTTATAGCAGTATATGCAGGTGATATCAGACTTATAGATAATATCGCATTAAATTAATTATCTTTGTAATATGCAAATACAAGTTGTAAAATCAAAAATTCACCGTGTAAAGGTTACGGGAGCGGCACTAAATTATATTGGTAGTATTACTATTGATGAAGATTTAATGGATGCGGCAAATATTATACAAGGAGAAAAAGTTCAGATTGTTAATAATGACAATGGTGAGCGCTTAGAAACCTATTGTATTCCTGGTCCTAGAAAAAGTGGAGAAATTACTCTAAACGGTGCTGCAGCACGTAAAGTTGCTGTTGGCGACACCTTAATTCTTATTACATATGCGTTTATGGATATTGAAGACGCTAAAGTATTTAAGCCTTGTTTGGTCTTCCCAGATGAAGCTACAAATCTTCTAAAATAAGTAGGTGAGTAAGCCAAAATCTATCCTAAAAGTTGTATTACCCTTACTCTTAGGAGTGGGTTTAGTGTGGTATTCTTTATCTAAAATTTCGATTCCTATTTTAATACAGTATTTCAAGGACGCTAATTATAGTTGGATTATTCTTGGTGTTGTTATGGGAATTCTTAGCCATGTGTCTAGAGCTTATCGTTGGATTTATATGGTAGAGCCTTTGGGGTTTAAACCTAATTTTGGCAATAGCATTATGGCAGTTTATTCTGCGTATCTTATAAATTTTACCATTCCAAGAGCCGGAGAAATAGCTAGAGCTTCAATTTTAACCAATTATGAAGGGATTCCTTTTGATAAAGGATTTGGGACAATTGTTGCGGAGCGTGTGGCTGATACTATCATGTTACTTTCAATAGTTGCCATCGCTTTTTTTTTAGAGTTTGAATTTATTTATGATTTTTTTGCCCAAAAATTTAATCCTTCCTCATTATTACTAGGTATTGCTGTATTGCTACTAGGAGTACTGTTAGTATTGCTATTTGTAAAGAAGAGTAGGTCTAAATTTGCTTTAAAAGTAAAGGGATTTGTTTCAGGTCTTATAGAAGGTGCTTTTAGTATTTTTAAAATGAAAAAGAAATGGGCTTTTATAGGTCATACGTTTTTTATTTGGCTAATGTATGTGCTTATGTTTTACGTTACCACATTTGCATTACCAGAGTTGCAAAACATACCAATTGTAGCTATTCTTATTGGATTTATACTCGCTAGTTTTAGTATTGCAGCCACAAATGGAGGCATTGGTTCGTTTCCAGAAGCTGTAGTTATTGCCTTTTCGTTATTTGGTATGGCAGATGATCCAAGTAGAGCTTTTGGCTGGATAATGTGGTCTACCCAAACATTAGTTATTGTTGTTTTAGGAGGTTTGTCATTATTATACTTGCCTATTTTCAATAGAAAGAAAACAACAGTATAGAAATATTTTTTACCTTGCTTTAAATTTTTAGTCCTTATAATTATGAAGAATTTTTACACACTTGTCCTCACTTTTTTTATCGTATGTAATCTTCAATCTCAAGCGATTTATAAAACAATAGATTCAGAAAGACTTGGTGCAACGCGTGAATTAAAAATTCAATTACCAAGAAATTATAATCCAGATGAAAAACGAACTTACCCTTTAATTGTAGTTTTAGATGGTGATTATTTATTTGAACCCGTTGCTGGGAATATAGATTATCAGTCCTATTGGGAGGATATTCCAGATTGTATAGTTGTTGGTATTAATCAAGCAGATACTAGACCAGAAGATTTATTCTATGATGATGAGAATTATTTTCCAAAAGATTCTGGAGCACAGTTTTATGAATTTATAGTGGCCGAATTATTACCTTATATAGAAAAAAATTATAAGGCATCAAATTTTAGAATCATTTTTGGGCACGATCTAAGTGCTAATTTTATCAATTATTACCTCTTTAAGGATGAACCTATTTTTAGAGCTTATATTGCATTTAGTCCAGAGTTTGCTCCAGAAATGATTAGCAGATTGCAACAGCGCTTATCTATATTAACAGAGCAAACGTTTTATTATATGGCAACTGCAGATGCTGATATAAAAGCATTAAGAGCCTCAACATTAAAGGCAGATTCTCTTATTTCTGCAATACAAAATGAAAAGCTACTTTATAAATTTGATGATTTTAAAGATGCCAACCATTATGCATTAGTAGGGAGAGGAATTCCTAAAGCATTGAATGAGATTTTTGGACTTTTTAAACCTATTAATGCTAAGGAATATAAAGAAAAGCTAATCCCTTTTGAAGGCTCACCTTACGATTATTTGATTAAAAAATACGAAGATATTGAGCATTTTTATGGATTTGAAAAAGAATTAATTGAAAACGATATCAGAGCAATCGCAGCTGCTAGTAACAAAAAAGATGATATCGATTCTTTAGAAAAATTAGCCAAATTGGTTAAGAAAAAATTCCCGGATTCTATGTTAGGTGCCTATTATTTGGGTATGTATTATGAAAAAGAAGGCAACTTTAAAAAAGCTTTGTTGCAATATAAATCGGGCTTGCTTTTACAGCCTTCACAGTTTATAGACAAAGAAATTATACTCGAAAAAATGTATGATGCAGAAGAAGCATTAAACGATTAGGTGTATTTCATCGAAAAAAATTGACAACTTAACGATAATTTAGTATGTTTGGAGTCCCAAATCTAAACCTACTTTATTATGAGAAAAACTACCTTAGTTGTTCTTACTTGTCTAATCTACGCGTTTTCATTTGCGCAAGTATCTTATAAAGAGATATCCTCATCGCGCCTAAATTCTGAGCGTAAGTTAAAAATTAAATTACCAAAAGATTACGATCCTAAAGCAGATGTAAAATATCCTGTGATTATTGTTTTTGATGGAGATTATCTGTTTGAACCTGTTGCAGGTCAAGTTGATTTTCAAACTTACTTTGATGATATGCCAAGTTCAATAGTTGTTGGTATTATGCAAGGTGAAGATCGTTTTTACGATGCCTATTACGATCCGTTAACAGGTTTACCAACAGAATCGGGTCTTAGATTCCATGAATTTGTCTCAGAGGAACTATTGCCCTACATAGATAAGCAATACAATACAAGTAAGTTTAGAGTAGCTGTTGGCCATGATCGTATGGGGAATTTTATTAATTCCTATATCTTTAAAGAAGAACTAGCATTTCAGGCCTATGTTTGTATTAGTCCAGATTTTGTTGGCTCATTAAATAATTTTATTTCAAAACGCTTAGAACTTTTTAAAGACGATATCTTTTATTATTTAGCAACGTCAGAAAAAGATATTCCAGAAATTCGTGAGAGTATCCTATTTACAGATTCAAAAATAAAAGAAGTATCAAACAAGCACTTAACTTATTATTTTGATGATTTTGAAAGTGATACCCATTACACTTTAGTTACAGGTGCCATTTCTAGGTCATTTGATAAAATTTTTGATATCTATAATCCATTACGAGAAAAAGAACTTGAAGAAAAAGTATTACCATACGAAGGTACCTTAGATCAATATTTAATAGATCGGTATAATAGGATAGACCGTTTATTTGGTATTGAAAAAGAGATAAGTGAAGCAGAATTAGAGAAAGTAGCAAAAGTAGCAGAACAACGCGAAGACTATAAATCGTTAGGTAAATTAGGAAAACTGGCCAATAAGCTATTTCCTGAGACACTATTAGGTACTTATTATATTGCTCATTCTACAGAAATGCTTGGAAAAATAAAGAAAGCAAAGAAACTCTACGAATCGGCATTAATACTAGATGATGCCACCAATATTAACAAAGATTATATCGCCTTAAAAATTGAGGAACTTACTGTTGCCTTAGTAGATGTTGAAGATGAAGAGTTAGAAGAATTAAAAGTAGAGGATGATAATGAAGAGAAATAAAAAATACATATCTACCGACTATTTTTTTGAAGCATTATATATAAAAGCAAAGGCATTTTTATTTTCAGATTTGTCTTCAAAATTAGTGGCATTAAAGGTTTTAGCGATTATGAGTTGGTTTAAAGACATCAACTAAAATTGTCTTAATTTTGTCATGTTTATAACTAAAGAAATTTCCGATTTCACGGAGCATTAATATGGCTAAAGTAAAAACAACTTTTTTTTGTCAGAATTGTGGTAGTCAATACGCTAAATGGCAAGGTCAATGTACGTCTTGTAAGGAGTGGAATACCATTGCAGAAGAAGTCATTCAGAAACCAGAAAAAAGCGATTGGAAAACCCCAAGTGCTACGTCAAAACGAGCCTCAAAACCATTGTTAATTAATGAAATTGATACTTCTCAGGAAGCGCGTTTAGACATGCAAGATGCAGAATTTAATCGTGTACTTGGAGGAGGAATGGTTAATGGGTCGTTAACACTTTTAGGAGGAGAACCAGGAATAGGAAAAAGTACACTTTTACTACAAATAGCCTTAAAACTACACTACAAAACTTTATATGTTTCTGGTGAAGAAAGCCAAAAACAAATAAAAATGCGTGCAGAACGTATTAATCCCAATAGCAATAACTGCTATATTCTTACTGAAACGAAAACCCAAAATATCTTTAAACAAATTGAAGCATTAGAGCCGGATATTGTGGTTATCGATTCCATTCAAACCTTACATAGTGATTATATAGAATCTTCGGCTGGGAGTATTTCTCAAATAAAGGAATGCACAACCGAATTGATAAAGTTTGCTAAGGAAACAGCAACACCTGTTTTACTAATTGGACATATCACTAAAGATGGACATATTGCAGGGCCAAAAATTTTAGAGCATATGGTTGATACCGTTTTACAATTTGAAGGCGACCGAAATCACGTATTTAGAATTCTTAGAGCAAATAAAAACCGATTTGGTTCAACCAACGAATTGGGAATATATGAAATGCAAGGCTCAGGATTGCGAGAAGTATCTAATCCATCAGAAATACTTATTTCTGAGAAGGATGGTGAATTGTCTGGAAATGCTGTTGCTGCAACTCTTGAAGGGTTAAGACCATTAATGATAGAAGTGCAAGCTTTGGTTAGTACTGCTGTTTACGGAACACCACAGCGTTCAGCTACAGGTTTTAATGCAAAACGATTAAACATGTTATTGGCTGTTTTAGAAAAACGAGCCGGTTTCCGGTTAGGGGCAAAAGATGTGTTTTTAAATATTACAGGTGGTATTACTGTTGATGATCCTGCTATAGATTTGGCCGTTGTTGCAGCCATATTATCTTCAAATGAAGATGTTGCTTTAGAAAGTGATTTTTGCTTTGCAGCAGAAGTTGGTTTGTCTGGTGAAATTAGACCTGTGCAACGTGTAGAACAACGTATTCTTGAAGCAGAAAAATTAGGCTTTTCAACAATTTTTGTGTCTAAATACAATAAAATAGCTTTAAAAAATACGGTAATTAAAATTCAATTGATTTCTAAGATTGAAGATTTAGTTGGCTTTTTGGTATAACTAAACCCTTTGAAAAATGAAGTCTTAATAATAGCTTAAAATAAATAATGATAAAAAGAGATCTTTAATTCTTCTAGTATTGGAAGTTGAAAAGCTATGCGTTCATTTTTAGATATATAGAATACCATAATCATGAATTTAACCCAAAAATGGATCAAGGTAAATTATCTATCCTATAATGTTGTTTAATTCATTTTGTATAATCATGTTTAATTTGAATGTTTTAAACTTTTTACTTGCGGAAATAAAATATAGTACGTAATATTGCTTTTCATCGGATTTTATTAACACATCATCTGATTTTTTAATCCAAACAAATGTAATTTTAACCTTTGTACATAAATAAGATTATCTCCCTCAAATCTTATAGTAAAATATAATACATTTTTTAACCTACTTATGAAAACAAATAGCATTACCCCTTCTCGTGGTGTATTAGTATTGCCTTTTTTTGTGCTCTTTTTTCTAACAAAATTAAATGCTCAATATTGTGAGCCTGCCCATATTAACGGAGGTTACAATTGGACGTTTCATATCTCTAAAGTAGAATTAGGAGATATTCAAAATGAAAGTAATGGAGCTATAGGTGCGTATACTTTTTATTCAGATGTTTCACCAACAGATGTTATTGCTGGCGAAACTATAAATGGTAACATTACCGTTACTATGGATGGGTGGAATACGCAAAAGCACACTATTGCAGTATGGTTCAATTTCAATGAAATAGATGATGATTTTGACGATCCTGGTGAGCAATTTTTATTTACATTTAAAGATACCAGCAATGTTAATGGAGAAAAAGAGGTCCAAGTTCCTATAAGCATTCCTATCCCTTCAACAGCTCAAGCGGGTCTTGCAAGAATGCGCGTTGGTCTAATCAACGTAAGTAACGCCAATTTTACGGCGTGTGAATATAATTATAAAACAGGCGAAGTTGAGGATTATATGGTTAATATCATATCAGACAATGTCCCTGGAGATGTAGAACCTAACTTCTGTGAAACCATAAATGTTCAATCGTACAGTACACTTTTTATTTCTAACGTTTCTTTTGCTGGGATTAATAATAGTAGTACAGGCGCAACAGGAGATTTTACTAATTATTCTGATTTTTCATCAGAAAACATCCCAATTGGTCAGCCGCTTACAGGAACCATTAGCGTAACTCTAAACGGTTGGAACACGTCTAAAAATACCATTGCTATATGGATTAATCTCAATGAGAGTTTAGATGATGATTTTGACGATTCTGGAGAACGATTTTTATTTCCGTTTCAAGATACTAATAACGTAGGCGGAATTAAAGTTGTTGAGGTTCCTATTAGTTTAACCTTGCCAAGCAGTGCGGATGAAGCACTTTCTAAAGTACGTATTGGTGTTAGAGGTGGTAGCGGAACAAACTTTACGGCTTGTAATTACAATTATTCTAACGGAGAAGTAGAAGATTATGTCATTAATATTGGTGGAGCGTTTACACCGCCAGCTCCCGATTCGGATAATGATGGTATAATTGATACGGTAGATCTTGATGATGATAACGATGGTATCAGTGATTTAGTAGAAAGTAATAACATAAACCCATCATTGGATGCTGATGGTGATGGTATTCCTAATTATAAAGATTCGGATTTTTGTACCTTAAATGCACATGGAGTTTGTGCCAATTTAGATGCCGATGGAGACGGTATTCCAAATCATCTAGATATTGATTCGGATAACGATGGTATTCCTGATAATATTGAGGCACAGTCAACATTTGGATATATTGAACCAAGTGGTATGGCTAATGCTATTTTAGATACTAACGGAGATGGTATTGATGATGTTTATAATACAGGTCTTATTCCTGTAGATACAGATGGTGATGGTATATATGATTTTCTTGATTTAGATAGTGATAATGATGGCAAATTAGATATTGAAGAAAACGGAATGCTAAATGTGGTCTCTGGTAGTGATGCAGATTTAGATGGATTAGATGATAATTTTGAAGGTAGTGTTACAGCTGATTCACTAGATGTTAATGATGAAATTAACAATCCTGCTACATCAATTTTACCCGATACAGATAATGATTTGGCTTTAGGTGGCGACTTAGATTATAGAGATCATATTGATATTTATTTTTCTTCAGGAACTCTTAATTTTGATGGTGTAGACGATTATTTAGACACCAATCCTTTTATAACAGATTGGACAGAAGGAACTGTAATGGCTTGGGTGAAAATTGAAGCTAACTCTGCCGGAAATCTAAATACCAATTATAGTATTGCAGGTCAGGAAAATATGAGGCTATACATAACCAAAGGAAGAAAACCATCTTTTGTTGTTATTACTCAAGACCAAGTCACAGCTTCAAGTAATTATCCTAGCAGTAATATTAGTGTACAACCACTACCTTCAGACAATAGGCAAATAGAGAATGGTGTATGGTATCATGTTGCTGGTGTTTTTGACTCCGTAACAAACTCATTAAAAGTTTATCTTAACGGAGAATTATTAAATACGGTTATAGACCCTGATCTAAATTCAGAATTACTTACCAAAAATTATAACGGTAGCTCTCACGTATATGCTACAAGACCATTTACAATAGGACGTTATCCAACTAACACAAGTGTTTCTGGTTCTGCTCATTTTAAGGGGAGTATCGATGAGGTTAGAATTTTTCAAGATGCTTTGACTGCTCAGCAAATACAGCAAATGGTATATCAAGAAATTGAAGATAATGGAGGTGCTGTTAGAGGGAAAATTATACCTAAAAACATTGAAGATCTAAAATCTTCACAACAAGTATCTTGGGATAAGCTACAAGCATATTATCCTATGTCTAATATTTTAAAATCAGAAATAGCTGATGAATCAAATTATGGACATACCTTAAAAATACATAATATAACTTCTGTTAAAGAACAAACAGCACCAATGCCTTACATTACTGGTGCAGATGGAGATTGGTCTCATTCTAATTCGTGGTTATATGGTAATGTATGGGATATTACAGCAGATTTAGGCGCCAGAGATTGGTCTATTGTTAAAATAAAACATGATATAACTACAACAAATTCCCATAAAAGTTTAGGTCTTTTTATAGATACCCATAGAACGCTTACAGTTAAAAATGATAATGCGATTTTTAATAATTGGTATCTAGAACTCAAGGGAACATTAGATTTAAAAGAAGATTCTCAACTTATTCAAAACGAGTATAGTGATTTAGTGACGTCTGTAAGTGGTAAAATTTTAAGACGTCAAGAAGGAACGTCAAATAAATATTGGTATAACTATTGGTCTTCACCTGTAGGAGTTCCTAAAAATACCCCTTTTATAGATAATAATAGTAGCGCTAACAATGTTAATAATTCAACGTATAATTTAGGGCTGCTCAAAGATCAGGATGGTAATAATTTTGCATTTACAAATCAATATGATGAAACAGGCAAAATAAGCAGATCTTGGCTCTATACATACAAAAATGGAGTCACATACTATGACTATGAATCCTTAGATGAAAATTCTAGTCTAAGTCCAGGAGTTGGTTATACGCAGAAAGGAACAGGTATTTCAGAAGCAGAACAACAATACCTGTTTGAAGGTAAACCTAATAACGGTACTATTCTTATAGATGTATTAGATAAAGGTGGTAATGGTTCTGTTCCTGCGACTTCAAAAACCGATTACTTACTAGGAAATCCGTACCCATCTGCTATAGATATACATAAATTTATTGATGACAATCAAGGGATAATTAGTGGATCATTATTTCTTTGGCAACAATGGAGTGGTTCTTCACATTATTTAAATGAATATAATGGAGGCTATGCACAAGTCACTAAAACAGGATCTACAAGAGCTTACCAGTTTGTTGATATTTATGGAGAAACAAATGGAGAGCAATTAGGGACTAAGATGCAGACAAGATACTTGCCCGTTGGACAAGGTTTTATGGTAGAGATTGTTGGTGATGGTAATGTGATTTTTCAAAACAGCCAAAGAGTGTTTGTTAAGGAAGATGATGCTAACGGCTCGTATAATAATGGAAGTGTGTTTTTTAGAAGCGCTAATTCAACCTACGACACTATTGAAGACGATACAGATACAGAAGAAAGTTTAATGCAAAAAATTCGTTTAGAATTTAATTCTGTTGATGGTCCTTTAACCAAAAGAGAGCTACTTTTAGGATTTAGCGAAAATACATCAGATGACTACGATTATGGTTATGAAGCCGTAAACGTTGATGAAAATAATGACGATTTAAATTTAATTTTAAATGACGATCTCATGACTATTCAGGCTTATGCTCCCATAACTGATGATAAAACAATTCCGTTAAGTTTAAAAGCTTCAGGAAATTTTAATTATACTTTAAAGGTTACAGAAACAGAAAATATTCCTGAAGACCAAGACATTTACGTAAAAGATAATCTTACTGGAGACTATTTTAGTTTGAGAAATGAATTGCCTTTTGAATTTTCTTCAGAAGCTGGTAAATACGACAATAGATTAGAAATTGTTTTTAGAGATAGCTCTCAAACACTTTCTCAGGTAGATAATACCATTTCGTCACTCAAATTTTACTACACTTCAAGTAGAAATAAAATAGTAGTCTTAAATCCTACTCATGTTGAAATAAAAACCTTAGAGGTTTATAATATGTTAGGACAATCGGTTTACAGTATAGAGAACTATTTTGATGGCTCATATAATGAGTATCAATTAACCGGAGTTAGTACTGGGAGTTATGTTATTAAAATAACTACGAAAGACGGAATTTTAACAAAGAAAATTCTAGTCAACTAAATTGAATAGGTCTTGTTAATATTTAGCAAGACCTATTTTTTTTAAGGAGTATAAAGCCTGTTGCCATTTAGTAAAAATTTAAGTTATAAAAGTGAAAAATAAGCTTTAGGGACATAGCTTATAAAACTTTTAATTTTTCCCTCAAAATTCTGTAATTTCGCAGACTTATAAGAAAACAGAATAATGAGCACAAAGTTCCCTGAATACAAAGGACTTAACTTGCCAAACGTTGCAGATGAAATCGGTAACTATTGGGAAGCTAATAATATCTTCGATAAAAGTGTAACTACAAGAGAAGGAAAACCTCCTTTTGTGTTTTTTGAAGGACCACCTTCGGCAAACGGTTTACCTGGTGTACACCATGTTTTAGCACGTGCGATTAAAGATATTTTTCCACGCTACAAAACCATGAAAGGTTTTCAAGTAAAACGTAAAGCAGGTTGGGATACGCACGGTTTACCTATAGAACTTGGTGTAGAAAAGGAATTGGGTATTACCAAAGAAGATATTGGTAAAAAAATTACCGTAGAAGAATATAACGAAGCTTGTAAAAAAGCAGTCATGCGTTATACAGATATCTGGAATGACCTTACGCAAAAAATGGGCTATTGGGTAGATATGGATGATCCCTATATTACTTACAAGTCTAAATACATGGAGAGTGTATGGTGGTTGTTAAAACAGATTTACGAAAAAGACTTAATATATAAAGGCTATACTATTCAACCGTATTCGCCTAAGGCAGGTACTGGTTTAAGTTCGCATGAGCTTAACCAACCAGGAACGTATCAAGATGTTACAGATACAACAGTTGTAGCTCAGTTTAAAGCTAACGCAGATTCATTGCCAGATTTTCTTCAAGATGAAGGAGATATTTTCTTCTTAGCTTGGACCACAACTCCTTGGACATTACCGAGTAATACCGCACTAACGGTTGGACCAAAGATTGATTATGTTTTAGTAGAAACCTATAATCAATACACCTTTAAACCTATGAATGTGGTATTGGCTAAGAATTTAGTCAACAAGCAATTTGATGGTAAATTTAAACGTGTTGAAACCAAACCAGAATTAATTGCGTACAAAGAAGGCGATAAAAAAATCCCTTATTACGTCGTTAAAGAATTCGTTGGAAAAGATTTAGTAGGTATAACTTACGAACAGTTATTACCATACGCTTTGCCAAACGATAATCCTGAAAATGCTTTCAGAGTCATTTCTGGAGATTTTGTAACCATTGAAGATGGAACAGGAATTGTACACACGGCACCAACCTTTGGAGCAGATGATGCAATGGTGGCAAAACAAGCCACGCCAGAAGTACCGCCACTTTTAGTAAAAGACGAGAATGGTAATTTAGTACCATTGGTAGATTTACAAGGAAAATTCAGACCAGAAATGGGCGAATTTGCAGGTAAATATGTGAAGAACGAATATTATGAGGATGGTGAAGCGCCAGAACGTTCTATAGATGTTGAGCTTGCCATTAAATTAAAAACAGAAAATAAGGCCTTTAAGGTTGAAAAATATAAGCACAGTTACCCAAATTGTTGGAGAACGGATAAACCAATTTTATATTATCCATTAGATTCTTGGTTTATTAAAATCACTGATGTTAAAGGGAGAATGCACGAGTTAAACACTTCAATTAACTGGAAACCAAAATCAACTGGCGAAGGACGTTTTGGAAATTGGTTAGCTAATGCAAACGACTGGAATTTATCTAGATCTCGTTTTTGGGGTATTCCATTACCAATCTGGAGAACAGAGGATGGAAAAGAACAAATTTGTATTGGTTCTGTTGCTGAATTAAAAGCGGAGATGGCAAAAGCTGTTGAAGCAGGCGTGATGTCTGAAGATATTTTTTCAGAATTTGAAGTAGGTAACATGTCTGAAGCCAACTACGAAACGATTGATTTACACAAAAATGTAGTAGATAAAATCGTTTTAGTATCGGCATCTGGTCAACCCATGAAACGTGAAAGCGATTTAATAGATGTGTGGTTCGATTCTGGTTCTATGCCTTATGCACAATGGCATTATCCTTTTGAAAACAAAAACTTAATTGATAATAACGAAGCCTTTCCTGCAGATTTTATTGCTGAAGGAGTAGACCAAACACGTGGATGGTTTTATACCTTACATGCTATTGGAACTATGGTTTTTGATTCTGTGGCTTACAAAAATGTTGTGTCTAATGGCTTGGTTTTAGATAAAAACGGTCAAAAAATGTCTAAGCGTTTAGGTAACGCCGTAGATCCTTTTGAAACCTTATCTAAATATGGTGCAGATGCCACACGTTGGTATATGATAAGCAACGCTAATCCTTGGGATAACTTAAAATTTGATAGCGAAGGTATTGCTGAGGTGAGTAGAAAATTCTTCGGAACACTTTATAATACATATTCATTCTTCACCCTTTATACCAATATTGATGGGTTTAGTTATAGTGAAGCGGATATTCCTTTAGAAGAACGTCCAGAAATTGACCGTTGGATTCTTTCTGAATTAAATTCATTAATTCAGAAAGTAGATGCCTATTACGCGACATACGAACCAACAAAGGCTGCGCGAGCAATTTCAGACTTTACACAAGATTATTTAAGTAACTGGTATGTGCGTTTAAGCAGAAGACGTTTCTGGAAAGGTGATTACCAAACCGATAAAATTTCGGCATATCAAACATTATACACGTGTATGGAAACCATTGCAAAGTTAGGCGCACCAATTGCACCTTTCTTTATGGACCGTTTGTATTTAGACTTGAATGCTGTGACTAAAAAAGAAGCTTTTGAAAGTGTGCATTTAGCAGATTTTCCAAAGGTAAATGAAAGTGTAATAGATAAGGTTTTAGAGCGAAAAATGGAGAGCGCTCAAACGATCTGTTCATTAGTCTTGTCGTTACGAGCTAAAGAGAAAATTAAGGTACGTCAACCACTTCAAAAAATTATGATTCCTATTGACAATAAAGAACAGAAGGAAGAAATTGAAGCTGTAGCCGACTTAATAAAACATGAGGTAAATATTAAAGAAGTTGAACTATTAGAAGATGCTTCAGATATATTAGTAAAACAGATTAAACCAAATTTTAAGGCCTTAGGACCTAAGTTTGGTAAGGACATGAAGTTGATTGCAGGTGCCGTAAATGCATTTAGTTCGGATGATATTAAAAAAATCGAGCAAAATGGTAATTTTGATGTTGAAATTAACGGAAAAATGATTAATTTAGGGCTAGAAGATGTAGAAATTACCTCGCAAGATATTGAAGGATGGTTAGTCGCTAATGAAGGTGCTTTAACAGTGGCTTTAGATGTTACTATTAGTGAAGATTTACGTAAAGAAGGTATTGCAAGAGAGCTTGTAAATCGTATTCAAAATTTACGAAAAGATTCAGGATTTGAGGTTACAGACAGAATTGATGTACAACTTCAAAGCGACGCACATGTCGTAGAAGCAGTTTCTTCAAATGAAGCGTACATTAAATCAGAAACATTGACTGAAGATTTAAAAATTATAGACCAAGTAGACAATGGTATAGAAATTGCTTTTGATGAAGTAAATACCAGATTGTTTATTAAAAAACATTAAAAAAATATGTCAACAGAAACCAAAAACAGATATTCGGATAAAGATTTAGAAGAATTTAGAGCAATAGTTCAAGATAAAATTAAAAAAGCAGAGCACGATTTAGAGTTGATAAAAAGTGCGTATATGAATGACCATGACAATGGTACAGATGATACGTCTCCTACTTTTAAAGCATTTGAAGAAGGTAGTGCAACGATGAGTAAAGAAGCGAACTCTGCCTTAGCTATTCGTCAAGAAAAGTTTATCAGAGATTTGAAAAATGCGTTAATTCGTATTGAAAACAAAACCTATGGTGTCTGTCGTGTAACAGGAAAACTAATAAACAAAGAGCGTTTAAAATTAGTACCTCATGCAACGTTGAGTATTGAAGCAAAGAATATGCAGTAACATTCCTGCGACAGCAGGAATCTCATTATATTGAGATTCTATTTTGAATAAAAACAAAATCATAAAGCCTTGTAATTGTATTACGAGGCTTTTTCTTTTAAAGTCTTTGAGGTATATAATCTGTATTGTTTTTCTGTTTAGCTTTTTAAGCATTCGGTCTCAGAATACATTACAAAAACAGTTGTCGGCAACGTCTATTAAAACGATAGCTATTAATGGAAATCAAATTTTTAATATTTCTGTTTCCACTTCAAAAACCGATAAAATAACAGTAACATCTATATTAGATGGTGAGTATCAGAATGATTTTCAAGTTGTTATTGAGGAAGAAAATCATGTGCTTAATTTAGGTTTGGAACATTTGTCGTTATTTGAAATTCCAGATGATAAGAGAAATGCGCACAAGGTTATAGCGGCAACGTTACGTCTAGAAATTCCAGAGCAGCTTATATTAACAATCCTTAGTGATATTGGCTCGGTAGATTTAAAAGGTGATTTTAAATCATTATATGTTGAATTGTTACAAGGGCAATGCCATGTTGTTGGTGAAGCAGAAACAGCAACTATAAACACTTTAGATGGAGATATTAATGTTGAGACAAAACACGCAAAAATTGAGGCCAGTTCTAATCATGGAAGCGTTGTTTTAGATCAATTTAAAAGTGTAAGGACATATTGGAAATTGACGTCTATAAATGGCAATATTAAGGTTGCCAAACAGGAATAATCGGTTATTTTTGTTTTAATACTATTATTTAACTTAAAATAGATTCTCGCTTTTGTGGGAAAAATTATGTCTTTAAAGAAAGCCACATTTGTTATTGTTGTAATTCTGCTGATTGATCAAATTAGTAAAGTGTATATAAAAACACATTTCCAATTGGGAGAAGATATTACTGTGTTTTCATGGTTTAAAATTGCTTTTATAGAAAATGACGGCATGGCTTGGGGTACAAAATTGAGCGATTTTGTGAGTTTTATTTCAGATGAAACTGCAAAATTAGTTTTAACCTTATTTAGAATTGTTGCCGTAACTGGTATTGCATTTTGGCTTATAGATGTAACGAAAAAGAAGAGATCTAAAACTTTGATATTTGCGATTTCTATAATATTTGCAGGTGCTTTAGGTAATATTATAGATTCAGTATTCTATGGTGTTTTGTTTAATGATAGTGTAATGCAAGTGGCTTCATTTTTACCAGAAGAAGGCGGGTACGCTAAGGTGTTTCATGGAAATGTTGTAGATATGCTTCATTTTCCAATTTGGAGCGGTGTAATGCCAGATAATTTGCCGTTAATAGGTGGAAAATACTTTTCGTTTTTTGATCCTGTTTTTAATGTGGCTGATATGGCCATAAGTACAGGAATTGGCATTTTAATTGTGTTTAATAAGAAGGCTTTTGAAAATTAATATACTATTTTAGTTACCTTATATGAGAATTATGAAATACAAAATAACCTTTCTTTGCTTCATGTTTTATTTGATTACTAATTGTGGTTCTAGCGATAGTAATGATGATTCCGTAGAATCAAACTTTGAGATAGAATTGTTTTATACTGAAACGGTTTCTATTGATGAATTGTTTGAGTTAACAATAGTTGGTAGTGAGGGTTTTACAGAGGTAAAAGCTTCGCTTGATGATAGTTTTGACAACAGTTCTGGAACACTATTTTTTGAGCCAGAGACAACACATGTTCGTTATTTTACTTTTGATAAACTTGGAATAAATACCCTGTATATTAAAGCATACAATGAAGGAGGAATAGCATCTGTTAAAGAGCTTAATGTTAATGTTGTTAGAGGTAATTCGTTGAAAATAAATGCTGTGGAGATTGTTTCTTTCTCTAACATTGATAATACTTGGGATGAGGAGTTTGCGGAAACAGATATTAATCGTTTAGCTGATGTTTTCTTTATAATTCGAAAGTCTAGGGCTTTTTTTAGCGATGGAGCGTACAATTTTAATAGGGATTGGTTTAGATCGGAAGTTCTAGAAAACCAAGGTGATTTAACTTGGGATTTATCTGAAGAAGAGCTGTATGTAGGTTCTGGGTTTCCATTAAATTTTCTAGCTGCTGATATGGATGAAGAAGGTCTGGTAGGTGATTTGATGTTAGGAAGAGATTATAATTATTTTGGTTTTAACGAATTAGACGGTGTACAACCAGAAACATTTACATTTAATTTTCCGGATATAGACCTAGAATTTATAATTACAGTTGAATGGCCAGATTAAAAGCCTAATGAAGGCTATATAAATTGTATTACTTGCTCAGGCGTCACACAATAATCTAACTTAATATCATCTTCGGAAGCTTCAATGGTTTCAACTTCGGCTTCAAAAAAAGACAGTCCTATTTTTAAAGTATCAGGCTTACAATCTGCTAAAAATCGATCGTAAAATCCTTTTCCGTAGCCAATTCTGTGACCTAATTTATCAAAAGCTAAAAGCGGAATAAATACCACTTCTAATTGTGAAGATTGAATTTCAATACCATCTACAGGTTCAGGAATGTTATAACTGTTTTTTTTAATGGTTGTACTATCCGTTAGCAGAACATGTGACATGCTGTAATCTTCAAAGTTACTTTTAGAAATCACAATGTGTTTGTCTTTTCCTGCTAAAATATTTAGGATAAAATCGGTATCAATTTCTTTTTGTTCTGCAATAGTTAAGAAAATATGATAAAAGGATTTATTCCAAATATCTAGTGTTAATAATTGATTAGCAATGGCCAAGCTAAAATTGTCAATTTCAGTGTTAGATAGCTGTTGGCGTAACTCTTTATATTTTTTTCTTAATAAAGGCTTTTTCATTAGTCTTCAATTTCGGTAGAAATATGGAAAATAGCATCACCTTGATATATAATAGGAGATTCATTTACATTAAAAATATAACCTGCATTTGGTGATTTTACAAAGTAATTAAAACTGCCATAAGGATCTGTAATATTACCTAAAACCTGCCCTTTGTTTACAAAGGCATTTATGTTTACTGTGGCTTTAAACATTCCAGAGTATTTAGCTCTTAGCCATTTGCTATCTTTAATTACGACAGCGTCTACCTTAGGTTGTGATACTTTATATTTACTTCTTAGCATTCCTAAGTGATGTAATACGCGTTTGGCTCCATTAACACCTGTGTTGGTAATAGTATTATGGATATTGAAAGATTTTCCTCCTTCAAACAGTAGCATAGGTATGCCTGCTTTATCGCAAGCATTTCTAAAGGATTTATTTAGATTTTGCGAATAATAAATAAAAGGAGCACCAAAAACATGTGCAAGTTCTGTAAGTTTTGGATTGTCTTTTACTATTCTAATTTGAGCCGCATTAAATCGGTCTGATCCTCCAGTGTGAAAATCCATAGCAAAATCAACATGTGGTACCAATTCTGTCATTACAAAATTAGCCACTCTACTTGCTAAAGAACCTTTAGGATTTCCGGGGAAAACACGATTTAAATCACGACCATCAGGAAAAAGGCGGTCCATATTTAAAAAGCCAAATACATTTATTACAGGCACGCAGATTGTTGTACCAATTTTGGGTTTGTTTATGCCTTTTGCTATAATTTGTCTTACAATTTCTACACCATTGACTTCATCTCCATGAATACCAGCAGTCATTAATACGGTTGGGCCAGGCTGCTTGGAGCGTTCAATTATAATAGGAACAGCCAAAGTATTTCTGGTGTGTAATTTTGCAACTTCAAAAGTTACAGTAGTACTTTTACCAGGAGCGACTTCAACTCCTAAAATATTTAAAATATCTTTTGGCATCTGTTTATCTTCTGTTTCGTTCTATAAAAGTAATAATGGCTTTTGCTATATTTCTTTGTGTTGCTGCTTCAATACCTTCTAATCCAGGTGTTGAATTTACCTCTAATAATAATGGGCCACGCGAAGATTGTAGCATGTCTACACCACAAACAGGTAGTTTTAGAACCTTAGCAGCTTTCATTGCTAATTTTAGTTCATCATCATCTAATTTTATAATATTAGCAGAGCCACCGCGATGTAAATTAGATCTAAACTCTCCTTCTTTACCTTGGCGTTTCATGGCGCCAACTACTTGGCCATCTACAACTAATGCTCTTAAATCTGCACCTTTGGCTTCTTTTATAAACTCTTGAACAATAACCCTCGCTTGTAAGCCATTAAAGGCTTCTAAAACAGATTCTGCTGCATTTTTTGTTTCGGCTAAAACCACACCAAGACCTTGGGTGCCTTCAAGTAATTTTATAATTACAGGTGTACCTCCTACATAATTAATAACTTCCTCTACATCTCTAGAATAATTGGTAAATACCGTTTTAGGCATGCCAATTCCAGCTTTACTTAAGCGTTGTAAGCTTCTTAGTTTATCTCGAGAACGTGTAATAGCATCAGAAGGAGCAATGGTAAAAACGCCCATTTCTTCAAACTGTCTTACAACAGCACAACCATAAAATGTAATAGAAGCTCCAATTCTAGGAATAATCGCATCAACATAATCTAAGTAACGATCCTTATAATAGATGGTTGGTTTTTCCTTTTCTATAATAATATCGCATTTTAAGGGGTCAATAATTTCAATTTTATGACCTCTTTTTTCGCCCTCTTCAACAAGGCGTTGTGTAGAGTAGAGTTCGGCGTTGCGCGAAAGAATTACTATGTTCATTTAGTTATGGTTTGTTTATAGGATTGATTTTCGATATCGACATCGACTAAAAATTTGTGTTTTAAAAACTGGCGACCTATTAATACAGGGAATTTCATGTCTTCTCTGGTGCTTAAAGTTAAGTTAATCTTATAGCTTTTACCAAAAAACACAACTGTTGTTTTTATTTTGTAGCGATTTTCTTTATGTCCATTACTACTTTTTACGTCTGTGTAAGTGTAAGTGTCAAAAATAACTTCATCACTTTTAAAATTTGGATGTCCTTTACTTTCAAAAATACAATAGAGTTTATTGTCTACTTCTCTGATTTTTGAGCAATGAATAGCAGAAGTATAAGCTCCAGTATCTATTTTAACATCAATAGCCTTAAGTTTTAGTTCGGGAAAGTCAACTTTATCAACACGTCCCAAAATCTTTTTTGTCATAAATTAAAAATATAAAAAGAGGCACAAGGTAATGATAAAGTGCATTAATTATACACGAATATTTTTACGAATTATTACCTTTGGTTAAATGCCAGAATCGACCTTACAAATTCAGATAAAAACGCTTCCTCACCAACCAGGTGTATATCAATATTTTGATATAGACGAACGTTTAATATACGTTGGAAAGGCTAAAGATATAAAAAAGCGTGTAAGCAGTTATTTTAATAAGCATCACGACTATGGTAAAACACGTGTTTTGGTGAAAAATATTGCGTCAATAAAACACATTGTTGTAGAAACAGAAAATGATGCTTTACTACTTGAAAATAACCTCATAAAAAAATACAAGCCAAAGTATAATGTTTTACTCAAGGATGATAAATCTTATCCGTGGATTTGTATTAAAAAGGAACGATTTCCAAGAGTATTTTCTACCAGGCGTGTTATTAAAGATGGTTCAGAATACTTTGGACCATACACAAGTATGAAAACGGTGAAGACTCTTTTAGGTTTAATAAAAGGCTTGTATCAATTGCGAACTTGTAATTATGATTTGTCTGAAGCTAAAATCGAGGCAGGGAAATACAAGGTGTGTTTAGAATACCATTTAGGAAACTGTAAAGGAGCTTGCGAAGGTTATGAAAGCGAAGAAGCATATGCTGCTAATATTACGGCAATTAGAGAGATTCTAAAAGGAAATTTTAAAGATTCCTTACAGCAATTTAGAATACAAATGCGGCAGTATGCAGAAGCTATGCAATTTGAAGATGCCCAGAAAATAAAAGAAAAGCTAGAGGTTTTAGAAAATTACCAAGCCAAATCTACTATTGTAAACCCTAAGATTAGCAATGTAGATGTGTTTTCTATTGTAAGTGATGAAACTTACGCTTATGTTAACTTTTTGCAATTGAGTTATGGCTCAATAATTAGGTCACATACCTTAGAATTAAAAAAGAAACTGCAAGAGTCAGATGTTGATTTGTTAGAATTAGCAATTACAGAAATAAGACAGCGTTTTAATTCTAATTCTAAAGAGATTTATGTACCTTTTAAAGTAAATTTAGGAACGGAATTAAAGATAACAGTTCCGAAACTTGGAGACAAAAAAAGTATTTTAGATTTGTCTATTCGAAATGCAAAGTATTTCCGAATGGATAAACTCAAACAAGTAAAAATTGTAGATCCAGATAGGCATGCTAATAGAATAATGGCGCAAATGAAAGCCGATTTACGATTGTCTGAAGAACCAAGACATATTGAGTGTTTTGATAATTCTAATATTCAAGGCACAAATCCAGTAGCAGCATGTGTGGTTTTTAAAAACGGAAAACCGAGTAAAAAGGATTACCGTCATTTTAATATAAAGACAGTTGAAGGTCCCGATGATTTTGCATCTATGGAAGAAGTTGTATATAGGCGATATAAACGTTTGTTAGATGAAGATGAGCCTTTGCCACAGCTTATAATTATAGATGGAGGAAAAGGACAGTTGTCCTCTTCGTTAAAAAGCTTAGATGTGTTAGGATTACGAGGAAAAATTGCTATCATTGGTATTGCCAAACGATTAGAAGAATTATTTTATCCAGATGATCCTATTCCGCTGTATTTAGATAAGAAAAGTGAAACTTTAAAAATCATACAACAGTTAAGAAACGAAGCGCATCGTTTTGGTATAGAACACCATAGGAATAGAAGGAGTAAAGGAGCATTGACAACAGAGCTAGAAAACATTCCAGGAGTAGGAGAGCAAACTATTATAGATTTAATGAAGCAATTTAAAACGGTAAAACGAATTGCGAATGCTAAATTAGATGAATTGGAAGCTGTTGTTGGAGTATCGCGAGCAAATAAAGTGTATAACTATTATCATAAAGAATAAATTAAAGAAACAAATATCTTGAGAGGTTCAGCATAATGAAAAATAAACATCTAATAGTATTACTATTTCTAATTGTGCTTTTTTCTGCAAAAGCACAAAATAGCACTGCTAATTCTGAACCAAAAGTAGGTCTAGTATTAAGTGGTGGTGGTGCTAAAGGGTTTGCTCATATTGGAGTCTTAAAAGTAATAGATAGTCTAGAAATAAAAGTAGATTATATTGCTGGTACAAGTATGGGGGCAATTATAGGATCGTTGTATGCGTCTGGATACTCTGGTAAGCAACTCGAAAAAATGTTTGAAGCTCAAGATTTTGATGAATTAATAAATGATGCATTTCCAAGAAGTTCAAAATCATTTTACGAACGCGAAAATTCAGAACGATATGCTGTAACCTTACCTTTTGATAATTTTAAAATCAGTTTGCCGTCAGCCTTATCTCGTGGACAAAATGTCTATAATTTACTATTTCAGCTCATGCTTCCGGTTAATTCTATTTCAGATTTTGATCAATTGCCTATTCCTTTTTTTTGCATTGCCACTGATATTGAAACAGGAGAATCTTTAATTATGGATAAAGGTAAATTGGCAGAAGCTGTTACAGCAAGTGGCGCTTTGCCTTCTTTATTTCAGCCTGTAGTAATTGGTGAGAGAATTTTAATTGACGGCGGAGTTACTAATAATTTTCCGGTCGAAGAATTACGAGCCAAAGGCATGGATATTATAATTGGAGTTGATGTTCAGGACGGTTTAAAAGATAGAGAATCTTTAAATTCGGCGCCAGATATTCTAATGCAAATCAATAATTTTAGGACTATAAATGCAATGAGAAATAAGTCGGAATTAACCGATATTTATATTAAACCTGATATTAGTAATTTTTCTGTAATCTCTTTTGATGAAGGCGAGAATATTATCGCTAATGGTGAAGCCGCAGCCAGAACTCAACTGACTAAATTACAAGGTGTAAAACAGCAGCAATCAACTTATAAAAAGCCAAAAGAAGTTAAGGTTTTAGATAGTCTTAAAATTAGAAATGTGAATATTGATGGTAATGAACGTTATACCAGAGCATATCTTCTTGGAAAATTAAAGTTAAAAGAAAAAGTAAAAATAAGTTACGCAGATTTTAAACAAGGAATAAACAACCTTATTGCCACTAATAATTTTGATACGTTTAGATACCAATTAGAAGCTACAGAAAATGAATCTGAATATAGTTTAGTAGGTAGTGTAAAAGAGTCCGGAACTAGTACATTCTTAAGATTAGGTTTGCATTATGATGAATTATACAAAAGTGCCATACTTGCAAATATTACGCAAAAAAAGTTATTGTTTAGTAATGATATAGCTTCATTAGATTTGGTGTTGGGAGATAACAGTAGGTATAATTTTGACTATTTTATAGATAAAGGGTTTTATATTAGTATTGGAGTAAAATCGCGTTTCAATCAGTTTAATAAAAATGTTAATCCTTTATTGGCCTTAGACGCAGATTCACCTTTTTTAGTAGGTTTAAATAAAATTGATGCAAAAATTTCAGATTTTACAAATCAGTTGTATTTGCAAACTATTTTTAGAAAGGATTTTGCATTAAAGATAGGTGCAGAGCATAAGCATCTAAAAATAACTTCGGAAACTATTATTGATAACGTACGAGAAGATAAAATAACTTTTGAAAACACAGATTACTTTAGTGTGTTTGGAAATTTAAAGTTCGATGATTACGATAATGCGCTTTTACCAAAAAGTGGATTTTACTTTGATGGAAACTTTCATTTGTATTTAAAGGCATCAGGATTAAACAAGAGTTTTGACAAGTTTTCAATAGCTAAAGCAGATTTTGGTTATGCCTTTAGTTTTAATGATAAATTAGCATTAAAAACGGAAGCAAGTGGTGGTTTTAAAATAGGAGATAAATCTACAAAAGCATTAAGTTTTGCTTTAGGTGGTTATGGAGAAAACCTTATAAATAGTTTTTATTCTTTTTACGGTTACGATTATTTAACCCTAACTGGAGATAGTTTTGTAAAAGGAACACTAACTTTAGATTATGAGATTTTTAAAAATCATCATATTCTTTTGGCTGGTAACTTTGCTAATATAGATGATGGCCTTTTTGAGTCGGGTGAATTTTTCTTATCGCCAAGCTATAGTGGTTATGCTGTTGGATATTCTTTAGAAACGTTTTTAGGGCCTTTGGAAGGTAAATTTACGCATTCGCCAGATACAGGTAAAAGCTATTGGCTTTTTAATCTTGGGTTTTGGTTTTAAAAACTTATTTTCTAGTGTTGAATTTATTTCAGCATCTCACATAAATTTTCGATATTTGTGTATTATGAAACCCTTCTGGCAAAACATAAAATTACATCTTCACTTCCTTATGAAAAGGAATCCAGAATAAATACACATTTTTTGTACCTTTAAGCATAGTTTGATATATACCAAATAAACGGATAATCAATTCAACTTTTTAAACCATTCAAAAAATGCCATTTTATCATAAATTAGGGAAAATTCCACCAAAGCGCCACACACAGTTTAAAAAACCAAACGGCGATTTTTATTACGAACAATTGTTCGGAACTATTGGTTTTGACGGTATGCCTACCAACAGTTACCATGAGCAACG
>Ga0193959_1000096_pt1 | contig 35306 bp, 27 predicted proteins | sample FB_2_MG_FD_140333 | JGI IMG/M metagenome (GOLD analysis project Ga0193959, IMG submission 140333) | Microbial mat bacterial communities from the Broadkill River, Lewes, Delaware, United States - FB_2_MG | ecosystem: Environmental > Aquatic > Freshwater > River > Microbial mats | place: USA... | reverse complement strand
CAATTTTTAAAATCTCTCTAATTGCATTATTATCTAAGTTATTAATATCTTCAAATGTAAACATCATCTCTTTAATCGAAACAGCTAATTTCTCATCTATCTGCTCAATATAAGTAAGTGTAGCTTTTGCTGCTTTTTGTCCAAGTCTATTAAAAATCTCTGCAACAGCTCTAGGACCTCCAACTTCAACCTTATAACTAGCTAATGATTCAAGCTTACTCTCAAGTACAGTTGAAACTTTTCCAATAATAGTTGGTGAAATATCTCCAAGATTTGCCATTCTAATAGCCACTTCAGCCCTTAAATCTCCACTAAAAAAGTTAAGTGTCTCAGCTGCATTTGTAGGATCCATATGAGCTAAAATCAGAGCAATTGTCTGTGGATGCTCATTTACAATAAAATCCGCCAACTGTTGAGGCTTGATTTTTGAGATATAGTTAAAATTATCCTCATTTTGAAGTGATTTAGATAATCTCTCTAAGACTCTCTTTGCCTCTTCAGGCCCTAAAACTTTATATAAAATCTCTTTGGCTTGTTCAAGTCCACCAGAGACGATAAATTGATTTGATTGAAAAATAGCGTGAAACTCTTCTAATATCGCTCCACCTGTCTCTCTATCAATATTTCTAGCACCAGCGATATATTTAGATACTTCAGTAATCGTCTCTACATCCCAATATGCAAACACATTTGCTGTAATATCCTCACCTAGTTGCATTAGAAAAATCGCTATCTTTTCAGACATAGTCATATCATCTAGTAACTCTTGTTTAGCTGGACTTAAATTCATACTGTATAACCCTTAGTAGCACTTTTTATATCAAAATATATATGGAAAAGCTAGATTTTGAAAACATAATAACAAATAAGTGCTAAGAAATCAAAGAAATTATCAAATAAATTTGTAAAAAAGAATTCATTTGGTAATAATATTTATATATGTTAAAAAGTTTATAAAGGAGTTTTATGAAAAGAGGGAAAAAATCAAAAATGAAAAAGATAAATGAGCAGAAATTTAATAAAAATAGAAAATATATAAAAGGTTTGATTGTCGAAGAGTTTTCATATAAACAACTACTATTTTTAAATGAGAGCTTTGGATATTTAAAAAAATTAAACTCTAGTACAGTTTTAAATATCTTCAAAGATGCTCTAAAAGAGGCTGAAAATAAAAACAATTTAATAAAAAAAGATAAAAAATTTAATGAGATGTTTAAAAACCTATCAGAGGAGCAGATTAACTTAATATATAGATATGATAAAGATAATATAGATATAAAAAAATTTATAAAAGATTCGAAAAAAAAGTGGATAAAAATTCATACAAGGGAAATAGAGAAAAACTATTCGAAATAAAAAAGGGGTTGCTTTGAAAATAAAAATAGTTGGTAAAAATAGCTTAAAAATAAATGGCAATATAAAAAATTTGCACGATTTTGAAGAGATAACAGAAGCGATAGAGAAGATTTTAAGTAAAAAGAGTAAATTTTTATCAATTGAACTTGTCAACTCTTTTTCGCTTCCATCTAGTTATATCTTCTATTTTTTAGATTTACAAAAAAATAGAGATATTGATATAGAGTTAAAGGTGAGTGATAATAGACTCTTGAGAGTTTTAGATAAATTAAAATTAAATAAACATATTCATATAAAAAAAATTTAATAAAAAGACATTATAGAATCGACCTCACTCCAGCTCAGTTTCTCTTTTTTTGAGAACATATGATATAAATATCTTGCAAACATATCAGTTTCGATATTTACTCTGGAGCCTTTTTTATATGACTTAAAGAGAGTATTTTCAAATGTATGTGGAATAATTGTTAATCTAAAACTATCTTCAAAAACAGAGTTAACAGTCAAACTTACGCCATCTATCGTAATACTCCCCTTTGGAATAATAAATTTTAAAAACTCCTTTTTCACTTTTATGAAAATATCATAAGAGTTCTCACTCTTTTGAATCTTCTCTATCTCTCCAATAGTATCGACATGCCCTTGTACAATATGCCCCTCGATTCTATCGCTTAACCTCATCGCTGGTTCAATGTGAACCAAGCCTTTATAATTCTCTATCGCCAAAATATTTTTAGACTCAGGTGATAGCTCTAGTGTAAAGCTACTCTCATCAAAAGCAACAACAGTTAAACAGGCTCCATTTACAGCAATACTATCACCTATTTTTGCTCTATGTTTCGCTTTTATCTTTAGAGCAGAGTTTGAGAAACTCTCAACTACTCCAAGCTCTCTAATTAATCCATTAAACATTAACTGCCCCTTTTATAATTGAGCAAATTCTCTCTATTTGAGAAGTTATCAGAGTTGTTCCACTAGGTAGACAGAGACCTCTTTTAAATAGATTCTCGCTAACTCCACTTAATTTTGAGCCTGAACCAAGCTTAATAAAAAGAGGTTGCAAATGCATAGGTTTCCAAAGAGGACGACTCTCAATATTTGCTTCATTTAACTTATCTATCACTCTATCTCTAATCTCTTGATTTTTAAAAAGAAGAGTTGTAAGCCATCTGTTTCCTTTTGAGTTCTCAATCTCAGGCATAAACTCAACATCTAAAGATTCTAAGTTTTTCTGATACTCAATAAAAATCTCTCTCTTTCTATCAACTCTACTTTGTAAAACCTCCATTTGACCTTTTCCGATAGAGGCTAAAATATTACTCATTCGGTAGTTGTATCCATAAGTTTCATGTTCGTAGTGGAGATAATCCTCTTTTGCTTGAGTTGAGAGAAATTTACATCTATCGATTAAATCTGCATTATCACTTACTATCGCTCCACCTGAGCTTGTTGTAATAATTTTATTTCCATTAAAAGAGAAGATTCCAGCTAAACCAAATGTACCACTTTGCTTCCCATTGTATATACTTCCGAGCGATTCGGCACTATCTTCTATCAAAGCAACTCCAAATCTATCACAGATATTTTTGATATTCTCAATATCAGCCATTTGACCATAGAGGTGAGTTACTATCAAAGCTTTTGGCATCTTTTTATTCAGTTTTGCTCTATCTTTTAACTCATCTTCAAGTAGATTTGCATCTAAATTCCAAGATGAATCACTATCGATAAAAAATAGCTCTGCTCTCTGGTAAATTGCAGAGACAACAGAGCCGATAAAAGTAAATGTTGATGAGAAAATTAAATCATCATCTTTTATATCTAAATATCTCAAAATCAAATGAATAGCACCAGTTCCTGAGCTAACAGCTAAAGAGTGCTTTGCACCAGAGAAATCCTTGATAGATTGCTCAAAATCGTTTAAATTTTTTCCAACAGGAGCGATATAGTTACTCTCAAACGCATCACCTATATATTTAAGCTCATTATTCCCCATATGTGGAGGAGATAAAAAGATTCTATCCATTTAAAAAACCTTTTTTTACTATTACCCTAACATAAGTTTGGTTAAAAAATGCTCAAAAATTTAACATTTTTATAACTTTATTTAAGCTTAATTTAATATGAAATATGTGATATTGAGGACAAAATTACTCTTATTTAAAATTTATGGAGAAAAAGAATGCAAGTTTACTTAGATAATAACGCAACAACAATAGTAGATCCCAAGGTTGAGGAGTTAATGGAACCATTTCAATGTCAAATGTATGGTAATCCGAATTCACTGCATCAGTTTGGAATGGAAGTTAGACCCCACTTAAAACAGGCAGTTGATAAATTATATGCTGGAATAAATGCAAGTGATGATGATGATATTATCATTACATCGTGTGCAACTGAATCAATTAACTGGGTAATAAAAGGTGTCTATTTTGACCATATTTTAAACAAAGAAAAAAATCACATCATTACAACTGATGTAGAGCATCCAGCAACGATAGCTACCTGTAAATTCTTAGAGACTTTAGGAGTAGAGGTTACTTATCTACCTGTAAATGAGAACGGAATAGTAGGTGCATTAAATGTAGAAGATGCTATCAGACCTGATACTGCACTAGTCTCTATCATGTGGGCAAACAATGAAACAGGTGCAATTTTTCCTATGAAAGATATTAGCAGAGTCTGTAGGGGGGCTGGAGTGCTTCTACACACTGACGCCGTACAAGCTATCGGAAAGATTCATGTAGATATGGAAGATTTAGATGTTGATTTTATGACTTTTTCAGCTCATAAATTTCATGGACCAAAGGGTGTTGGTGGATTATATATCAAAAATTCTCAACAGTTAACAAGCCTTATGCACGGTGGCGAACATATGGGTGGTAGAAGAAGTGGAACTCTAAATGTTGCTGGAATCGTTGGAATGGCTGAAGCTATGAAACTTGCAAAAGAGGGCTTAAAGTATGAGCTTACAGAGGTTAAAAGACTTAGAAATAAGTTAGAAGATGCTCTTTTGGAGATTCCTGATACTTTTGTAGTAGCACCTAGAGAGCTTAGAACTCCAAATACTATTTTAATATCTGTAAAAGGTGTTGAGGGTGAGGGTATGCTTTGGGATTTAAATAAGAGAGGCGTTGCTGCATCGACTGGTTCAGCATGTGCCTCAGAAGATTTGGAAGCAAATCCTATTATTATCGCAATTGGTAGTGATTCAGAACTTGCTCATACTGCAATTAGATTAAGTTTAAGTAGATTTACAACTGAAGAGGAGATTGATTACACAATCAAAGCATTTACAGAATCTGTTGAGAGATTAAGAGAAATCTCAAGCAGTGACTTATAATTAAAATTAAAATATATATAAAAAATATAATTCAAAAAGGATATTAAAATGGCAAAGTCAGATTTAATCGGTGGAGAACTTTGGGAAGCGTACTCAAACAAAGTTGCTGATAGAATGGATAACCCTCGAAATAGAGGTGCTTATACTGAGGAACAAGCTAAAGAGATGGGTGGAAAATTAATTATTGCTGATTACGGTGCTGAGAGCTGTGGTGATGCAGTAACACTCTATTGGGTTGTAGATGAGGCAAGTGATAAAATTTTAGGTTCAAAATTTAGAAGTTTTGGCTGTGGTACAGCAATCGCTAGTAGTGATATTATGGCTGAGCTTTGTCTTGGAAAAACAGTTGATGAGGCTGTAAAAATTACAAATCTCGATGTTGAATTAGCTCTAAGAGACGACCCAGATACTCCAGCTGTTCCAGCTCAAAAGATGCACTGCTCTGTAATGGCTTATGATGTTATCAAAAAAGCTGCTGGTATCTACAAAGGTGTAGATATGGAGAGCTTTGAGACTGAGACTATGGTTTGTGAGTGTGCTAGGGTAACTCTAGGAACAATCAAAGAGGTTATTCGATTAAATGATTTAAAAACTGTTGAAGAGATTACAAACTTTACTAAAGCTGGTGGATTTTGTAAATCGTGTATCGCTCCAGGTGGACATGAAAATAGAGAGTACTACTTAGTAGATATTTTAGCTGAGACTAGAGCTGAGATGGATAAAGAGAGATTAGGCTCAGCTACTGGAACTGAAGCCGATTTTGCATCGATGACAATTGTTCAAAAACTAAAAGCTGTTGAAGATGCGATTGATAAAGATATTAGACCAATGTTAATTATGGACGGTGGAAATGTTGAAGTAATTGATATTAGAGATGAGGGCGAAAATATAGATATTCATATTAGATACTTAGGTGCATGTTCAGGCTGTGCAGCAAGTTCTACTGGAACACTATATGCGATGGAATCGGTTTTAAAAACTAGATTAGATGATAGAATTAGAGTTATTCCTCTATAACGAAATCTAAAACTATTGGGCTTTAGCCCAGTAGTTAACAACTCAAATCTTCTCGTAGTTTTTAGAATCCAAATATTAAACTCTCTAAATTAAATATAGAAACTCTGATTTTTTAAAAAAATATTAATAAAATAATGCTTTTAAATCCATTAATAAAAATTATATTTTTTTTAAATATAATTACAAAAACGATAATGAATATCAATTAACTTAATGGGAGATTTATTTATGAAAAAGAGTATTTTATTTTTAGGAGCGACTCTACTAACGCTTAGTGCATTTGCTAAAGAGGTTGTAAATGTCTATACACATAGACACTACGATACTGATAAAGAGCTTTATAAAGAGTTTGAAAAAAAGACAGGAATAACTGTAAATGTAGTTAAAGCAAAAGCGGGTGAGCTTATCAAAAGATTGGAGATTGAGGGTAAAAACTCTCCAGCAGATGTTTTAGTAACTGTTGATGTTGCAAATCTATATAGAGCTAAAGAGTTAGGACTTTTTCAACCGATTAAATCAAAAATTTTAGCTGAAGCGATTCCTTCAAATCTAATAGATAAAGATAATCAGTGGTTTGCACTTACAAAAAGAGCTAGAGTTGTTGTATATAATAGAGATGTTGTAAAACCAAAAGAGTTATCAACTTATGCCGATTTGGTTAATAAAAAATGGAAAGATAGAATCTTAATCAGATCATCAAATAATAAGTATAATCAATCGCTAGTCTCATCGATTTTAACACATGAGGGTGAAAAAGAGACACTTAAGTGGTTAAATGGTTTTGTTGAAAACTTTGCTAGAAAACCAAAAGGTAGCGATAGAGACCAGATGAGAGCAGTAGCTTCGGGTGAGGGTGATATTGCTATTGTAAATACATATTATGTTGGTAAAATGTTAAACTCTAAAAAACCAGCTGATAGAGCTGTTGCTGAGAAACTTGGAATATTTTTTCCAAACCAAAAGACAACAGGTACACATATTAATGTAAGTGGTGCTGGAGTTACTGCTTCATCTAAAAATGTAGATAATGCAACAAAATTTATTGAGTTTTTAGTAAGCGATAGAGCACAAAAGATGTTTGCAAAAGCAAACTATGAATACCCTGTAAAAAAGGGAATAAAAGCATCTAGTCTTGTTACATCGTGGGGAAGCTTTAAAGAAGATGATATTAGTTTAGATATTGTTGGTGAAAACAATAAAAAAGCTGTTCAATTAATGGATAAGGCTGGTTGGAGATAAGATAAGGAATTTTTTTGAGAAATTTCAAAATATTTTTTGATAGTTTCAATATCTGGAGTATTGTTATAACTTCGCTTATAGCAATTCCTCCTTTTGTTGTTTTTGGGTTTATATTTTTAGATAGTGAAGTGTGGAATCACTTAAAAGAGACTGTTTTAAGTGATTACATAATAAATTCACTTCTGCTTGTCTTTGGAGTTGCAACTCTAAGTGCTATATTTGGGGTTCTTAGTGCTTGGTTTACAACTATGTATGAGTTTAGAGGTCGAAAAACTCTTGAGTGGATGCTTGTTCTACCTTTAGCAATTCCTCCATTTATTGTTGGCTACACCTACGCTGGAATTTTAGACTACTCTGGAATCGTTCAAAGTACAATCCGTGAAGTTTTTGAATTTAGCTCTAAGCGAGATTACTACTTTCCTGATATTATGTCACTTGGTGGTGCTATTTTAGTTATCTCTTTTGTGCTTTATCCATATGTCTACTTAATCGTAAAAGCTAGTTTTATAAATAACTCCTCTAAATTGATTGAAGTTGGTCAAACTTTTGGATTAAACTTAACAAAATCATTTTTTAAAATAGCTCTTCCACTTGCTAGAGTTGCAATTGTCGGCTCTGTTAGTTTAGTTGTTATGGAAGCTTTTAATAACTATGGAACAGTTCACTACTATGGCGTTGATACATTCTCAACGGGAATCTTTCGTGTATGGTTTGGTATGGGTGATTCTATCTCTGCTGGAAAATTAGCTAGTATTTTGATGATTTTTATATTTTTGATGCTCTTTTTAGAGAGATTGAGCCGAGCAAAACTAAAATTTACTACAAAACATGAACATTTTCAGAGTAAAAGATATAGACCAAGTTCAAAACTATCTGGCTTTTTTATCTTTTTAGTCTGTGCTTTGCCTGTATTTTTTGGGTTCATTGCTCCTATGCTTCAGCTTATTTTTTGGTCACTTGATAGTCTCTATGTCCTGTTTACTACGGAGTATTTAGAGCTTATTACAAATACATTCTCTATCGCTTTTGTTGCAAGTTTTATAGGAGTCTTTTTAGCATTTTTTATAGCTTTTAATGGTTATCGCTCTTCACATTGGATATCAAGTATAGTAACAAGAGTTGCAACTTTAGGTTACGCAGTCCCTGGGGCTGTTATCGCTGTTGGGGTAATGCTTCCATTTGCATTTGTAGATAATAGTTTTGATTCTTTCATGAGAGAGTATTTTAATATATCAACGGGACTGCTTCTAAGTGGGACTTTTTTTGCCTTGATTTTTGGCTATATAGTTAGATTCTTGCCAGTAGCTTTTAACAGCATCGATGCTGGGTTTTCAAAACTATCTAAAAATCTCTATGAAGTCTCAACCTCTCTTGGTTACTCAAAGTTTAAAACACTCTATAAAATCTATCTACCACTTTTAAAACCATCACTTTTGACAGCTATGATTTTGATATTTATCGATATTTTAAAAGAGCTTCCAGCAACACTTATTTTAAGACCATTTAACTTCGATACTCTAGCAACAAGAGCTTATGAGTTAGCCAGTAATGAGATGATGCCAGAATCTGCAATTTATTCGCTATCGATTATAATTATGGGGTTGATTCCAGTTCTCTTTTTAGTTAAAAATATGGCAAAAAGGTAAAAACTTGATAACACTTAAAAATATATCTAAATATACACTCGATGACTTCTCTTTAAATATTAAAAAAGGGGAGATTTTATCGCTTTTAGGCTCAAGTGGAAGTGGGAAGACAACTCTACTTAGAATCATAGCAGGGTTTGAGATACCAGATAGTGGAGAGGTTTATATAAATGATAAATTGGTAGTATCTGATGATTTTTTTGAAAAACCAGAGAAGCGAAAAATAGGCTTAGTTTTTCAAGATTATGCACTCTTTCCACACTTAAATATTTTTGATAATGTAGCTTTTGGACTCTTTAATCTCCCTAAAAAAGAGCAAAAATCAAGAGCAAAAGAGATGATAGAGTTAGTTGGATTAAACACACTAGAGTATCGCTATCCTCACGAGATTTCAGGAGGTCAGCAACAAAGAGTTGCACTAGCAAGAGCTTTAGCGATAAAGCCTGAAATAATTCTGCTTGATGAGCCTTTTAGTAACCTCGATGAGGAGCTAAAAAACTCTCTTAGAATCGATATGAAAAAGATTTTAAAAGAGATTGGAATCACAGCTATCTTAGTCACACACGATAAGTATGACTCACTCTCAATCGCTGATAGATTAGCACTTCTAAATGAGGGTAGATTAGAGCAGATTGCAACCCCTGAAGATATTTACGAAAAACCTCTAACAAAATATACAGCTAACTTTTTTGGAAAAACAAATATATACAGAGCCTCGATAAAAGAGTCTAAATTAATCACAGAGATAGGTATTTTTGAGTTTAAAAATGATGATTCATTTGATGACTTTTATGTATCGATAAAGCCTCAACATATTCAAATAGTTCCATACTCAAACATCAGTGCAAAAATAGAGAGTATTGTCTACTTTGGCGACCATATAGAGATTATCTCAAAAGAGTTAAAGACCGATAAAGAGATTTTTATAAAGAGCTATTTTGATAAAAATTTCTCTATTGGAGATACAATTAATCTACAAATTGATGCAGAAAACATCTCATTTATAAATTGATTTTAATATTTTTCCAAAAGACCGATTTATGCTTAAGAAGCATTAAATAGGAGAAATCTATGTTAAAAACAGTACTTTTAAGTTCAGCTATGTTGGCAACTCTGTTTGCCTATGATATAAACGATGTTAAGACTCTAGAGAGAACAAAATCTTGTATAGAGTGTGACTTAACTGGTTATAACTTTTTCGGTGCAGACCTCTCTGGAGTAAATCTATATAAATCTGATTTATATGGTGCAAATCTAGCTGGGGCAAACCTTATGAATGCAAATTTATCAGGAGCAGATTTGTATAGAACAAACTTAAGTAACGCAAACTTAAAGGGTGCAAACCTTAGTAATAGTGATTTAGAGTTATCTAATTTAGTTGGAGCTGATTTAGGTGGAGCAAACCTAAACGCTGCTAAAGTAAACTCTATCGAGCTATATAGAGCAAAAAATTATAAAATGCCATAAATAAAATAACCACCAAAGTGGTGGTTACTCTTCTTAATTATAAAGTCTTCATAAATTCAACTAGATTCCACTTATCTGATTCACTTAAAGTAGTTCCATACTCATGTCCAGCGTTTGAGTTAGCTGGTAGTGTAGTATCAAATTTTGACGAATTTTTACCTTTTGAAGTGATAAAACCTACATTTTTTGCATCAAACTCTCTATTTCCTACATAAAAACTTTTAACTCTCTTATCAGATGGTTTTAAAAGCTCCCATAAATTTGGAACTGAACCATTGTGTAGATATGGTGCTGTTGCCCAGATTCCATTTAGAGACCTAGCTTTATAAGATGGCGTAGCAATTGGGTCAAATTTTACTTTTTTAATTTTTATATATTCAGTTAATGCTGCTTTTATAGACTGCTCAGGGTGTCTTAAGATAGTACCCACAACAGCATTTCCTAAAATTTCAGCCTTATAAGCCTCTTTTCCAAACTTATCACCAAATAAAATATCTGATTTAGTCCCCTCTAGCATACCTGTTTTACCCTTGCGAGTTGCATTTAGAGCCATAAGAGGGTCTGTTCCTATCTCTTTAAGTGGTACCATTGTTACAAAAATTCTTCTCTTTATATCATCTCTTTTCACCATAGAGTGACAAGATACACAATTTTCTCTATATAGTTTTTCTCCTTTATTTGCTTTTTCTAAATTTATTGCAGGAAAATACTCAAGAGGCCACTGTGGAGCAAAAAGCTTTGTAACATACCCCTCTAGTTTTCCTAAATTTACAAGTTGTACAGATGATTGATACCCAAGAGGTAGAGTTTTTGTATCAAATTTTAAATGACCAAATACACCTAAAACTTCACCTGTATTTCTAGCTAATGGTCCAATTCCAGCATTTGATAAAAGTCCATTCCATTGAACTAAATCAGATTGAGAAGTTCCCCATAAAAATGGATATGAAACAGGTGCATTTGGCTCTGCTTTGTTTTCAGGTACACCTAAATCATGAGATGTAACCATATTAAAAATCTCACCAAAAGCATCAACTCTAGCGTAACCATAAGCGTGTTTTGTAGCATTTAGAGTATTTCTATCAACCATAGATTTAGTCACTTCAAAAAATCTACTCTTTAAATCATTTGCATCACTAGCGTTGTATTTATAACCTAAAATATTTATTGCAAATCTCTCAAACTTATTCTCATCGTTTAGAGTCTTCTCCATAGCTTTTTGTAAATCGTCGTAGAATGTCTGAAAATTAGATAGAGAAGGAGCTCCATCAATTACCATAGCAGTAGAGCCATAATTTAACTGATTTGTATGACAAGCAGAGCAATTTAGTCCAACCCATGCATCAGTTTTCTTTTTATTCACATCTTTAGCAAAACCTATAGGTAATCCATCAGGATTTAACTCTGTTGGCTTTTGAGTAATGTAGTTATATCTATTCATATTTCTATCTGAGCGAAACAACTCTGTTGAATTCTCCTGTTCTAAATATAAAAACCATTTATATGGCATAAATCTTGAACCTTGAGATGTATACCAAAATTTCTGCTGAGTCTCCCAATTCCAACCTTGACTAAGAGATATCGCTTTTGTGATAGATTGCGATACTATTTTTTGAGTATCAACAATTCCATACTCCGATTCCATTTTTTTACTAGAGCAACTAACTAAAAATGGTGTTAAAACTAAACTTAAAATAATAGCTTTGCTATTTTTTATATTAAAAAACACTAAAACCTCCTTTTTTATTTATAAAGTCTATATTATCATCTATAAGTATAAAATAAATACTATTTTAAAAATTTTTAATAAAAAAATAATATTTAAGACTTTAGTAAGCTAAAAAACGACATAAAAAAGTAGAAAATAAACAGTTTATAAATTATCTATTTTAGTTTAGTAATCAAATTTTAGTTATATTTAATTAATAAAATATATAATTTTTATATTTAATATAAAAAGTTTTTTAAAGAGATATTATCTATATATAAATCTAAATAGAGATTTTAAATTAAGCTTTAAATAGACAAATACTATTTTTTTAATTCTCTATCTTTACTCTCTCTTCATTATTATTTTGCAAAACTGTATATTAAAAATATCTATAAAATATATGATATAGAGAAGAGAGAAGAGTTTTTAAATCAATATCTTGAACCAATAGTAATAATTTTGTAATTTATTTAAAATAGTAATCTAAAAAAGTAAATAGCTAAATTTTATCTTTTTTTATTCTCTCTTTTAACAAAAGTATAATTATTTTTTATTAAATATATTGATATAATGTTTGAAGATTCTCATTTAAGGAAATTATATGATTCACTTCACAGATAATAGAGATATAAATAGTCTCTTAAATAGTGTTCTTGGTGAAGTAAAAACTTTTACAGAAAAACAGTACTCTCACATAAAAAAATTAAACGAAATAGGTATTGCTCTATCAGCTGAAAATGATTTAGACAATTTACTATATATGATTTTACATCAAGCAAAAAAATTTACAAATGCTGATGGTGGTACTCTCTATTTAAAAAGTGATGATGGTAAAAACCTCTCTTTTAAAGTAGTTGAAACAGATTCATTAGATATCCGTATGGGTTCTACTTTTGAAGAGATTACTTGGCCTCCTCTTAATCTATATTTAGATGAAGGGCGAGAAAATAGACAGATGGTAGCAACTTATTGTGCTTTAACTGGTGAGATTATAAATATTGATGATGTCTATAATATCAAAGGTTTTAACTTCGAGGGTACAAAAAAGTTTGATGCTGGAACAAATTATCGCTCTAAATCTATGTTAGTAATTCCTATGAGAAATTATGAAGGCGAGATAATAGGTGTACTTCAACTATTAAATAGATTAGATAAATATGGAAATAAAATCAGCTTTACCAAAGAGGATAAAGATTTAACACTCTCACTAGCCTCTCAAGCAGCTGTATCGATTACAAATGCTAAGCTAGTATCAGATTTGGAAGGGTTATTAAACGCAATTATTAAAACAATTGCAACAGCGATTGATGAAAAATCACCATACACTGGTGGTCATATTAAAAGAGTTGCAAAAGTAGCAATTATGTTGGCTAACGCTGTTGATAAATCTGAAAAATCTATCTATAAACCGATAAAATATAACAAAAAAGAGATAGAAGAGATAAGAATCTCAGCTTGGATGCATGATATTGGAAAAATCACTACGCCTGAGCATATTATGGATAAATCTACAAAACTAGAGACAATTTTTGATAAAATCGAATTAGTTGAGAGTAGATTTGAAATTATTCGAAGAGATTTAAAAATAAATTACTTAACTAAAAAGATGAAATTTCAAGAAGAGAACGATTCTGAGAAATTAGAGTTACTTGAGAAAAAATATAGAACTGAATTAAAACACTTAAGTGATGATTTAGAGTTTATCAAAGAGGCAAATATCGGTTCTGAATTTATGAGTGATGATAAGATAGTTAGAGTTAAAGAGATAGGAGCAAGAAAGTTTGTATTAGGTTCTAAAAAAGCATTTCTATTAACAGAAGATGAAGTTAAAAATCTATGTATTAGAAAAGGGACACTAAATGATTATGAGAGAGATAAGATAAATGAACACGCCGATGTCACTATCAAAATGTTAAATCAACTCCCTTTCCCTAAAAAACTAAGCCGTGTTCCTGAGATTGCTGGTGGACATCATGAGAAAATAAATGGAAAGGGTTACCCTCTAGGACTTTGTGGCTCTGAGCTTTCGCTTGAGGCTAGAATATTAGCTATTGCTGATGTGTTTGAAGCTCTAACAGCTCCTGATAGACCATATAAAGACCCTAAAAAACTCTCAGAAGTTGCTAAAATTTTAGGTTTTATGGTCAAAGATGAAGAGCTTGACGAGGATTTAGTCAGACTATTTTTTGAAGAGAATCTACATTTAGAGTATGGTGAAGGTGAACTAAGAGAAGAGCAGTTAGATGAAGTAAATTTAAATTTTTAGAGAAGATAAATGGTTATAAAGGATTTTTTTAATGTCTAATAAGGAATGGTATGAGATAGAAGAAGATAATGAAGATAAATATGAAATTAAAATCTACGACATTACACCATCTCCAAATGATTTTAATATAAATACATATTTTGATTTTATAGAAGCTGGAAAACTAATAATTCCTACATTTCAAAGAAATTATGTATGGGATATAAAAAAAGCTTCTAAATTAATTGAATCTTTAATTATTGGTTTACCAATTCCACAAATTTTTCTATTCTCTGAAGGAGATAACAGATATATTGTAATAGATGGTCAACAGAGGTTAATGTCTATTTACTATTTTATAAAAGGTAGATTTCCCAGAACAGATAAAAGAGCTGAAATAAGAAGAAAACTTATAGAAAAAGATGGGGTAATTGATGATGATTTTATGCAAAACAATGATTATTATAGAGATTTTAAACTCTCAATGGATAATAAAAAAAACCCACTAAATAATGAAACTTACGACTCTTTAGATGAAAATTTATTAGATAATTTTAAATATAGAACTATAAGAAATATATCTATTCGACAAAATAGTCCTCATACTGATGAAAATAGCTCAATATATGAAATATTCAATAGATTAAATACTGGTGGAATAAACTTACAACCTCAAGAGATAAGAAGTAGTCTCTATCATAGCAGTTTTTATGATATGCTTCAAAAAATAAATTTAAATACAAAATGGCGTGAGTTTTTGGGAAAAGAAGATTTAGATTTACATTTAAAAGATATTGAAATACTACTTAGAGTATATGCTTTAGGATTATCAGATATAAATACAGATTATAAAAGTAATATGAAAAGCTTTTTAAATGAATTTTCATCAAAAGCAAAAAAATTTACAGATGAACAGATAGAAAAATTTAAAGAAATATTTTTTAAATTTATGGAGAGTTGTAAAGATTTAGAACAAAATAGTTTTATGAATAGTAAAAAAAGATTTCAAATTTCTATTTTTGATGCTGTTTTTTATGTTTGGATAAAAGAGTATCTAAATCAAAATACCTTTTACATAGATAAAAGTAAATTTAACTCTATGAGAGAGGATATTGATTTTAAAAAACAGACTGAAAAGAGTACAACGAATACAGAAGCTTTAAAAGAGAGAATTAGGTTAGCTAAAGAGTATTTAGTATAAAAAATGGTTAATATAAATAATGATGTTATAGATAGACTATATAGCGACTTTGAAAACCTTCATAGGTTTTTAATAGACAAAAAAGAAATTGATTATGCAAATTTTCTTGAAGATAGTTTTAGAAAAAACCTCTTAATCGCCTCAGCTAGTTTTATTGAAGATGCAATACAACAAATATTAATAGATTTTTTTAAATCAAGTACAAAAGATGAGATAATAGTTAATTTTCTAGAAAAAAAAGCTATATCAAGACAATATCATACTTATTTTGATTGGAATTCATCTAATGTAAATAGTTTTTTAAGACTATTTGGAAAAGAGTTTAAAAATAAGTTTGATAGTCAAAAAAATGAAAAGATAGAAAATTATATAAAATCATTTATAGAACTTGGTAGATTGAGAAATGAGTTAGTACATAAAAATTTCATCAACTATACTTTAGAAAAAACAACAAAAGAGATAAAAGAACTTTTTGATAACTCATATCAATTTACAATATTTTTTCAAGAATCGTTAAACAACTCAACTTAAAAGCTCCTAATTAGCTTAAATCCTACCTTTTGTAATATAGAGTTACCCTATAGTACCCCTCAATAAAAAAGTATCAAAGAGAAAAGTTCTCAACTTTTAATCTATTTAGCTAAGAGTAATCAACTTAATATTAAAATTACTAAAATAAAAAGGAGTTTTTATGAGAAGTGATGAGGTAAAAAAAGGTTTTCACAGAGTTCCACATAGAAGTCTATTTAGAGCCGTAGGATTACAAGATGAGGATTTTGATAAACCATTTATTGGTGTAGCAAATAGCTTTATTGAGATTATTCCAGGGCATTTTTTCTTAGATAAATACTCAGATGTAGTAAAAGATGAGATTAGAAAAAATGGCTGTGTGCCGTTTGAGTTTAATACTATTGGTGTTGATGATGGAATCGCTATGGGGCATGATGGAATGTTATTTTCACTGCCATCGAGAGAGATAATCGCAAACTCGATTGAGACTGTCATGAATGCACATAAACTCGATGCTCTATTTGCGATTCCAAACTGTGATAAAATCGTACCAGGTATGATAATGGGGGCTTTAAGAGTAAATGTTCCAACTATTTTTGTAAGTGGTGGACCTATGCAAAAAGGGCATACTAAAGATGGTAAACCAATCGATTTAGCAACGGCATTTGAAGCTGTTGGAAAGTTTGAAAATGGAAAGATGAGTGAAGAGGAGCTAAAAGATATTGAGTGTAACGCTTGTCCATCTGGTGGTTCATGCTCAGGTATGTTTACAGCAAACTCTATGAATACTTTAATGGAAGCTATGGGAATTGCTCTAAGTGGAAATGGAACTATTTTAGCTCTAACTCCAGAGAGAGAAGAGCTTTTAAGAGAGGGTGCTAGAAGACTTTGCGAAATTGCTAAAGATAAGCAGTTGAGTGAGAAGTTTAAAATGAGAAATATTTTAAATGAGAAAGCTGTAAAAAATGCATTTGCTATCGATATGGCAATGGGTGGAAGCTCAAACACAGTTCTGCATATGTTAGCTATCGCTAAAGAGGCTGAGGTTGATTTTAACTTAGCTGATATTAATGAGATTAGCAAAAAAGTATCTCATATTGCAAAAATATCACCATCGCTTGAGACTGTTCATATGGAAGATATAAACAGAGCTGGTGGTGTAAATGCTGTTATGAAAGAGATTAGTAAAAGAGGTGATGTTTTAGATTTGGAAAATCCAACTATCACTGGCGAGACTCTAGGTGAGAGAATCGCAAATGCAGAGATTAAAGATACAGAGATAATCCATACACTTGATAATCCATACTCAAAAGTTGGTGGTTTGGCAATTTTATACGGAAATCTAGCAAAAGAGGGTGCTGTTGTAAAAACGGCTGGTATCGCTCCATCTATGAGACAATTTACTGGAAAAGCAGTATGTTTTAATGGTCAGCCTGAAGCGATTGAGGGAATCGTATCTGGAAAAGTAAAAGCTGGTGATGTTGTTATTATCAGATACGAAGGTCCAAGAGGAGGCCCAGGTATGCAAGAGATGTTAGCACCAACTTCGCTTATTATGGGAATGGGATTAGGTGAGAGCGTTGCATTAATCACTGATGGTAGATTTAGTGGAGCTACTAGAGGAGCTAGTATCGGTCACACTTCACCAGAAGCTGCTGAGGGTGGCGTTATTGGATTGCTTGAAGATGGTGATATTATTGATATTGATGTAGATAACTACTCTCTTAGCGTTAGATTAAGTGATGAAGAGTTAGATAAAAGAAGAGAAAGCTTTGAACCAATTCATAAAGAGCTTAAGTCAAAATGGCTAAGACAATATAGAGCTTTAGTTACAAACGCAAGTAATGGGGCTATATTAGAGGCTAAATAGAGATAGATTTTTTCTCTCTCTATCTTTTTAAATCACTAAATTCGATTTTTAATTGAAATTCTCATCTCTGTTTGATTCTTTTTCAACAAAAAAGATAAATGATGTTGAGTGTTTTTTCACCTTTTTCTCAATATGTTGCAATACCCAACCATGTTTATAGAGCTGTCTTAGAGTTACTTTATTATAGATAACTGTTTTCATGTCTTCATCTTCTTTTATTTGAAAAATTTCACTATCTTCAGATTCAAAATTAAAACAGTGAAACACCTTGATAAATTTTGCCATGCTAAACCTTGCGATTAAATTTCATCTATTTTAACAAAAAAAGATAAAATAAGAAAAAACTAATAGAGTAGTTTTAAATAAAATATCTAAAATTATAGAAAATTTAAATACTCTCTACTCTATCACTCTCTATATCACTATCTAATTTCTGCTTTAATTTGTTTAGCTTTTTGACTATATTTTTGATTCGCTCCTCTTTTAAACCTTTTCTCCAAGGGTATTGATTTATAAGCGAAAAACTACTTGCAATCAAAGGATTATTTATCGTTAGGGAATCGTCTAAATTCATCTTTGACGATATGTTTATTATCTTAAACCCTTCCGTTAAAGCCTTTGTACTAATGACAGATATATTATTAAGCTCTCTTAAATCAACAAATGATTCTAAATTTTTTTGAGCCTCTCTGTAAATATAGTTTGAGATAGTTGAGACATTTTTATCCATCAAAGCATCAAAGCTAAAGACACGATTCATCGATGCTCTAGCCTTTAAACTAGGATTTATTGCCAAATGCTCTATTTGATAGAAAAAAGCTCCATCTTCATTTTGTATTTTCATGAAGTCATAAATATTTATAGCAAGTAATTTCTCAGCTATATTTAAATTTATTTTTAATAATTCTTCTAAAAATAGACCATGATTTTCTAAGTTTTTACAAGCTAGAGCAAGGATTAAATCCTCTTTGCTTTGAAAGTGAGTATATAGAGTTCCAATCGAGACACTCGCTTCTTTAGCGACTTCACTGATTTTAAAATCTAATACTCCTTTATCTTTTATAACATCGATTGCTATACTTAAAATATTATCTTCTCTTAATTTCAATTTATCCTGTTTATTCACAAAAAAACTCCTATAGAATTTAACTTGAATTAAATTTTTATAAATATTAATCTTTAAATAAAAAATAAAATTTAAGTAGTAAAAATATTGTCAAACATAAAAATGACATAAAAATAATTTTTTCCATTAAATTTCCAAATTTTATTTAATTATAACAAAAAAGGTTAATATAAAGAGAAAAAATTGAAGAACTTTACTCTTTTTTTCCTATATGAGAACAATTTGAGCAAAATTTCATATCTTTTAGAGTCAATTTTTTACAATTTTGACACTCTCTTCGTATCTCATAACTACAATTTGCACAAAATATATCATTTTCTCCTATTTTAAAACTACAATTTGGACAGCTTGATTCTTTTAATCTTCTAAAAACAACAGCCTCTTTTGAGAAAATCATCTTTTGAATGAAATATACACTTAAAATAAATATCAAAACAACTAACAAAAGGGCTACATAATAGAGTAAATATCTAAAAACAATAAAATCTTGAGCAAGAGCCGTTATTAATTTCTCCAAATCCTCTGGCAAAACATTTATAATAAAACCTAAAAAAACTTCAATAAATAAAAACGCAATCGAACCTAAAATAAAAGAGAATATGACTGTATTTTGACTATCTTTTGCTTTTAATTTGAAGTAGATTTTTAAAATAATTAAAAAAAGTGGCAGAATAAAACTACTCTCTAGTAAAAATAGTTTGAATCTATAAATTTTATACTCACTTTTGTAATTTTTCATAGCTTTTTTATAACTATCTCTTAACTCATCTATCTTATCTTGATTCTTATCTAGCAAAAAATCTCTCTGTGATTCTAAAACATTTAACTTCTCTTTTGTCTCTTTTTCCATTTTGCTAAGTTTTTCAAACTTCTGTTTTATCGCTTGATAGTCAAAACTCTTTTTATCTAAATTATGAATTTTCTCTTTTATAGAGATGTTGTATCTACTAAGAAGTGAATTTATATCTTTTTGAGTAAGCTCTAGTGATTTTTTTCTATCAAGAATATCACCATTTAAAGAGACAATAGAGTTTAAATCCAGCTCTAGCTCACTATATAGTCTATCTATATTATAATCTTTATCAATTTTGCTAAATTTACAACTCTCGCTTAAATAATTGAGTGTTTTTAAATCAGAATTTTCCTCACCTATATAATTGACACAATGTGATGGATACTCAACTCTCTCGATAATCCTCTCCATATCTGTGAAAATTACATTAACAACTATAAAGATAGCAATTGACATTGCTGTAAGTAAAAAATATCCTAAAATCGTTGTTCTATGCTCCGATAAAGACTTATTCTTTGCCAAAATATCTCCTTTTTATTTTATAATATCTTAAAAAAGGATATTTATGAATATAAAAAACTACCTAAAACGATTAAACTATAAAGGTGAGTTAGATACAACTCTAAAAACATTAAAAGCTCTACATGAGGCTCATACCTTTACGATTCCATTTGAGAATATTGATGTAATTGCAAAAAAAGATATATCTTTAAAATTGAAAGATATTTTGAAAAAGTTGATAGATGAGAATCGAGGAGGCTACTGTTATGAGCTTAATAAAGCGTTCTGTTTTCTATTAAAAGAGATAGGATTTGATGTACAGATGAGTTTTGCAAGAGTTCTTTATCAAAACCCAACAATGGAAAATGGCGTCGCTCCTATGTCGCATCAAATTACAATAGTTACTATCAATAAAAAGAGATATTTAGCTGATGTTGGTTTTGGTGGTTTTGGTATCATTCACCCAATCGATATAGATAGCAAAAAAACTACAAAACAGTACAATTTAAAGTATAAAATCAAAAAAATTAAAAATGAGTATTATCTCTTTGCAAAAACTGGCAAAAAATACTCAGCTATATATAAATTCGACTTGAGAGACTATTTAGAGATTGATTATAAATATGGAAACTTTTTTGCATCAAACGCACCAGAGTCGAGATTTGTAAATAATTTCATCTGCACAAAACCTACAAAAACAGGTCGAATAACTATCTTAAATAGTGAATTTAAAATCTTTAAAGATGGAAAAACTAAATCAAAAAAAATAGATGCAAAAAAACGAAAAAAACTACTAAAAAGAGTTTTTGGAATCAAGATATAGTTCGTTTCTGGCACTGACCAAATGGAATAGATAATGCTTGTTTTTATATAAAAAAGATGATTCTTTAGTAATAAAAATTAATGAAAAAATTGTTATTTAACAGCCATTTCTATTAAATAAAATTTTAGCTTCAGAAATACATATTAATTAGAGTTAAAAATTTCATTTTTCTAATTAAATTACAAAAAAAGGGGTCTTTACAGACACCCTTTAAAGAATGATTTTGCTGGAGGTGGTGGAGCTTTATACTCTTTTGCAAAGATAGTATTTGATTCTTTATCATAGTGACCTATAATCGAAACTTCATTTCTATTTACTGCCTCATCTAACTCGTATCTAGGAAGTCCATCAGGTACTACGCTATAGATTTTACCCTCATCGTGAACATAGAGAGCTAGTTTATCATTAGTTTTATCACCAATTTCATAATCTAAAAAACAGCCTTTGTATCCACAACTAAAAGTCTCAAGTGGACAATCTCTAAAGTAGCCTCTCTCAGCACACCATTTACTAGTAAAAAACCCTTTTTTTTCAAACTCACTAGCAAAGAGTGAGCCTAAGAGAAATATTAGAGTTAATAGATATTTCATTGGTTATCCTTTGCTTTTAGAGTTTGCAGATATGCAACCATATTTACAACATCTCTATTATTTAAAAAGTTATAAGATGGCATTTGTGAGATTCTCTGGTTTTTTACTCTGCTATACCATGGATAGTTTTTATGAGCATTTTGATTATAACCAGCTAGTACAACTTTACTAGGTTTTAAAATAGATTCAAATAGGTAACTAGCATTTGAGTAACCACCGATATTACTTAGATTTGGTGCCATATATTTAGGAGCGTAGTTAAACTCACCAAAGTTATGACAAGCTGTACAGTTTTGAGAAACTAAATTAAATCCAGCTTTTAAATCGCCTTGTACTTTTAGGTTTAGTGTATTTGCATAGTTTTGATTTTTATCTTTTTTATCAAAAGTGACAGGAATCCACTTAGTGATTTTTTTAAGCCCATCTCTATTTAATTTATTTCCATTCCAGATAGCAATAGATATTGGAAAGATATTAGAATCTAGATTCAGATACTCATCTTTTAACACTCTTGTAAAAGTTCCAATCCATTTGCCATTTTTATAGCTCATCTGCATATCAAAATCTAACTTATCTTTTATCTCTGTTGTAGATTTAAAACCACTAGCAACAAAGGCTCTTTGATAATCTCTATTTGATAAACTCTGCACTTTTTCATCAAATTTTGCTAAAGAATTATTAAAGTAATTTCTATTACTTCTATTTACTTGAGATTCTATATCACCATTTCCATTTGGCTCATAAAACGAATCGTAAGCTTTTTGTAGATATAAAACTACACTTCTATCTCTACTACCCATTCCAATATATGGAAGCTCAAGAGGGTTTGAATACTCTTGTGGAAATTCGATGGCAAATCCATCAGCAAACTTATCAGTTCCACCGCTATAAATATCTTTCGTTGAATCTTCCCAAGAGATTTGAAAAGCTATCTTTTTATCACTATAAATAGCTTTTACATTAGCTTTTTGAGCAATTTCATTTTTATTTAGTGCAACAGCTTCTCTGTCATTAAATTGCAATGTCGTTTGTGGATAGAGTGTTATGCTAGATTCTTCAATACTTTTAAACGAATCAGAGTTAACGCTATCAACTTTGTAAGCTGTAATATCAGCAAAGCCCAAAGAGGCTACTAATGAAAGTATCGCTAATTTTTTCATTAATGCACCGCCTTAAATGATGTAAATTTGAGTGTGTTTTTACCCTTGAAATATCTAGCATCAACTGGCTTCATTCCAAACTCTTCTGCGTAATAATTTGAATCTAATTTAAACATCTCTTTATGTTTAAAACCAATTAACATATCTAAAATCTCACTCTCTTTATTGTTAGCTCTATTCTCTAACTCACCTTTTAAAGTTTTGATAACTCTATGAACATCTTCGCCAAATAGAGTCTCAAGCTCCTCTTTAGGAATTCTTGTGCTGTTTTCTATGATTTTTCCATGTGCATCATATTTTGGTGGTGCTAAAACTGGTGGAATATAGTAGATATTTGCACCTGTATTAAAATCACTTCTAAGAGGTAGAGCAACTTTATGTTTTTTTACAAGTTGATGAACTTGGCTAGTCTCATCATCTAAAAATCCAACAAGTCTGATTCTTCCAACGCACTGTTGAGCACAAGCTGGTGGAAGCCCTTTTTCGATTCTAGGAAAACATAAAATACACTTTTCACTCTTTGAGATTTTTGGATTGAAATAGATTTTTTTATATGGACACCCAGCGATACAGTATCTATACCCTTGGCATCTATCCAAATCGACTAAAACAACACCGTCAGCATCTCTTTTAAAAATCGCATCTCTAGGACAAGCACTTAGACACCCTGGGTTATCACAGTGGTTACAGATTCTAGGAATATAGAAAAAGTAGTTATCTTGTGGAAATTGACCAGCTCCCTCATCTTCGTCCCAGTTTGGACCCCATTTAGGGTCTTGCTCTGGTGAGAATGGTTTTGATTGTGCTACCTCATCGTGATTAAAATCCCAAGGAACTCCGTAGTTTCCTTCAAGATTTGGAATCGTTCCATCTTTTAAATCACCAGCCTCATCAAATCCACCACCAAGATTTTGCCAATTTTTTGGATAACCCTCACCTGGAAAAGTCTCAACATTGTTCCAGTACATATACTCTCTACCGTTACGATTTGTCCATTGAGTTTTACAAGCTACTGTACAAGTTTGGCAACCAATACATTTATTTAAATCCATTACCATCGCTAATTGTCTTTTTGACATAAAAACTCCTATGCTCTTTTAATATCTACTGCGCCATCATACGCATATTGGTTTCCGTCCCAAAGACCACCAAACTTAAGATGTCCCCAACCATCAGCCATCTCTAAAAGATTTAGCGATGTTGGTACAACTTCATTATGACCTTGTTTGTTTTTGTACATATTTGGTTCCCAACCATGCTCCATTACAAGACCATCAACAGGTGCTTGAGGGCTAACTTTTGCCATCGCCCAAAACTCTCCAATTGAGTTATAGATTTTTACCTCTTCGCCATCTTTGATACCTTTAGCATCAGCTACAACAGGATTTATAGCAACATAAGGCTTTCCTCTTTGAAGTCTAAGCAGAGTTCTTGAGTTTCTATAATTTGAGTGGATACTCCATCTAGCGTGTGGCGTCATGAGTACAAATGGGAATCTATTTTGTGGTCTAATGCCTTGCATTCCAGTATTTGTATTTGCACCCATCTTAATCCAAATATCATGGTCTACATAAAATGTCTGTCTACCACTTAGAGTCTCAAATCTCTCAAATTTAAATAGGTGGTCTTCCATAGAGTTAAATGGTCTATCACTATATAGAGGTGAGCTTTTAGCTGCTTTTTCATTTAGCTGTAAAAAGCCCCCCATCTTTTCCATCTTCTCAAGTGTATATGGTTCGTACTGTTTACAGTTTGCTAGTGCTGCCTCAACAGCATCTTTATCTGTTTTTAAATATGGCTCCATATTTGACTCAGACTCTTCATCTTGATTTGTAAACTCATCATAGAAGATTGTTAAATCGTGAAATCCATCTCTGGCGTATTTTTTATCATCAGGAATCTTAGCTTTAGCAATATTTTCAGGCTTTTTAGCAATATCTTGAAGCTGTTTTGCAATCAATGCGAACATACTCCACTCGTCCATCGCTTCGCCTACTGGTTTTAAATTATCAGCTGGTTTTGCTAGATTTGTAAATCTATGATACCCTGGGCTTGTTCTAATATCGTAAACTTCATAGTGTGATTTTGCTGGAAGCAGTAAATCGGCATAGATTGCAGTATCACTCATTCTATAATCAACATAGGCAAAATACTGCATCTGTTTTAAAAATGCCTCTCTATATTTGCTACCTTTATTTCTTCTAAATCTACTATCGGCAACGATTAAGGCAGTATCAGGCAACCAGTGAGGTTTATATCCAGCTTTTTTACCCTCAAATCCACCCTCTAACATCTCATTTAAGATTTTTTTATACTCATCTTTACTAATTCCATTTTGAGCTCTCTTGACATCTTCATCACTAAAATACTCATCAAAAGTCTCTAAACCCTTTCCAAGTACAAACTCGCCCACAAAACCTGAACCAAATCTAGGGCTATATTTTCCACTAAATCCACTTAAAGCCTCTAAACCACTTAGTTGAAACTCATTTTCTGTATTCAATCCACCGTATGGCCCAAGTCTTCCAGTCAATCCACAGATAGATGAGATATTCCAAAGTGATAAGATTCCATTGAAGTATTTATTTAGACTAAATCCTGTTGTAATCTCTACAACTTTTGGTTTTGCAATCTCTTTTGTCAACTCTCTTACGACGCTTGGATGAACTCCCGTCTCTTTTTGAGTCTGCTCAGGTGAGAAGTTTTTAACATTCTCTTTTAAAAGTGAAAATGCTGTTGTAACTTTAGTTTTGCTTCCATCTTTTAGAGTTACTTCAAATACACCCTCAAGTGCTGGGTCGATATTAAAATCTTTAAGTCTTATAGTCTTATGCTCATTCCCCTCAGTTCCTGGCATTAGAGCGATAGATTTTGTATTTTGATTGAAGCAGTAAAACTCCTCTTCATGTTTATGGTCGTGTGAATCTTCAATGTCACTTCGTCTTAAGAGTTTTTTATCATCTAATTTAACTAAAAATGGTAAATCTGTATAGATTTTTATAAATTCAGGTTTATACCACTTTTGATTTAATATTTCATGAATCACACTCATAGCTAAAATATTATCGCTACCAGCTTTGATAGGAATCCATAAATCTGCCGATTTTGCACTACCGTTGAACTCTGGAGTGATTACAATAACTTTAGCTCCGTTATATTTTCCCTCCCAGATAAAGTGAGCATCAGGGATTCTACTAATATTAGGATTTGCTCCCCAAAAGACAGCCGTATCGACACTATACATAAAATCGTAAGTACAGCCTAGATTCCCCTCACCGTAAGCGACAGCAGCACCACTAAACATATCACCTAAATAGCTTGATGGGTAGATTCTATTTGCACTTAGTTGCGTTCCAAATCTAAGTGGAGCAGCACGACGCCCCTCTGTTAAAAGACCTGTTCCAGCTTGAACAAGTAGTTTATCAGAGCCTCTCTCACTCATCGTATCAAAGATATTTTGTGCAACCTCTTTTGATGCCTCTTCCCAGCTGATTCTCTCCCATTTTCCCTCACCTCTTTTTCCAACTCTTCTCATTGGGTAGAGGATTCTATCTTTCTCATACATAACTTGAGAGTGCTGAACCCCTTTGTTACAGCCCCTTGGATTAAAATCTGGAATTTTTTCATTAATTGATGGGTATCTAGCTGATTGATTCTCTCTAGTAACTACACCATTGTTTGACCAGACTTCCCAAGCACAGTTACCTTGACAATTTACACAGTGATAGGCAAAACCGTGTTCCTCTTTTTTTCCATAAGTAAAATCGAACTCATCTCTATACATACTCTCTGTATAGCTTGTGTTTGAGTAGCTATTTTTAGCATTTTCAAACTCAATCGGCTCTGTTTTAGCAAATAGATAGCTCTGACTTGCTAAAAGCGTAGCTGTTGCACTTGATAGTTTTAAAAAATCTCTTCTTTTTTGCTTCATTTGCTATCCTTATCTTCTAATTGGTAAATCCATATCATTACCCCACTCGTCATAACTTCCAGTGTAAACTTTGATATTTGGATAATCTAACATCTCTAATGCTGTGATAATATCGCTACTTCTACCAGCACCAACATGACAATAGGCATAGATAGTTTTATCTTTAGTGATTCCTCTCTCGTCTAAAATCTTCTGCATAGCCTCTTTTGATTTGAAAGAGAGTTTTTTATCAAAATCAGTAAAGTTTTTCCACTCTAAAAGCGTAGCACCAGCTATATGACCACCTCTTGCAACATTATCTAGTTTTCTCTCACCTATAATCTCTGTAAAACCTCTTGAATCGATAATTATATATTTGCTATCTTTGCCATTTTTCAAAATATCTCTAACAGCTGTTAGCATCTCATCTTTTGAAGCGATATAGTCATAATCGATTTTTGTTTCATCTATCTCATAGTGAGCTTTTTTAGGCTTTTCACCTCTACCTTTTGTGATAATTAAAGATTTTGATATTTTTTTAAGCTCAGCCTTTTTAGCTTTATACTCACTCTTTAGCTGGGCAATTAAAGCTTCATCTTTCACTTCAGCTTTTTTAGCTCTTTTAAGCTTTTTCTTGATAACTTTAGCCTCTTTTTTAACCGCGTCATAAGTTTTTTGAACAGGGTCAAGCATCTTTATCTGCCATCTACCACCATCTAAAATTTTTAAATTTGTATGACCAAAACTCTTAAAGTAGGCATAGACACCCGTTGCATTTGGGCCTCTAAAATCATCATAAGCGATAACTAAAGTATCATTGCTTATCCCTTTTGAACCGATATACTCTTCAGCCTCGTCAGGACACATAAAAAGAGGTTTACAGTGCATATCTCCTGTGATATCTGCATGGTGTAGATGATGAGCATACATAGAGACAGAGCCTTTTATATGCCCTAACTCAAAAACATCTTCACTATCACCATTTACAAAAACGACATTTTCTTTGCCAATTAACTTATAGGCTTCATCAGCTGATATTAAAATATCACTGCTACTTGCAAAGCTACAAGTTAAAGCTAAGCTAATGGTAGTTAACCATTTTCTCATATACCTCTCCTTTGTAAAGTAAGCTTAAAAAAAAAGCTATTTTTTGCATAAAAAATATTCAATCCTTACTTTTTAAGTAGACATTATAATTGCTAGATTCTTAATTTATCTTAAAATTTTTTATTATGATAATAATAAATTATCTTGATTAAATAGCCATAGATAGATGGTTTTAAAGCTATATATATAATACAAACTAATATTTAAAGTTTAAAAAATAAATAGTTTTATTAAAAATTAATTTAATGATAAAAAGTGAGTAATAACTAAAAAAAGACTCTTTTATATATAGAAGATAGTTTTATAAATTGAAAAAAATGTTACTAAATAGCCATATTTTAGCTTTTTTAAAGAAAAATATTAATTTTACTTTATATTTAAAAGGTAATTTGCTATTCTAAAAGATAGTGCCTTATAAAATGTAGTTGATTGTTTTAGTAGGGTTTTTCAGAGGTAATCTTAAGTAAACTACTTAGATTAAATAGTGCCTTTTTTTTAGGCTTTTTATATTTAAACTTTAGATTCGAATTTTAATTTTTCAGAGGTAATATTTGGAATAGAGATTGTGAATTTTGCCCCTAAATCACTATTTTCGACGCTAAGCTCTCCGAGCATACTATCCTCAACAATCATTTTAGTCATGTAAAGCCCTATGCCAGTCCCTTTTTTACCCTTTGTAGTGAAGTATGGCTTAAAAATTTTACTAAGATAATCTTTAGGAATCCCCCCTGCATTATCCTCTATTATAAAGAAGAGTTTTTTATCATCTATAAAACTCTCAATAGAGATAAAACCAACTAGAGTTTTATCTCTTTTTTGTCTCTCAAATAGGGCATCTTTTGCATTGTTTATCAAATTTAATAAAACTTGCTCCATCTCGCCAGAGATACCAAATATTTTAAAATCCTCTACATTTTTTTTGATAGTTAAATTGTGAGATTTTAACTGCACACTCATAAGTGATAAGACATTATTGAGAGACTCTTCAAAACTATAATTATATCTCTTTTTATTTGGAGCTAAAAAATTTCTAAATTGGTCAATTGTATCTCCCATATAGTTAATATGTTTCATTCCATTCTCTACAAATTCACTCACATATTTGCTATCAATCTCTCCATATTCAAAATCATCTTCTAACATTTGAATCATTAAACCAAGTAGATTTATAGGCTGTTTGAGCTGATGAGCTATCGCAGCAATCATCTCACCCATAGAGGCACTTTTTGACTGCTTAAAGAGTAGCTTTTGCTGATTTTTTGATTGCAGTTCGAGCTTTTTTATATCTGTAATATCTTTAATAATTACAATTAAACTATCAACTTCTCCATCGCTGTTAAATATTGGTATTTTAGATGTCTCTATAGTTTTCATTCCATCTTTAGAACTATAGCTTTCAATAAAATTCATTTTTGCTTTTTTACTCTTTATAACCTCTAAATCATCTCTATAGTACCTATCTGCTAGTTTTGGAAATATTTTGCTAGATGGAACATTTCTTAAATCTTCAATGCTAAGCCCTAGCGAATCGGCAACGGGTTTGTTAGCTGTCAAAATATTATTTTTTGTATCTTTATAAATAACAAGTAGCGGTAATCCATCTAATAGAACTCTTAAATCTTTTCGCTTTTTATCTATCTCTTTAGTCCTTTTTAAAACTTCCCTTTGTAGTGTCTTATTATGCTCTACTTGAAGTGTTATATTACTGATAATTCCCTCTAAAAGCTCATGCGAATTTTCATCGATTATCTTTTGTCCTTGCTCATGAACCCAGATTATCTCATTTTTGCTTGTAACTAAACGATACTTTATATCATAAGCTCTATTTTCTGAAATAGCTTTAAAGACCTCATCAGATACATAACTTATATCATCTTTATAGATAATACTATTAAAAGTTCTAACTTTATCGTCTATAAAATCCTCATCTTTATAACCAGTTAAGTTATAAATTGAGCTATTTATATATTTTACTGTCCAGTTTTTATTTATCTCACACCTATAAAGTACATCTGGAATATTCTCTGTAATAGACTTTAACTGTCTATTTAGAGTCTTTATCTGTCTCTCACTCTCCAATCTATCACTAATATCGATAAAACTTACAATATAGGTCTCACTTTTATTGATTGTGACTAAAAATATCTTTATAGTATTAGTTACTCTATCTCTCATCTTCACATAACTATCAATATTTTTGGCTCGATTTTCAATAATCTGCTCTATCCAACTCTTATCGACTCTATTATAGATATAACCCTTCTCTTCAATAAATAGGTCATATACCTTTTTTTCACCTCCAAAGAAGCAATAACCAGTAAAATCTAAAACACTCTGATTGTAATTTATAATACTCTCACCATCTGTCTCGATAATAAGAGATATTTGTGAATCTAAAATTTCTCTATTGTGAACTCTCTCTTGCTCTATTATTCTCTTATTCTCTATATCTTTTGTAATATCTGTAAAAGTAGAAATTACACTTAAAAGCTCTCCTCTCTCACCAAAGAGTGGCTCAGAGTTGATACTAATCCATTTTGTAGTTTTTAAGCTTTTAAGCCCCATTAAGATATTTTTTTGAGGCTTTTTTGTCTTTAGAGTAACCATAGCTGGATGCTCATTTGCTGGAAAGTTTGAGCCATTTTCTTTAATAGTTTCCCACTTATCTGAATCGCTTCTCTCACCCAAAATCTCTTTTTGATTTAGATTTAAAATATCTTCAGCTTTAGAGTTTGTGTAAGTTATAACTCCATCTAAATTTTGAGTAATAACGCCAACAGGGAGTGCCTCATTTAAACCCTTGTAGTGTTGCTCACTTATCTTAAGTGCTTTAGCTTTCTGCTCTAGCTCTAACTTTACAGAGTATAGATGTAGATGATTTTCAACTCTTACTAAAAGCTCCTCTTTTCTAAATGGCTTTTCGATGTAATCACTAGCACCTTCATTAAAAGCCTTAACAATACTCTCTGAATCGTGTTTTGCAGTTAAAAATATAATTGGTATTTCAGCTGTCTCTCTATCTGATTTTATCTCTTTAGCAACTTCAAATCCATCTCTCTCAGGCATAACAATATCTAATAGAATCAAATCTACTCTATTTTCACCTCTTAATATCTCAAGTGCTGTATCTCCATCAGTAGCAACAAAAATATCATACTTATTTCCCAAGATAGAGAGCAGTATCGATATATTTATTGACTCATCATCGACAATTAAAACTTTATACTTTTTCATTAAATCTGCCTAAAAACTATTTTTTATCTCTTTTAAAATCTCTTTAGCATCTCTATATTTGAAGTTTTTAAGAAAACTCTCCAGCTCCAAAGCTCTACTCTCATCTAAAAAATCACCCAGTAGTGAGAGTAACTTCTCAACTCTATCCTCTCTTATCACTCTAAAGCTATCTAAATCTTTAAATATCTCATCTATAAACTCTTTAATATCATCTTTTGAGCTACTATTTTTATATTCTACTTTATTGCTAATAACAGAGCTATTAATTTTATTTATAGTTTTTCTTATTAAATTTTTAAGCACTGGCAGTAACTTTTCTCTTTTTTCAAAATCACTACTCTCATAAATCTCTTTTGAGAGTTGATGAATCTTATAAAGAGATAGATTTCCACTAACCCCCTTTAGTGAGTGCATATCTCTATCAAAAGCCTCTTTCTCTAAAGTATCAATATTTAAAAGATTCTCTATATTTTGATAATCTTTTGCAAATTTCAATAGAAGATTTTTAATAACTTCTCTACTCTCTCCAACTCTATCTATTAACTCTTTTAAATCCAATCCATCTATCTCTAAATCTACACTATTTAAGTTAATTTTTTGCTCTTTTGGAGTTAATTTAAGCCATTTTTTCAAAACTAAAAATAGTTTTTCTCTATCCACAGGTTTAGCTAAATAATCATCTAACCCAGCCTCTTTAGCCGATTTTATATCTTTATCCAAAACACCAGCACTAAGTGCAACTATTGGAGTATTTTTATTAATAGTTGATTCTTTTACTATTTTACTAGCTTCAAATCCGTCCATTATCGGCATCTGTAAATCCATCAAAATCAAATCATACTCTTTAAGCTCTGCTTTTTTAGTCGCCTCTAGCCCATTTTCTGCATTCTCAATCAAAATACCAAAACTCTTTAATAACTCATTTGTCACTAACTGGTTTATCTCATTATCCTCAACCACCAATATAGTAATATCTTTCATATCTGCAAAGTCTATATTATTCGAAATCTCATTTTCAGAAGCTATTTTCTCTTTTGCAATTTTTAAAATAGTTGTAAAAAATATTGTTGTGCCTATATTTTTTTTACTCTCACACCAAATCTTACCTTGCATATTCTCAACTAATTTTTTTGAAATACTAAGCCCTAAACCCGTTCCACCATATTTTCTACTAATTGAGCTATCAACTTGCGTAAACTCTTGAAAAATTCCCTCTCGCTCTTGCTCACTCATTCCGATTCCACTATCTTCAACAGAGAATTTCAACTCTCTCTCATCTTTGGCTAAATTCTCACTTAAAAGCGAAATAGTTACTTTTATTCCACCTATTTTTGTAAATTTGATAGAGTTTCCTATTAAGTTTGTGAGAATTTGAACCAATCTAAAAGAATCACCAATAAAGAATCTATCTCTAAAATCTATCTTAAACTCAAAAGAGAGTCCTCTCTGCTGAGCTTGATACTCAAATAGATTTTTAATTGTCTCTATCATCTCATCTAAATTAAAAACTCTACTCTCAAGCTCTATCTTATCGGCTTCCAATTTCGAATAATCCAAAATATCATTTATCAATCGAAGAAGAGTATCGGCTGAACTTAACGATTTTTTCAAATAATCTCTCTGCTTACTTGATAGGGTATCTTTTAGTGCCAAGTTTGTTAAACCTATAATACCATTTAGAGGTGTTCGAATCTCATGACTTACATTTGCTAAAAATTCTGATTTAGATTTGCTAGAGCTCTCTGCTAACTCTTTAGCCACTTTTAACTCTTTAGTAACTTTTATCGTATCGCTTATATCAAACCCTATTAAAACAAGCTCACTTCTATCTTCTAAACTGATATAACTCAGATTAAAATCGATAGTTTTAATTGAGTTATTCTCTAAAATATTTAACTCTTTTGAGCTATCTTCTATCTTTAAAAAACTATGAATATATCTTTTTAACCAGCCTCTACTACTCTCATCAAAAGCCTCTATCTCATAAATTTTTCTATTTAAAATATCAGCTATTTTTTTATCAATACTCTCTAAAAAAATATGATTTGCATTTAAAACAAGCCCATCTGAATCTAAAACTATTGCAAAAATTGAACTCTCTTCGAAAATAGTCTTAAAGCGTTTGTGATGCTCTATTTGTGCCTTTTGTAGCTTTGACTCTCTATCTCTATTTCTAATAAATCTAACTACCAAAAGAGAGACCAAAATGATACAGAGAAAGACCAGAGAGTTGATGATAAGTAAAAAGTTGTATCTCCTCTCTTCCCAAGTCTGCAAAGCTCTATCATAGTTTAATCGAACAGATATTATAAAAGGAAATCTGTCTATCAATTGATAAGAGACTATTGTCTCTTTTTTATCAAAAGAGATAACTCCTGAATTGCTACTTTTCTCTTTTGCAATATCTAAAATATGATTATTTTTCACCTCTGAGCCGATAAGCATAGATTCATCAGTTGAGAAAAGTAGCTTATTATGAATAGATAAAACATCAACAAAACCAATCTCACTATCTAAATTTTGATTAAAGAGATTGATAAAATAATCACTATTTACAGAGAATAGAATCTGATAAGGCTCACTATCTACAATAATCTCTTTAGCAATTAGAAAAAATGTCAAATCGGTAGGTTTTGCATCTTTAGAATCTTTAACTTCAACACCACTTGATATGTCTCTACCTCTCCAAGGATTTCCAAATCTTAAAATCCATCTATTAAAAAAAGGCTTTGGATAGAACTTATCTATATCGATAAAGATTCCTAAGTTTTTTCTATTTGAGCTAAAAACTATCTCATCAGTAGCATCAACAATGCTAACAGAGCGAATGTGTAAAGAGCGTTTCAAAACAGAATCTGAGCGATTACTAAGTTCACTAAAACTACTATTTACATTTAAAATAGTCTCTATATTTTTAACTAAAAAGTCTATATTTTCAAGTGTTTGAGCAAGATTATCACTAAAGACTTTACTATGAAGCTTTGCAATTTTCAAATGGTTACTAATAGTCTCATCTTTAAGTATAGATAGAGAGAAAAGCACCCCTGTTATGATAATAGTAAGAATAAAAAAAGCTATTAATATAGTCTTTTTTATCGCTAAATAGTCTCTATCTCTCAAAATATTACTTCAATTTAGCAATCGGTTCTAACTCATTCTCTCTAGCTAATTTAAGCAATCTTCCATCGCTTTTAATATCTTTAATAAACTGCTCGATTCTATTGTAAAACTTATCATCTCCATAAGCTACCACCCAAGCGTAGGGAGTTAAATGGTAAGTTTTATTTGGAGTTATCAATTTTGCCCAAGATGTTTTGGCTATCATTCTCTTACCAAATGGGTAATCTGTCATAAATACATCAGCTCTACCAGCTCTAACCTCTTGCTCTCTAGCGTGGTAACTATTTAAAACCAATAGCTCTGCATTTTTTAACTTTTCTCTCATAACAGGCTCATGATAAGTCCCCTTTGCAACAGCTACAATCACCCCTTTTTTATCAATATCGTCCCAGTTTTTTATTTTCTTATTTGTTTTTGTAGTAATTGCATAAATATCGCTTGAGAGGTGAGGTGAAGTGAAACGAACTTTTTTAGCTCTTGCCTCTGTATTTCCTATCGCAAACATTGCAATATCACACTTTTTAGAAGTCACATCACTAATTAATTTTGCAAAAGAACTCTCTATAAACTGCACCTCTACCCCCAAATCTTTTCCAAGTTCTAGGGCTAAATCGCTATCGATTCCCACAAGCCTTTGCAATCTATCATCTAAATATGATATTCCATAATACTCTGGCCAGATACAGACTTTTATAGTTTTACTTTTTGATATAACATCTAGCTTACTCTCAGATGCACTCAAGTTTAAACCTAAAAAAAATATTGTTAAAACAGTAGATAGAAACACTCTCATAAAAATCCCTTTTTTCTAAATATTATAACGCTTATTATTTAATAGCAATTAAATAATTAAAAAAAGGATTAAAAATCTATCTAAGCTTTTCTATCTCTTCAACTCTCAAGCCTGTAATTTGTGATATTTTCTCTAGCGTATCACCAAAAGAGAGAAGCGTTTTAGCTATCTCTATCTTAGCCTCTATTCTTCCCTCTATCTTACCTTTTTTGATTCCTTTTTTAATTCCATCTTTTTCGGCACTATCGAATGAGTTTACCAAATCTCTATAATGCTTTAAGTTTCTATCGTAATTATCTCTATCTGAAGTTGAGAGGTTTGAGTATTTTGCAATATCAAAAACATTCTCTATTATTTTATCCTCTCTAAACTCTTTTGGAATATCCTCCAGAGTGCTTAAATTTGAGAGAATATAGAGCCATTTTTCCAAATTATTTGCAATTTCGCTATTGTTTTTTTTAAATTTTGTAAGTTCGATATAGATAAAGTTGAGAGTCTCACTCATAACTTTGTTTGATTCAATATCAACTATCTGTCCATGCCT
>Ga0193959_1000094_pt1 | contig 35883 bp, 28 predicted proteins | sample FB_2_MG_FD_140333 | JGI IMG/M metagenome (GOLD analysis project Ga0193959, IMG submission 140333) | Microbial mat bacterial communities from the Broadkill River, Lewes, Delaware, United States - FB_2_MG | ecosystem: Environmental > Aquatic > Freshwater > River > Microbial mats | place: USA... | reverse complement strand
TCAAAAGCCTTCATATTCGCTATCGCCTCTATCATCACTACTCTTATAGCTGGTGGTTTTGGCCTTATCTCAATCGATGATTTAGTCCTACTTCTCACATAAGAAGCCCTTTGGGCTTCTTATGCTTTTAAGAGAATCTAAATTAATTTATCTCCATCTTTATTTAGCATGAAGTTGATTAGAGTTTTTGAAGTGTGCTCTATATCATTTACAACATATTTCATTCCAGCATCTTTTAAATGCTCTACATCTTTATTACTAGAGACTTTTACAAAAGTATCAATATCTTTATAATCATTTTTTAACATTTTGACTAAAACTTTGATTTTTTCTGCATTATCAATTGCAACAATTATAGCTTTTGCCTTTTTTATATGGGCATGTTTTAATATATGCTTTTTACTAGCATCACCAAAGGTCACTATATCATTTCGCTCTTTTGCAATATCTATCAGTTTTCTATTTTTTTCAATTGCTATCGCTTGGATATTTAACTCTTTTAAGTGTTTCATCACTTTTTGTCCTAGCATTCCATAACCACAGACGATTACATGGTCTCTTTGTTCATTATCTAAAACATTTTCGTGATAATTTTCAAATAGAGAACCGATTTTATCTAAATATCTAAAGACAAAAGGGGTTAAAATCATAGAGATAACAATTGCTATTGTTACAGTTTGCGTGATTGTCTCAGAGCCAGAGAATAGATTGTTTATCTTAGCAAGTTCAAAAACTGCAAAAGAGAACTCTCCAACTTGTGAGAGGATAATCGCTGTTTTGATAGATATTTTTTTGTTAAATTTATTGATTTTTAAAATAGTAAATATAACTGATGCTTTAACAACTAAAATTATTAAAAGAGTTGCTAATATTGAGCCAAAATTCTCAGGTATATGGGCTAAGTTTACCTGCATACCAACAGCTACAAAAAATACACCTAGCAATATATCTCTAAATGGGATTAAATCTGCCTCTATTTGGTATTTGTATTTACTCTCAGATATTATCATTCCAGCTATAAATGCACCTAGCGAGTAGCTAAATCCAAAATAGTGAGCAAATTCAGCTGATGTTATTACTAAAAATAGAGCAAAAACGATAAAAAGTTCATCTGATTTTGAATCTACAATTATCTTAAATATTGTAGGAATCAAATATCTTCCACCTAAAAACATTAAAATAATAACTGCAATAGCACTAAGTGATGTATCTATTAGTAGGCTAGATAGAGATGCTTGACTACTTGCAAAAATTGATACCATTAAGAGAATTGGAATTACTGCAATATCTTGAAATAGAAGTATTCCTAGAGAGTTTTGACCATATCGTTTATAGATATCTTGACTCTCATTTAGTAGCTTTAAGACAATTGCTGTAGATGAAAGAGCTAATGATGCACTTAAAATTATTGCTGTTTGAGTAGATAGCTCTAAAAAAGCATTAATTAATATAAAAAAGATAAAAGTTGTTATAAAAACTTGTGCTAAGCCATATACAAAAACTTCTCTTTTCATACTTTTTAATTTATTAATAGAGAACTCAAGTCCGATAGAGAACATTAAAAATGCAACTCCAAACTCTGCTATTTTATCTAGTGTATGGTTTTTACCCTCTAAATCAAAGATAAAAGTTAGAGCAATACCTGTTATTATATAACCTATTATCGATTCTACTTTTATTCTTTTAAGAAAAATATTTAAAACCAAAGAGATACCAATAGCTAATATTACTATATAGATTAAATCTTGCAAAAATCTCCTTTCTGTTTATTTTGAAATAAAATAATACTATAAAAACTCTCTATATATTTTGCTAAATCTCAATTTATTTCAAAAAAATAATAAATGGTAAAAATTTTCATGTAAAAAACTTGACATTAATTCACTCACTTTTGTATAATACTTTTAGCAATTAAAGTTAATGAGTGCTAAAAATGAGAAATAAATATAATAAAAAAGAGATAATTTTAGAAAATATCATAAGAGAGTATTTGAAAAAGCCTGAACCAATTGGCTCAGAGCAGTTAAAAACAAAACTTAAAATAAAAATATCATCATCTACTATTAGAAGCTATTTTAAAAAGCTAGAAGATGGTGGTCTTCTTATGCAGATTCATATAAGTAGTGGACGAGTGCCAACTAGTGATGCTTTGAAAGATTACTGGGTAGCTCTATTTAGCAGTATTGATACTTTAAATATCAAGAGTATTCAAAACTTAGAAAATTTTGCTAAGAGTGAGAGTATATTTTTTATTATTAAATATTTAAATGAGAACACTTTAGTAGATATTTTGAATATAAAAGATAGGTATCTACTGCTCATTTTTGAAAATGGTGAAATTGTTATTGATTACTCAAATGCTCTTGAGAGATTTCTACAAGGCTTTTTAGGCTTTGAGGCAGAGGATTTGAGAAATATCTGTAATCAAGTTGGAGCATTTTCTGTTAGCAGAAAAATTACAAAAGATTTAATTAATGAAAATACGCATAGAGATGGAAAAAAAGAGATAATTGATATGTACTCTAAAAATACAATTGATGAGGATATGTTTTTAGATTTTTTAAATGGTGATGCTATCGATTCTTATAGTGATGGTGTTAGCTTTTTAGAAGATGAGTATCTACTCTTTAAACAAGATGCTTTGATAGAGAATAGAAGTGCTAAATTTTTATCAATTGGGCATATCTCAAGAAATTTTGAAAATTTTATAAACCAAGTTATAAATAGAAAAGGAGTTTAAATGGAAAATAAAGAAGATAAAACTGAAGAGATTAAAGAAGAAAACCAAGAAGAGCTTACAGCTTGTGATGAGAGCGAAACTTTAAAAAAAGAGATAGAGGAGTTAAAAGAGAAGTTAAAAGCAGAAGAGGATAAATATTTAAGAGTTCATGCAGACTTTGAAAATACAAAAAAGAGATTAGAGCGAGAGAAATATCAAGGAATCGAGTATGCTAAGGAGAGTTTTGCTAAAGACTTGCTTCCAGTTTGCGATTCACTTGAGTTTGCTATAAACTCTGTTGTATCAGTAGAGGAGCTAAATGAAGAGACATTTGATAACCTAAAAAAAGGAATTGAGCTAACAATTGACCAATTTCAAAAAAATCTATCGAAACACTATGTTGAGGCTATCTCAACTGATGAGGCATTTGATCCAAATCTACACCAAGCAATGGCTAAAGTTGATAGTGATGAGCATAAGAGTGGGCAGATAGTTCAAGTTATGCAAAAAGGTTATAGGTTAAAAGATAGAATTTTAAGACCATCTATGGTCACAATTTGTAAATAAAAAATAAACTAAAAAAATATAAATAAATCAAAAGGATAATAAGAATGGCAAAAGTAATTGGAATCGATTTAGGAACAACAAACTCTTGTATGGCATATTTTGAGAGAGGCGAATCTAAAGTTATTGGTAATAAAGAGGGTAAAAATACAACTCCTTCAATTGTAGCTTTTAATGATAAAGGTGAGGTTTTAGTAGGTGATCCAGCTAAGAGACAAGCTGTTACAAATCCTGAAAAAACTATCTACTCAATCAAAAGAATTATGGGTCTGATGAGTAGTGAAGATAAAGCTCAAGAGGCTAAAAAGAGATTACCTTATCATGTTGTAGATAGAAATGGTGCTTGTGCAATTGAGATTAGTGGTAAGACTTACACTCCTCAAGAGATTAGTGCTAAAGTATTAATTAAAATGAAAGAAGATGCAGAAGCATTTTTAGGTGAAGATGTTAATGAAGCTGTAATTACAGTTCCAGCATATTTTAATGATGCACAGAGAAAAGCAACTAAAGAAGCTGGTACGATTGCTGGTTTAAATGTACTTAGAATTATCAACGAGCCAACTTCAGCTGCACTTAGTTATGGTCTTGATAAAAAAGAATCAGAAAAAATCGTTGTTTATGATTTAGGTGGTGGTACATTTGATGTAACAGTACTTGAGACTGGCGATAATGTTGTTGAAGTTTTATCAACTGGTGGTGATGCATTCTTAGGTGGTGATGATTTTGATAATAGATTAATTGACTTTTTAGCTGATGAGTTTAAAAATGAAAATGGAATCGACCTTAAAAATGATGTAATGGCACTTCAGAGACTAAAAGATGGTGCAGAATCAGCTAAAAAAGAGTTATCAAGTACAGAAGAGACTGAAGTAAATTTACCATTTATCACAATGGATCCAGCAACTGGGCCTAAGCATTTAGTTAAAAAAGTTACTAGAGCAAAATTTGAATCTTTAGTTGATGATTTAATTGACCAAACAATTGTAAAAATTGGTGAAGTTATCGATGATGCTGGTCTTTCAACTTCTGATATCGCTGATATTGTTATGGTTGGTGGTTCTACTAGAGTTCCAAAAGTACAATCGAGAGTTAAAGATTTCTTCTCAAAAGATTTAAATAAATCTGTAAACCCTGATGAGGTTGTTGCTCTTGGTGCTTCTATTCAAGCGGGTGTATTAAAAGGTGATGTAAAAGATGTTCTTTTACTAGATGTTACTCCACTTAGCCTTGGTATCGAAACTCTTGGTGGTGTTATGACAAAACTAATTGAGAAGGGAACTACAATTCCTGTTAAAAAATCTCAAGTATTCTCAACTGCTGAAGATAATCAATCAGCTGTAACAATTCATGTTCTTCAAGGTGAGAGAGAGTTTGGAAAAGATAATAAATCACTAGGTCAATTTAACTTAGATGGTATTCCACCAGCACCTAGAGGTGTTCCTCAAATCGAAGTTACATTTAATATCGATGCAAATGGTATCTTAAATGTATCAGCTAAAGATAAAGCTAGTGGAAAAGAGCAAAACATTACAATCTCTGGAAGTAGTGGACTTAATGAAGAAGAGATTGAAAAGATGGTTAAAGAGGCTGAATCTCATAAAGAAGATGATAAGAAGAGAAAAGAGATGGTTGAAGCTAGAAACCAAGCTGATAGCTTAGCTTATCAAACTGAGAAGACTCTATCTGAGATGGGTGATAAAATTGATGCAACTGAGAAAGAGAAAATCGAAGGAAAATTAAAAGAGCTTAAAGATGCTCTAGCTAAAGAAGATGTAACTAAAGAGGAGCTTGATAACAAAGTTAAAGAGCTTACTGAAGCTAGTCATAAATTAGCTGAAGCTATGTACTCTCAACAAGGTGGAGCAGAAGCTGGAGCAAATCCAGGAGCTGGAGCAGATGCTGGTGCTGAGAAAAAGAAGAAAAAAGATGATGATACAATCGATGTAGAGGTAGAATAACCCTCTGCCTCTTTTTCTTTAAACTAAAATGTTCTTTAAAAATTTTAATGTTACTCAATAAACTATTTAGAAGGAGAATATAGTGAAAAATAATTAGAATATTTACAAATTGGTAAGAGTAAGAGTTTTCCTTTTTTACTAGTTAGCTTAAAATACGATTATAGATTTGATTATTTCTCCATAGGAGACTTAATTATGAAAAATCATAGAGATATAAGTGGTTTCATTGACAATACCAATAAACGTATTAAGAATTTTATTGATGTTATCTGTAGTGCAAATAATGGTGATATTTATATCAGTAACATTGATGAATTTATTAAAATTATCGATATAACTTTTGATAAATTTGCTAGTAATATAAAAATTAGTAGTATGAATTATCTTATTGAGAATATCAATAAAAATATCAATGGTTTTAGAAGCAATATGATTAATATAGCTTACTTAACTGATAGTATTAAAAGAGATATTCACAAGTTGATATATAGCATTTTTAATATATTGAAATTTGTAGAGGATATTTTATACCAACAGTTACTTAATATGGGAACTGTTAAGTTTGAAATAAAATACTTAAATGATAATGAGATAGAAACTTATATGGGAATTATATCAATAGATAAAATTGATTATACAGTTAAATTTCATTTAGATAGTAATAATAAGATTTTGATAAGTTATATTAGTGACTTAATTTGCTAATATGAATTTGTAAACTAGTTAAAAGGATTTATTTATTAAATGAACAAAGAAATAATTAAAAATATAATTGTATTTAAGAGATAAAATAGTTTATCTCTTTTTCAATTGAGTATTAAATTTAAATATTTTAATTTTAAAGATAGTTTTTATATTAGCAAAAACTATATTAGATTTTTTGTATAACCTAGAAATTGAAAATTACTTTTTTTAATTTATAAAAACTTATTATTTAGAAAACTTCAATAGAGATTTTACTATTACATAGTAGGTTATACAAAAGGTCTATTGATTTTTTTGATTAAGTTGATGAATTTAATCATTTTAACATTAAAAATAGTAAAGTTTTTAATGGTACTTATGAAGGGTTTTACTCAATTGAGATTCTCGATAAGATAAAAAATTTAGATAATAAAATGTATAAATATGATGTGAATATAGATATTCAGGGAAATAGCTCACACTCTTTTGATGCTTTTGGTAACTTACCAGATTTTTCTTCATCTTTTTATGTAAATGGCTCTCTTATTAATAGCTATTTTGAGAGTGATTCTCTAACAAATAGTTTTATTTTTTCAGATATTGATATTAAAAAAGATGATAGTTTACTTTTAACAGTAAAAGATAAAGATACTTTTGCAGATGATGATATTGCCTCAATCGACTTTAATTTTGAGGGAGTAGATTTTTTATATGATGGTTATTTAGTTGATGTAGAGTTTGACTTTACACAAAAAGAGGTAACTACTAAAGAGAGTTATAAAGTTACTGTTGAGTTAATTGCTTTAGAGAGTTATGAGTATGATGCATTTAAGACAGCTCCTGATTTTTCTGGTGTTTTGAGAGTTGGAAATAGTAGTTACTCTTTATCTAAAGAGCAAAATGATTATAATCCTATTTATATATTTTCAGATGTGTTAATTGATAAAGGTGATAAAGTATCTCTGAAAATATTTGAAGAGGATAGTTTTTTTAATGATTTTATCTCTTATAACTCATTTGATTTTACAAATGAAAATAGAGAGTTTTTAAATGAGAAGATAACAATAAAACTCTCTTTTGAAAGAAGGTTATAGAGATGGATAAAGCTATTTATTCTATTTGAAAAAGGTTAACTATTGTTGAAAAAAATAATTATAATGATTGCTCTTTTTGGAAACAATCCTATTTTAGCTAAGAGTTTTACAAATTCTATTGGAATGAAGTTTATTTTAATTCCAAAAGGCTCACTTGTGATAGATAAGAAATATTCAAAATGTCTAAAAAAAACTTTAGATATAAAATCTTTTTATATGGCAACTACAGAGGTGACTCAAGAGCAATATTTTCAGATAATGGGTGAAAATCCGTCAGAATTTAATAATGAAAGATTAAATTACGATTCCCGAAATAATCCTGTTGAGAGTGTTAGTTGGTATAATGCTTATGATTTTGTAGATAAATTGAACAAAAAAGAGAAAACTAATAAGTATAGGTTGCCTACAGAGGCAGAGTGGGAATATGCTGCTAGAGCAAATAATGATTCTAAACTTGATTTTATTACTCATCAAAATAGACTTGAAAATTATGCTTGGTATGGAGCTAACTCAAAAGATAGAACATATCCTGTAAGAAAAAAAAGAGCGAATAGATGGGGACTTTATGATATGTATGGAAATGTTTCAGAATGGTGTGAAGATTGGTATATAGATGAGTATTGTGCTATTCCAAAAGATGGAACTGCTAACTATTTTGGAGAAAAAATTTATAAAGTAAGTAGAGGTGGTTCTTGGGTTGACTATGCTATAAATATAAACTCATCTCTTTGTGACTATTTTGAGCCTACTCTTCGTAGTAACTTTAATGGTTTTCGTATAGTTTTGGATAGATGAGTTATATTTAGTTAACTTAGTTTTTTTCAAAAATTTAAATACTTATCTATATTTTCTAGCTCACTTTGTAGAGAGTTTAGATTATTTTTTATGCTGTTTTTCAATGGATTCTCTTTTTTTATCTCTTTTAAATTAGTCTGAGTGTTTTGATTGTATTTATTGCTGAGATTTTCTATTTTTATAAAATTTTCAATAAAGTTTTTAACAAAGCTTACTCTCTCTCCCCAGTAGTGAATATGGGCATTTTTCATTGTTTGGTCGCTTGTTGGGTGAAACTCTACTATACCTTTGGGAGTCTCATTTAAAAGAGCAGATTCGCTCTCTATATATTTAGCTAACTTTTTAAGTAGAGTTTTTAACTCTTTAGAGCTTTTTATATTTAGATTCTCAGCATAGAATACCTCTCTCTCATCTAAGTTAAAGAGTTTTAGATACTCTTTTAGGGCGATATTTGTATTTGAGTAGATAAAGTCATTATCTATATTTACACCATAGATTAAACCTAGTTTTTTATATCTGCCAAAAGATCTACTTTTTTGGCTTAGTTTTTTTGACATGAATAACTCTTTTTATTTTTCTTTTTGGCTTTTTTTCTGTTTTTTCATTAATCGATTCTAGTTCACTCTCTAAAAGAGAGTTTTGAGTGTTTAGCTCCTCTATCTCATTTTGTAAATCTATAATATCTATATTTTTCTGCTCTATGGAAGTTTTGAGTTTTGAGATAGTCTCTATTGAGAGTTTTAAGTTGCTATTTATCTCTTTTAAAATATTTTGATTCTCATCTATCTCTTTTTTTAAAAATTCATTATTTGAGATTAATTTATCTATATTTCTCTGTTTACTCTCAATTATTTTATCTTTTAAATCTGTTGAGATAATATCAGCTTTTAACTCTTCTAAAACTATATTTATAGTTGTTTGATTATATTTTGATGCCTTTAGCATAGAGATAGTCTCATCGATAGAAGCCCCATTTACCAAAGCGTTTAGAAACTCATTTTTTACTCTATCTTGTGACTCTTTAGCGATATATATCTCCTCTTTTAGCTTTGTTAACTCAATCTCATGCTGTTTTATTAAGTCACTCTCTTTCTGTTTTAAAAAGTTTTCTATATTATTCTTTTTGATTTCAATTAATTTTTGTGAGAGCTTTGTATCTTCTAAATCATTATATTTTGTATGTAACTCTTTCTCATTTTGTTTGCACATCTGTTTTACATCTTTTGTAGTAGCATCTTTTTTTGAGATATGGCTACTCTCTTTTGTAACTTTAAAAAGGGCTATCTGCCTATTTGCAATCTCTTTTAAGTCACTCTCATTTAGCTTATCTAAAAAGTGATATTTTAAGATAAATAGAGAGTTATCATCAGCTTTTAAAGAGCCATCTCTCTGCTGAGTTAATTTATAGATTCTATCTATTTTTTGGTTTTTAAATAGATGGTTTGTATCTTCATATATGGGATAGTTTATTTTCTGCATATTTTGCATTTTAGATGGATATTTTAACTGTCTAAGTGTAAAAGTTGTCCTTACTCTCTCGTTTACTCTGCTCTCTGCTAATCGGAAAAAAAAGTTATCATTAATAACCCATAGTCCAAAAGTGCTACTATAAGAGACTATTTTATTATCCTCTTTTATAAACATTTTAAAAAGTGCCATAGATTTTAACTCTTTTAAAGAGTTAAATATCTCATCAATATTCTCATTATCATGAAGTAAATATGTGGTTTTTTGAAAATAGATTCGCTCTATATGGATTTTTTTCAATTTTTGGTAAGCTTTGAAGTCAAAATCTTTAATAATATCTTCACTATTTATAATTTGCTGTTTTATATCGTTAAAAGTTTTAAGAATAGAATCGAGTTTAATTGAATCTCTATCTATTTTTAAAACTTTCTCTATATTTCCATCTCCATTTTTATAAAAATAGTTAAAAATATCAATTAAGTTATTTGGAATCTGATTATTAGTTAAGGTTTTAATCTCCTCTTCTAATTTTAAATCTAATGTATTTTTATTCTCTACTCTTGTCTGAATTTTATCCAAATCCATAAATAGTTTCATCATTTGCCTTTTTAATGTTTAAGTGGATATTATTTGTATTTTAGAATAAAATGAAAAAAAGTATAATAAAATTTATATTTTAATTGGAGATAACTGCTTGAAAAATTTTTTAATTTTAATATTTTTACTCTTTAGCTCTCTTTATGGAGAAAATTTAAAGTTTAATTTTTTTGATAAAGGGGATAAAAAGGGAAATACAATTTTAATTGTAGGTGGGATTCAAGGAGATGAACCAGGGGGATTTAGTGCAGCTTCTCTCTTGGCTAGGTTTTATAAGGTATCAAATGGAAATATCTGGATTGTTCCAAATTTAAACTTTAATAGTATTGTCTCAAGCTCTCGTGGAAAGTATGGAGATATGAATCGAAAGTTTTTAACTATTAAAAAGAGTGACCCAGATTATGAGGCTGTAACTAGAATAAAAGAGCTTATCTTGAAAGATGAAGTGGATTTAATCTTAAATCTACACGATGGTAGTGGGTTTTATAGAGATAACTATATAGATTTTTTAAGAAATCCAAATAGGTGGGGACAGAGTTGTATTTTTGACCAATCTAACTTAAATGGGGTTCCATTTGGTAATTTAGAGGAGTTAGCGACAGCTATTATTGAGATTGTAAATAAGAAAATTCCTAAAAATAAAAACTCTTTTGCTCTTAAAAACACTAAAACAAACCTTGGTGATAAAGAGATGGAGAAGACTCTTACCTATTTTGCAATTAGAAATAGTAAACCAGCTTTTGGTATCGAAGCTAGTAAGAGTTTTACAACACACTTTAGAGCCTATTATCATCTTTTAGTTGTTGAAGAGTTTATGAAGATGTTAAATATTGAATTTGAAAAGAGTTTTGAATTAAACCCGACTAAAATTAAAAATATACTCTATAAAGATGTAGATTTAACCCTAAACGATTCAAAAATAAAGTTAGATTTGAATAATATTAAAAAGAATCTCTACTATATGCCATTTGAAAAAAATAGTTTAAGTTTTGAATCAAATAACCCTTTGACAGCTGTTGTAAAAAGAGGTAGCTCTTATGGAGTTTATATAGGAAATAAGCGATTTACAACACTTAAACCTCAATATTTTGAAAATGATGACTCTTTAGAGAGTCTTAGTATAGATATTGATGGTGCAAAACAAGAGGTAAAAATAGGCTCTGTTATTGATGTAAATAGTAGCTTTAAGATAGATAGTATAGATGGGTATCGAGTAAATGTTATAGGTTTTACAAATGGCTCAAAGAGTGAGACAGGTGTTTTTATAAAAAGAAAAAATTTTATAAAGAGATACTCTATTGACAAAAGTGGTTACAGTTTTAGAGTAGAAGTTTATAAAGGCAAGAAGTTCTCTGGAATGGTTTTAGTTAGATTCAAGAAGGGTTAACTTCTATCTTCTAACTGCAAAAAGTCATCATCAGATGCTGTTTTTGCTCCTACGATTTTGGCTACATCGATAACACTATTCATCATCGATATTGCTTGAGCATTTAACTGCTCAGATGCAGCAGCAGCCTCTTCTGATGTTGCTGCATTTTGCTGTGTAACTTGGTCTATCTGTGACATAGCCTTTGATATTTGATTCATTCCATCTGATTGCTCATTTGCTGAGATTGAAATCTCTCCAATTAAATTTGAAGTATTTTTAATTTTTAACAGAATATCATTAAAAGAGTCTTTAGTATCATTTGCTATTTGATTCCCCTCTTTTATCTGCTCTATTGTAGTCTCTATTATATCTGTTGTCTCTTTTGCCGCAGTTGCAGAGCGATTTGCCAAGCTCTTAACCTCTTCAGCAACAACAGCAAATCCAAGCCCATGCTCACCCGCTCTTGCTGCCTCAACAGCTGCGTTTAGAGCTAAAAGATTTGTTTGAAATGCTATTTCGTCAATAGTTTTGATAATTAGAGATATTTTTTGAGATGCTTTTGATATCTCTTCCATTTTATGCATTAAATTATCTATCTTTTCATTTCCAACTAGTGCTGATTCGTAAGATTCTTTAGCTAAATTATCACCCTCTTTAGAGTTTTGAGCATTTTGAGAGTTAATAGCAGTTGATTGTTCAATTGTAGCACTTACCTCTTCAACTGAACTAGCTTGTTGAGTTGCTCCCTCTGCTAGAGATGTAGCTGATTGTGAAATTTGATTTGATGCAGAGACTACTTGATTATTTGCCTCTGTTATAATCTCAACAGATGTTATTATTGGCTTTGAAATTACTCTACTCATGAAAAAAGCCACTAAAACAATTATAACCATAAAAATTAAACCGATAATAATTGTAATATTTCGTAAATTTGATACTGGTGCAAATATTTCGGATTTATCTATCTCTGCAATAATTGCCCACTTTACACCAAAAAAATTAACTAAAGAGTATGAAGATATTACACTGTTTCCATTGTAATCTATTATCTCTTTAGTGGTAGAGATTCCATTAAATGCTTCTGTTACAGCTTCAGTATCAATACTACCTAATGATGGGTTTTTAAACGATGCTAAGACAGAGTGATTCTCTTTATCTAAATAGCTATCACTTCTCATAAGTTTATCGCTACCAACAAGATAAGATTCTCCACTCTCTCCCATACCTACTCGATTTTGCATAATATTGTTGATAGTTTCTAAACTAAGTTGAACTGCTACTACACCTAATGTCTCATTTGTATTTGTATCTATTATAGGTGTTGCCATAAACATAGCAGGTTCATCATTACTAGGAGCGTATGGCTCCATATCTGTAAAGAATGTTCTATTTTCTCTAACAGCTCCAGCCCAAGCTTTTGCCAATCCAGAGTGATTTAATTTACCATGTTTTAGATTCTCACCTAAATCCCCCTCTTTTGTAACTGTATACATCACATGTCCATGTGGTTTACATATTACAAATAGATCATAGAGTTTATAGTTTTGTATGAATTCTGAAAAATATTTCTCATATCTACTATATACATCTTTTGTCTCTACATCATTGGTGATAAAAAAGTTATCAGTTCCTTTGACATTTTTCTGTTTGTGAAGTTCCACTAACTCCATAAACATATTTGTTACATCTTGACTTCTACCTAAATTTTTAATTGCCCCATCAATTAAAGTGATATAGGTATTTAACTCATGTTTTTTAGATTCTTTAGATAGCTCTAGTTTATTAAATGCTTCATATTTTAAAGAATCACTAGCTAGGTTATACGATATTACTCCCATTATTATAAATGGAATTAGTCCTACTAAAAATAGTGTAGTTACTAATTGTTTTTTTAAACTCACCCTTTTACTCATTAACTTTTCCTCTCCCTCTCTTTTTTCCTCTGTTTTTTGTCTAAATACATAAGTTTATCAACAGTTGCGACTGCCTCTTTAAAACTATCTCCTTTTTTGTATTTATCGATACCGTATGAAAATGATATATGAAACTTATTTCCTTTAGAGTATAGAGTCTGTTTAGTAATTTCATCTCTCAATTTAGCTAACTCTTTATGCACAGTTTTTAAATCTGCCAAGTCTCCTATAAGAAAAAACTCATCTCCAGCATATCTAACTGTTTGAGAGTTTTGTAGTTTTTTTAAATTGTTTGCTACAAAGCTAAGAGTTTTATCACCAATAATATGACCATAAGTATCATTTATTATTTTAAAATTATCCAAATCTATAACAGCTAAAAAGCCATCTTTAGAGAAAGACTCATCTTTATCAAGATTTTTATCCATTAACCATTTTCTATTGTAGACTTTTGTTAAAGCATCATTGTATAGCTCTTGCTCTAGTTTTGATAATTTATCTTCTAGTTTTTCAACTTTACCTTGTAGATTCTCTATCGCCTCTTCATCTTTTTGCTCAATAGCGATTTTAGCTTCAGAAGTTGTATCTTTTAGTAGTAAAAAACCATCTTTTGTATCTTTATAGAGTTTATTCATTTTATATATAGATTTTTCTATAGTATTTTCAATATCAATGTTTTTATCAATTTTAGATGTATCAACCCCTTTTTCAGAACAGAGTTCACAAAATAATTTTGTATAGATTCTCGGTGTTACGATGTTATCTAAATTTAAAGATGTATGTAGAGCTAAATTAGAAATATCTTTTAAAATATCTTCATGCTCTTTTTTCATTATCAATCCTTTATTTGGTAATACCTAGAGATATTAGTTTTTTAAATGCATCTTCTATCTTTATATCGACATATTCAACATTTTCTTTTCTAGCTATTAAAAGAATACCTGTTGTTGGATTTGGTGTTGTTGGTATAAATACTGTTATCTCACTATTATCTTCTCTTGTAACAAAGCCCAATATTTTACCCTCACCCATTTTTATATAGACAACACCTTTATACTCTGTCTTCTCATTTGAGAACATATCTATCATATCTTTTATAATAGAGTAGATAGATTTTATAATTGGTATCTTTTTTATAATATTTTCTGTAAGTTTAAATAGAATAATACTTCTATTTTTCTCTATCAAATATCCAATATAGTATATGAAAAGTAGTATAAATATCGATATACCTATAGTTATGCTAATGCTATTGTTAGTATAACCAAAAATAATAAACACTAGTTTTTCAAGCGTACTAAATGCATAATTTAATATAGCTAATATAATAATTAATGGAATGAAAGATAAAAGACCTTTAAATAGTCTACTTTTAGCCTTTTTTAACAATTTAAATACTCCAGCTTAGTTTTTTAGTAGTTTTTCAATTTCACTCTTTTTTACAGGAGGTGAGATTAAATAACCTTGGATATAGTCTATATCGATAGATTCTTTATTTATAGTTTTTAAGATTTCATCATTGGCGACAAACTCTGCAATGGTTTTTACTTTTAACATCTGTGCAAATTTTGATATAGTTTTTGTAATTTTTAAACTATTTTGGTCTATGTCTATATTTTTAATGAAAGCTCCATCTATTTTTAAATAATCTGTTTTTATATTTAGAATATGAGCAAAGTTTGAATAACCAGCTCCAAAATCATCAATAGCGATTTTAAATCCCATATTTTTTAAATTATGTATTCTCTCTATATTTAAATCATTTAGAGAGTTTTCAGTCTCTAAAATTTCAAATACAATTTTGTAGTTTATTATATCAAATTCTTTAGATTTCATAGCGATATATTCTAAAAAATCTGAATGTTCTAAATCGCTAAAAGATATATTTATAGAAAACTCTAAATTTGGAAACTCTTTAGATGTTTTAAAGACTTTCTCTATTACTATTTTTGTAATCTCATTTAAAAGATTGATGTTTTTTGCTGGTTCTAAAAAGAAAAATGGAGATATAACCTCTCCATTATCTATCAATCTAACTAAAGCTTCAAATTTTTCAATCTGTTTACTTTTTAGATTATATATAGGCTGATAGAAAGGCTCTATATTATCATGCTTTATTGCATATTTTATCTTTTTAGCCCACTTTATATTCTCTCTAAAGCTCTCTTTTATATCTAGATTTTTTGAATAGATAGTATATTTACTCTTTTGCTGTTTTGATATGCTTAGAGCTGTCTCTGCAAAGTTTTCTAAATTATCATCTATACTCTCTTTTATAGCGATTCCCATAGAGAGATTAATAGATATTTGTATATCTTTACTATAATCTATTAAACTATTTTCAAAATATGATAGTAGTTTTTGAATCTCTCTCTCTATTGTCTCTTCTGATTTTTCGCCTGTTAAGATAGCAAAAACATCTGCACCAACTCTATATAGAGATTGATTATCCAATTTAGTGATATTTGCAACTGTAAGTGAAATATTTTTTAAGATGAAGTCACCAATTTCATTACCATATACACTGTTGAGGTGTTTGAATTGGATTATATTTATAAGTATTAAAGAGTTATATTTACTGTTTTTTACATCTTTTAATAGTTTTCTCCTATTAAAAACTCCTGTTAACTCATCTTTTATAATTAAATTGATAAGTTTATCATTTGCTTTTATTAGATTCTCATTTAGGTTATTTAACTCTTTTATATTGCTATTTTTAAACTTTATAGAGCGAGAAGTTCCTAGTCTGTTGGATATATTAACAATATTTATTAAGGGTTCAGAAATTTTTTGAGAGACTTTTTTGATAATCGAGAGACTTTTTGATAAAAATATGAGATATAAGATAGAGATAGCTATAACTATTAAGTATCCAATGTTTTTTACATTTTCTAAAATATGTGAAATTTTTGAGAAAAGCTCATCTTTTTCCGTGGTGATAATCAGTTTAAACTCTGTATTCTCTAGTAGGTTTTCAAAAATTATTTTTTCATCTCTCTCAATACCTAAATCTATTTTTGAGCCACTCTCTAAATTCTCTTTTGTTCTATATTTGTGTAAAAATGAAAATTTTTGAAAATCTTCAAAACTTCTCTTCTCATCAGAGCTAACTAACAATTCGTAACTTTTATCAGTTAGCATTGCATAAGAGTTAAAAGGTAGTTTTAAATCTGTTAGAGAGTTAGCAATAATATCAATTGTTAAATTTAATCCAATCACTCCAACGAATTTACTATTTTGATAAATAGGAGCTAAAAATACACCTATCTCCCCACTACTCAATGCCCAAGATTCATTATGAATATCTACAAAAACAGCCTCTTTAGTAGAGTTAAACTTTGGGTTTGCTAAAAAGTAAAATTGATACTGGGTTACATCTATATTTGGAGATATTGTCTGCTCTAAATTAAAAGATGGAAATGAGAGAGCATATCTTTTATCGATATTTATCCAAGCAGAGCTTATAAATTTACTATTTCTCTCTACTATATTTTTAACTAAAGGCTCTATTCTTGAGAGTAACTCTAATGTTTTTAAGTCACTCTCCGTTGCTACTTCTATATTTGTTGTGTAGATTGAGCTAAGTTCATCTTTTTTATTACTAAAGAATCCATTATGTGCAGATATATTTAAATTTTTATTTAAATAGTTTTCTGGGTTTGAAAAGGTTTGATTTGAAATAGTTTGAATCTGATAGAGGGAGTTTTTTATATTAGTTAATTGTAGGTTTATATTATCTGATATTTTTAATGATAACTCTTTAAATGTTTCACTATAGATTTTCTCTAACTCTCTTTTACTCTCTTTAGATTGATAGAAATTTAGTAAAAATAGAGCAAGTATTAATGATAGCTCTATGAAAATAATTGGAATAACCGAGAGTTTTACAAACTTATCGGTTATTACTTTTTTAATTGAATCCATTAACTATTTTTTTAATATAGAGTTGTCTAAAGAGTATTTTCCAGCTCCTTTTGTTATTAGTAAAAATAGAAAAATCATATAATAAAGTGGTATTTCAAAACCATTAGTTCCACAACTAAATCCATTTGATAAATGAACTGTAGAGATTGCAACTATCATTACAAATACAAGTGGAATTGCTATAACTCTTGTAAAAAGTCCTAAAGCTAAAAGAATAACACCAATCATCTCTGTTGAAGCTGCCATATATGCATTTAGAGTTGGCAGAGGTATTCCTATACTACCAAACCAAGAGGCAACAGAATCTATATCAGACCATTTCATAATAGCTGGGTCATAAAATCCATAAGCTAGGATTAATCTAATGAATAGTAGTGATAAATCCTCAAATTTATTTGCAATATTTTCAAACTGAAAGTATCTATTTTTCAAATCACTTAGCGACATCTCTATCTCCTTTGTATTAAAATTGATTCATTGCATAGAGACTTTAATGTATCTTTGAGTAACTCTTTTGTCTCTTTTGTATCTATATTAAACTCTAAACATTTACTATTTAATATCTCATTTAGAGATTTTTTGTTTAAACTTTTTAGTAGTTGATATAGAAAGTAAGATAACTCTACCCATTTTGTTTCAAAAGTGCTACTATCTTCATAAATCAATAGATAAGTTAATTTTTTTTGAAACTCTTGTTTGTGTATTGGGTAGTTTAATTTTTTTATTTTTGCTTTTTTAGATAATCTATATTTATTATTGAATGAAAAATTACTGTTTTTTGATTTTTCTTTATTCATCATAAGCTCTATCTCAATCCACTCAATCCATAAAAGCTCTTTTATGCTTTTTTTTAATCTATATTTTTTATTTAAAAAACTTTTAAACTCACTTGGCATCTTCCAAATAAGTGGAGTTTTTGGTCTACTTTTTATAAATTTTTCAACTTTTTTATTCCAGTTTTTAATTAGAGTTTTAGATACTGGGTAAGCATTTGATAAAATTTCATTGAATCTATAAAAAATCAACTCTTGATAGAGAAGCTCTTGTGAATTATCTGTTTTTCTATTTTTGATACTTTTATTAAAAAAATCTCTCTGTATTTTTCTATCTCTATCTATATTTATCATAGATTTTCCTCATTATTGAAATCTCTTTAAGTAACTCTTTCAAATCTGGAACATTGTTATCTCTCTCTAATAGAGTCGGTTTTAGTCCCATTTTTGAGTATGTATAATCAAGCAGTTTCCAAACATCTTTTTTTACACTCTCTCCATGAGTATCGATAATGACATCATCATATCTCAAATGACCAGCAACATGAATATATGCTACCTTTGAGCTATCTATATTTTTTATAAATTTTTTAGGGTTAAAGTTATGATTTTTTGAATTAACATATACATTATTTACATCTAATAGTAGTTTAGAATCAGACTTTTCCAAAACCAAATTTATGAAATCTATCTCTTTTAAATCACTATCAGGTGTAAAGTAGTAAGTAGCATTTTCTAAAATAATATCTCGTTTTAGTAAATCTTTTGCTCTTTTTAACTTATCGGCTATAAAGTTAGCACTATTTTTACTCATAGGAAGTGGTAACAGTTCATAAGTTTGTGAATCATTTAAACTAGAAAAACTTAAATGCTCAGAATATATCTCTAAATTGTATCTATCTAAAAAAGTTTTTAACTCTTTTAGAAACTTTTTATCAAGTTTTTCAAAAGAGCCTATAGATAGAGACAGACCGTGAGAGATGATTTTGTTACTATCTATAATATTTTTAAAAAATTTTTCAAACTTATCTGGCATGTTTATCCAGTTCTCAGGAGTTATTTCAAAAAAGTCTATATTTTTATCTCTATAACTCTCGAGCTCAAAAATAAACTCTCGCCTAAGTCCTAGACCACATCCAGATAAATTCATTATATTTCCTTATATTTTATTATTTACTAGAGCCACACTTACCAGCACCACATTTGCTATCAGCTTTTTTCTCATCACTTTTCATAGAGCCACACTTACCAGCACCACACTTGCTATCAGCTTTTTTCTCATCACTTTTCATAGAGCCACACTTACCAGCACCACATTTGCCTTCGCTCTTTTTAACCTCTTTTTCACTATTTTTAGAGCCACATTTACCAGCACCACAACTACCATTACCTGCATAAAGGCTCGTTGATAGTGTTCCACTTGCTAGTGCTGTTCCTAAGATTAATGATGCTAATTTTTTCTTTTTCATTATATAAACTCCTAATTTTTAGTTATAAAATACTATATCATAAGTTAGTTTATAAAGGCAATATTTTTTTTTCAATTCACTGTTTTTTTTTAAAAGAGATTTCATATTTCGCTATATAAATATAGAAAGAGTTTTCAAAACCGAAATTATATCAATCATTTATTGAAAAAAGTGTGTATTTTTTACACATTGTTTTATACAAAAAAAGACATATAAGAAAAACTTTTATATTTGCTACACTTTTGCTACACTTCTAACCTACAATTGTATCAGCCCAAAAGGGAATAAAAGGGGAAAGGTTACTGTATGAAAAAAACAAGCCTTAGTATTATTTTAACTTCGCTTATTGCTACTGCTGGATTTAGTGCAGATAGTATAAGTGATGCTTTCAAAGACGGAAAAGTAAATGGTGAGATAAGAGCTTTTTATATCGATAGAGATTACGCTCCAGGTGTCCATAGAAATGGATTTTCACTTGGTGGTTCTTTAGGATTTGATACAGCTTCTTATAATGGACTTAGTTTAGGTGCTAAGTTTTACACTACAAACGGTCTTGGTTGGAATCAAAGTGGAAGTGAAAAAGATCCTAGTCTTTTTGGAAAAGGGAAAGATTCATACTCTATTTTAGGTGAAGCTTATGCTGCTTATTCAGTTGGTAAAACTACTGTAAAAGTTGGTAGACAAAAGTTAGCAACACCTTTAGCTTCACACGATGATGCTAGAATGATACCAAATCTATTTGAAGCAGCTGTTCTTATAAACAGTGATGTGCCTAATACTACTTTAATATTAGCTCATGTTACAAAAATGGCTGCAAATACAATTGCAAATGCTTATGGCGTAGGTTCAGCTCCTGCGATAGAACTTGCATTAGCAGGTGGTTATGGACCTGGTTATGAGAGTGGAAAATTTAAAAACATGGGAAGCGTTGCTTTAACTGATGCAGTTTCAACTGATGGTGTTACAGCAATAGCAGGTATTTATGCTAAAGATGGTTTTAAAGTTCAACTTTGGGATTATTTTGCTCATGATATTTTAAATGCATTATATATTGACGCTTCATATAAAACAAAAATAGGCGATTTATCTTTGTCAGTTGCAGGTCAATTTATCAATGAGAGTGATGTTGGTGACAACAAAGCCTCAAGTGTTGCTCAGACTGCTTTAGGTCATCCTGAAGAGAAAGAGGTTGATTCAACTTACTTTGGAGCAAAAATTGGATTTGGTTATGGAATGTTTGCAGGTTATGCAGCATTTTCAACAACTGATAGTAATGATGAAGCTGTAACTAATGGTGGGATTATATCTCCTTGGGGAGGAATGCCAGCTTATACACAAGGTATGGTTACAAGACACAACTTTTTAGCTGATACAGATTCATTTAAACTTGCACTATCTGCTAAGCCAATTGATGGTTTAAAAGTGGCAGGATATTATGCAGAGTATGATGTTGGTGAGAAAAACTCTTATCAAAATGGTACTGCTTGGACTGCAAGTGAGTTTGGATATGATTTTACATATCAAGCGACTAAAGAGTTAAAGCTTAAACTTAGAGGAAACTTTCCAAGTGACTTCAAAGAGGGCTTAGATTGGGATGAGCATAGAGTTATTGCTTATTATAAATTTTAAGGAGATTAGATGGAAGCAAATTTAGTTGAGAAAATCAAGAATAATCCAAAGTTTAATGAACTTGTAACTAAAAGAAGTTCTTTTGCTTGGAAGCTATCAATTGCAATGCTTGCAGTTTACTACTCATTCATTTTAGTAGTAGCTTTTAACAAAGATGTTTTAGCTGCACCATTAGGTGAAGGCGTTATGACTGTTGGTATGCCAGTTGGTATAGCTATCATTTTATTTGCATTTGCTATTACAGGTGTTTATGTAAAGAGAGCAAATACAGAGTTTGATGATTTAACAAACGATATTAAAAGAGAAGCGAGGGTAGAAGATTAATGAAAAAATTACTATTATTAGCACCTTTATTTATTGCAGGAGCTGCATTTGCTGCAGGTGATGCAGATTTTTCTGGTGAAAAACAACCATTAAACATTGCTGCAATTGTAATGTTTTTCCTATTTGTAGCAGGTACACTATCTATTACTTACTGGGCAGCTAGAAGAACTAAAACTGCTAGTGATTTCTATACTGCTGGTGGTGGTATTACAGGTTTTCAAAATGGTCTAGCAATTGCTGGGGATTATATGTCAGCGGCATCGTTCCTAGGTATTTCAGGTCTAGTATACCTTAAAGGGTATGATGGTTTAATTTATGCTATTGGTTTCCTAGTTGGTTGGCCAGTAATTCTATTTTTACTAGCAGAGCAACTTAGAAATTTAGGTAAATATACATTTGCTGATGTTGCATCTTATAGATTAAAACAACTTCCAGTTAGAACACTAGCTGCTTTTGGTTCATTAGCTGTTGTTGCTCTATACTTAATTGCTCAAATGGTTGGTGCTGGTAAATTAATTCAGCTTCTATTTGGACTTCCATATGAGTTTGCAGTTATCGTTGTTGGTGTTTTAATGATTTTATATGTAACTTTTGGTGGGATGTTAGCTACTACTTGGGTACAGATTATTAAAGCTATCTTACTTCTATCTGGTGCTACTTTTATGGCTGTTATGGTTTTAAGTCACTATGGATTTAGTCCTGAGCAACTATTCTCAGCTGCAACTGAAATTCATAAAGATGGTGTTTCTATTATGGGACCTGGTGGACTTGTAAGTGATCCTGTTAGTGCAATCTCTCTTGGTATTGCTTTAATGCTTGGTACTGCTGGTTTACCACATGTACTTATGAGATTCTTTACTGTTAATGATGCTAAAGAGGCTAGAAAGTCAGTATTCTACGCTACTGGTTTCATTGGTTATTTCTATATTTTAACATTTGTTATCGGTTTTGGTGCTATTGTTTTAGTATCTCAAAATCCACAATATTTAGAAGGTGCTGGTAAACTTCTAGGTGGTAACAATATGGCTGCTATTCACTTATCACACGCTGTTGGTGGTAACTTATTCTTAGGATTTATCTCTGCTGTTGCATTTGCAACTATCTTAGCTGTTGTATCTGGTTTAACACTAGCTGGTGCATCTGCAATTTCACATGACCTTTACTCTTCTGCAATCATGAAAGGTAAAGCTGACGAAGAGAAAGAGATGAGATTATCTAAAATAGCAACTGTTGCTCTTGGTGTATTAGCAATTATTCTTGGAATCGCATTTGAGAAACAAAACATTGCGTTTATGGTTGGTTTAGCATTTGCTATTGCAGCTAGTGCAAACTTCCCAATTCTATTCTTATCTATGTTCTGGTCTAAATTAACAACTAGAGGAGCTGTTTTAGGTGGTTCTTTAGGACTAGTTGTAGCTATCTTACTTGTTATTTTAGGTCCAACTGTATGGGTATCTGTTTTAGGTAATGCTGAACCTATATTCCCTTATAAATATCCAGCATTATTCTCTGTAACTACTGCATTTGTTGGTATTTGGTTCTTTAGTATCACTGATAATTCAGAACAAGCACAAATCGATAGAGACAAATACGAAGCACAATTCGTAAGAGCTCAAACTGGTATCGGCGCTGATGGTGCGGTTGACCATTAGAAATCTAAAAAAGAAGCTTTGCTTCTTTTTTGATTTTATAAAGACTATTTTTTAGTTTTTATAAAATTAAAAGAGACAGGGGATTGTTTGGGAACACTTGATTTTAAAAACTTTATTTTGGGAACTCACCCATTTGAACTTTTAAAAAACTATGAATTAGAGAGAGTTTTAGAATCTGTTGATATTGCTTACTTTAAAGAGGGTGAGAAAGTCATCGCTAAAAACACTCTTCCACCAGAGCATTTTTTTATTATTGCTAAAGGTATTATAAAAGAGATAGATGAGAATGAAGAGGAGCATTTCTACTCTGCAAAAGATTGTTTTGATATAAAAGCAATTTTGAATAAAAATTCAAAAAGTGATTTTATTGTTATTGAAGAGTGTATCTGTTTTGCTCTAAGAAAAGATGTTTTTTTAGATTTAACAGCTAGTAATAAAGAGTTTTCAGACTACTTTGTGCAAGATATATCAAGTAGAATTAACTCTCTATTAAGTAAAGGAACTACTCAAAACTTAGCCTCTTTTATGATTTCTACTATTGAAGATGATAGTTATATTCATCCAGCTATTTTTATTGAAGAGGATAAGACAATTTATGAAGCTGTCTATAAAATGACAGAGAATAAATCAACATCTATCTTTATCAAGTATAAAAGTGGAGATATTGGAGTTGTTACAGATAGTAATTTAAGAAAGAGAGTTATTCTTAAAAAAAGAAATTTTAATGAAGCAATAGGAACAATAGGTACTAAGGGTTTAATCACTATTGAAAAAGATGATTTTCTCTATAATGCACTTTTACTTATGATAGAGAACTCTGTTAAGAGATTGGTTGTTACTAGTGATGGTGATATTGTAGGTACGATAGAGCAGATAGATCTACTTAGTGCATTATCTCATAAATCTTACTTGATTGATATAAAAATCAAAAAAGCTGAGAATTTAGATGATATAAAATCTGCAATTAAAGATTTATCTCACTTGATTACTTCACTTCAAAATAGAGGTGTAAAAGTAAGAAACATTACTAAACTTGTAAATGAGTTAAACTCTAAAGTCTATAAAAAGATATTTGAGTTGGTTTTTCCAAAAGAGGTTATCGAAAACTCATCTTTAATTGTATTAGGAAGTGAAGGAAGAAAAGAGCAGACTCTAAAGACAGATCAAGATAATGCTCTTATATTAAAAGATGGATTCACTTTTGAAGGTCTTCAAGAGTATACTCAAGAGTTTAGTGCCTCTTTGATAGAGTGTGGATTCCCTAGATGTAAAGGGAATATTATGGTTTGTAATCATTTTTGGACTAAGAGTTTACAAAAGCATAAAGAGGATTTTTTCGAGATGCTTGATAATCCATCAAATGAGAACTTAATGAATTTAGCAATTTTATTTGATGCCAATTATGTTGCAGGAGATAAATCTCTCTTTACTAGTTTTAAAACAACGATGTTAACTAAAATTGTATCAAACCCAGCTATGCTTAGCCATTTTGCAAATGCAACACTATTTTTTGAGACACCTCTTACACTATTTGCAAACTTTGTTCTTGATAAAAAAGAGCATAAAGATGAGTTAGATATTAAAAAAGGTGCTATTTTTTCAATTGTTCATGGAATTAGAAGTTTAGCACTTCAACATAAATTAGAGATAACAAATACAACAGAGAGAATAGTGGCACTTAGAGATTTAGGTGTTATAAATGAAGAGTTAGCAAATGAGCTTTTAGAGGGCTTTAACTTTCTTCTAACTTTAAGATTAAAGATTCAGCTTGAGAAAGAATCAAAAGGGCAACATATTGACAACTATGTTAAACCTAAGCAGTTAACTAAGTTAGAGAGAGACTTATTAGTTGATGTTTTAAAACTAGTTGATAAATTTAAGAAATTCATCACTTATCACTTTAAATTAAATATGGTTTAATAATGATTAATAAGTTTAGAAAGTATTTAAATTATAAAAATTTAAAAGATGAAAACTATAAGCATCTATTCGATTCATACGATGGTGATGAGTATATAGTTTTCGATTGTGAAACAACGGCTCTCAATCCAAAAAAAGCTGAACTTTTATCAATTGGAGCAGTTAAGGTTAAAGGTAATAAAATTTTAACTAGTGAAAACTTTAATATATTTGTAAAGCCTAAAAAAGATATATCAATAGAGAGTATAAAAGTTCATCATATTAGGTATTGTGACCTAGATAGTGCGTATGATTCAGACATTGCCATTAAAAAATTCTTAAATTTTATAGGCAATCGTCCTTTAATTGGATATTATTTAGAATTTGATGTTAAAATGATAAACAAATATTTAAAGCCCCTTTTAGGAATTAAGTTACCAAATAGGCAAACTGAGGTTTCAGGTCTCTATTTTGATAAAAAAATAGAGAGGATACCTCAAGGTAATGTTGACTTAAGGTTCGATTCTATTATAAAGGATTTAAATATTCCTATGCTTGGCAAGCATAGTGCATTGAACGATGCAGTCATGACTGCAATGATTTTTCTAAAACTAAAATAATCTTAAACTTAAAAGAAGGAGCGGGAATGGATAAAAAACCAGTTTTTTACCCAAACAGAGAGTTAGCAAAAGAGGCAAGAATTAAGAATATTTGTGAATACAAAGATTTAGTAGCACAGGCTGAAGAAGATTACGAGGGTTTTTGGGATAAGTATGCTAAGGAAAAAATTGATTGGATGGAGCCTTATGATAAGGTTTTAGACGAATCTGAAGCACCTTTTTATAAGTGGTTTACAAATGGTAAATTAAATGTAACTTGGCAGTGTATTGGTAGACACTTAGAGACTAGAAAAAATAAAGCGGCTATTATTTTTGAAGGTGAGCTAGGCGATAAAAGAGTTATTACTTATAGAGAACTTTATTATGAAGTAAATAAAACTGCAAATTTACTTAAAAATAAATTTAATGTAAAAAAGGGTGATAGAGTAGTTATCTATATGCCAATGATTCCAGAAGTTGCATTTATCATGCTTGCTTGTGCAAAAATTGGTGCAATTCACTCAATCGTATTTGGTGGATTCTCTGCTGAAGCTCTAAGAGATAGAGTTATTGATGCTGAAGCTAAGCTTGTTGTAACTGCTGATGGTGCATATAGAAGAGGTAAGCCATACCTTTTAAAACCAGTAGTAGATGAAGCTCTTAAAGAGGGCTGTGAGTGTGTTGAAAAAGTATTGATCGTTGAGAGAAATGGTGAAGATATAAACTATGTACCTGGTAGAGACTATGTTTATAACGAAATGGTAGAGCTTGAATCACCACACTGTGACCCTGAGCCAATGGATAGTGAAGATCCACTATTTTTACTATACACTTCAGGAAGTACTGGAAAACCTAAAGGTGTTCAACACTCACAAGCTGGATATATTCTATGGGCTCAGATGACTATGGAGTGGGTTTTTGATGTAAAAGAGAACGATACTTTTTGGTGTACAGCTGATGTTGGTTGGATTACTGGACATACTTATATTATCTATGGTCCACTTGCAATGGGTGCTACAACAGTAATGTTTGAAGGTGTTCCTGTTTATCCAGATGCTGGTAGATGGTGGAGAATGGTTGAAGAGTATAAAGTTAATCAATTCTATACAGCTCCAACTGCAATTAGATTACTTCATAAAACTGGTGAAAATGAGCCACAAAAGTATGACTTAAGTTCACTTAAAGTTCTTGGTACTGTTGGTGAGCCAATTGATCCACCTGCATGGAAATGGTACTATGAGGTTATTGGTGGAAGTAAATGCCCTATCGTTGATACTTGGTGGCAGACAGAGACTGGTGGACATATGATTGCTCCATTACCAGGTGCTACTCCAACTAAACCAGGTTGTGCAACACTTCCTTTACCAGGAATTATTGCTGAAATTATTGATGAAGAAGGAAATGTAAAAGATGTAGGTGAAAAAGGTCTACTTTGTATTACTAAACCTTGGCCATCAATGATTAGAAATATCTATGGTGATAGTGATAGATTTGTAAGTAGTTACTTCTCTACTGCTAAAAAAGATGGTAAACCTGTCTATTTAGCTGGTGATGCTGCTGTTTATGATGAAGATGGATATATTACAATTACTGGTAGAATTGATGATGTTATCAATGTATCTGGTCACAGACTTGGAACTGCAGAGGTTGAAGCTGCTGTTAAAAAATGTGATAAAGTTGCAGAGGTTGCAGTTATTGGTAAACCAGATGAGCTTAAGGGTGAGAGTATTTTCTGTTTTGTTATCTTAAAAAATGATGAGCATAATACTGCTGAAGAGCTTGAACTATTTAAAGAGATTAACAATATCATTAAAGTTGAAATTGGACCAATCGCTAAAGCTGATACAATTAAATTTGTACCAGGATTACCTAAAACTAGAAGTGGTAAAATTATGAGAAGAATCTTAAAATCTATTGCTAAAGGCGAAGAGATTACACAAGATGTTTCAACATTAGAAGACCCTTCAGTTGTAGCAAAAATTCAAGAGAGTATGTAACGGATTTATTTCGTTTTTATTCTCCTCTCTCTTTTTTACTTCAAAAAACTTTTTAATTTTATATTTAAAAAAACTCTTTTGTTACTTAAATAAAAATTAATTTATTAATAATCTTCACATATCTTATTATAATATAATATATTTTGCTAAATTTTAAAAATTTAATTGATTTTTAGGTACGATATTTGCTAAATTAAAAGTAATACTATTAAAAAAGGTAAATAATATGTCAGTACTCTATTATGATAAAAACGATGTTTGTCTAAAAATGGTTAAAAAACTTTGTGAAAACTTTGATATAGATTGTAAATGTTTAACTAAAGAGTTAGATGTAATTAAGTATTTAAATTTAAAAAAATATGATTTGGTAATGATAGCTTTAGATAGCAAAAATAGCTATTTAACTTCAGAACTTGTAAATTTGGTTATTGCTTTTGATGAGAAACAGAAAATAGTACTTTTAAGTGATATATATGAAAAACTCTGTTGCAAAAAAGAGATGTGTGATATTCAAAATAATAGTTGTAGTTTTTGCAAAAAATATTTAAATAAATATAAAATAAATAAAGATATAAATCTATTAAATAATTTAATTAAAGATAGTTTTGAAAATATTAAATGTGATATTTAATCTATAATATCTTCTGATGGTTTTCCTATTAAAAAGCCTTGAGAGTAATCGATATTCATATCTTTTACCATATTAAAAATCTCTTCACTACTTATAAACTCTGCTATAGTTTTTATATTTGCATGTTTAGCGAAATTGACAATAGTATTGGTAACAATTCTATATTTTTTGGATTCTATATTTTTTATAATAGAGCCATCTATTTTTAAATAGTCGATATTTAAATTTATTAAATATGCAAAATTTGAGTATCCACTACCAAAATCATCAATAGCAACTTTACACCCAAGCTCTTTTATCTCTTTTATAAAACTTTTAACCTCTTTGTAATCCTCTATCTCTTCAGATTCTACTAGTTCAAAAACTATTCTATGACAAAAATCTATACTTCTTAATCTATTTAAAATAAAATTTTTAACTTTTAGATTTAAAATATCCTCTACTGATATATTGATAGATACTTCATATTTTGAGTTTTCAAATTTAGAGAGAGTTTTTGCAACAACTATCTGTGTTATTTTGGGATAGAGCTTCGATTTTTTAGCAATATCTAAAAAGAAAAATGGAGATATAATCTCTCCTTCTCTATTTTTTAATCTAACTAAAGCTTCATACTTCTCTATTTTATCTGTAAAGTTATTATAAATTGGTTGAAAAAAGACTAAGATTCTATCATGCTCAATTGCATCTTTTAAAACCTTTAAAGTATTTATATTACTCTCATATTTATTTGATGAATCTATTTTATCAGAGTAGACAAGATGGTCTAACATATCCTTTTTAGCTTTTTTCAAAGTCATGTTGGCTTTTTCTAAAATATTATTAGATTCATTAATTACAATTGATGATGTTAGAGAGATGAAAATTTCATTATCTAAGCAATCAATAGCTCTCTCTTCTAGTAAAAGGGTTGTTTTTTTCAAAAATTTTCTAACACTAATAATATTATTATCACTATTTGAGAGTAGAATAAACTCATCAGCAGGCATTTTATAGAGTTGGTAATCACTCTCTTTTATAATATTTTTCAGTTGCAAAGTTACATTTTGTAAAACAGCATCGCCTATTTTGTTACCATAGAAATTATTTATCTCTTTAAATGAATCTATATTTATAAGAATAAGGGTAGGTTGTTTGTCTTTTACATCTTTTATCAGTTTAAAACGATTTGGTAAATCAGTTAACCTATCTGTATAGAGCTGTTCTTGTAACATCTCTTGATTCTCATTTAACTCTTCTATCTTTTTTGTAAGTTTTCTATTGAGTTTTTTCGTAATATGAGCTTTCTGTTTTATTGTGTAGACAAACAGAAGTAGCACTACTAATAAGATGGCTAAAATTAAAGATTTTACAACTAAGTCGTGAGTTAAGCTATTTATCGTTTCATCGTTTTTAAATGATATTATATATAAGTTTTCACTTATAGGTTTATAGAGAGTAAATAGATAGCTATTTTCAAGATAATCTATCTGTACATTGAAAGATTTACCTTTTCTAAGATTTATTTTTAATCTATCTTTTAATACTTCATCAGTACTTGTCATATTATCAAGTAGAAAATTTCTATTTTCAAAGTGGTAATTATTAATGCCAATTGGTTTAAATTTATAGTTATCTATTTTACTATCTATTAAAAATTGATACTCTACATGATTAAAAGAGCTTTTAATTTTATCTAAAAATTTTGATAGTGAGACAGAGAAGACAACATAAAAATATTTACCTTTTTCTTTTGTCTCTAACTTAAATTTATATATAAAGTTTGCATCTTTTAAGTTAAAATCTCTATCTCGTTTCAGAAAATATTTATTTTCACGATTTTGAAACTTCTCTATTAATCTAAAGTATTGAGAGTATATCTCTAAGTTGCAAAAACCATTTTTTTGTAATCTTTTATATATAGGAAGCATAGCACTTTTTATAGATGTATCACTTTGCAAAAAGTTTACAATATGGGGTTTATTTATCGCCTCATCAAATGTAACTTTGGCAATCTGCTCAAAGTGAGAATAGGTAGATATATATTTTGTTTTTAGTTTTGATAACTCTTTATTATAAAAGTTGTCACTACTGTATCTGTATTCATTATAGAGAAAGTAACTAGATATTAACTCTATTAAAATGGCAATTATGATAATATAACGCACATATTATCCTGTATTTTATTATTTATTTCCTTTAATTATAAAAAAATAAAATAAAAAATTATCTTAAGCAGAGTGAACCGAAACTAATTCCTCCGTCATTGGTCGGAATCTTCTCACTTATGTAAAATTCTACCTCTAAAACTTTTAATTTTTTGATTAAATTCTCTAAAAAAGCTCTGTTTTGAAAAACTCCACCAGATAAAACTAGGGGTAATTTATGTTTTTTTTGGATTTTAACTATTAAATTGATTAAAGCATTGATAAATTTGCTAACTATCACTTTTGAATCTCTATCTGTTAATATGGATTTAAAAATATCATCATAATCTATTATATTTTTATCTATTTTAAACTCATAAGCCTCATCTATTGAAGAGTCATAAAAACTCTCCATAACTGAACCAGCTTCACCCTCGTAATCTATCTCATGGCAAATATTAGCCAAACTAGCAACAGCATCGAAGATTCTTCCAGCCGAGCTACTAAGAGGTGAATTTAAACTTTTTTCAAACATTAAAAATAGATTTTTTATCTCTTTTTGAGAGAAGCTTTTTAGAGTTGGATTCTCTATCTCAAAAGTTTTATCTTTAAAGATATCAAATAAGATAGCTAGAGCTACCCGTTTAGGATTTTTAATTGCTAAAGTTCCACCTAGTAGTTTTAGATATTTAAAGTGATAGATTCTCTCATAACTGCTCTGATTTGCAATGAAAAACTCTCCACCCCAGAGGTTTTTATCATCGCCAAGGCCTGTACCATCAAATACAATAGAGATAACATCTGATTTTATATTATGCTCATGCAAGAGTGAGAGTGTATGAGCATAGTGGTGTTGAATATATTTTTTAGATGAGTTTTGACTATTTGCCCATTTAGTGCTTTCATAGTTTTGATGTTTATCAGCTACTATCAACTCCTCTTGAAAATTATATATTTTTTTAAATCTATCTATCATATTTTTATATGAATCTATCGATTTGATAGATTCTAAATTTCCAATATGTGGAGAGATAATTATATTATCTTCAAAACCTATTGCAAATGTACTTTTTTGATTTGCTCCAGTAGCTAGAGTCTTTTTATCTAACTTAAATGGAAGTTTAATATTTGATGGTGAAAAACCTCTAGCTCGTCTTAAGAGAATCTCTCTATTATCAATAACCATTGCAACACTATCATCACATCTATTGATAATATCTCTATCAAAATCTAAAATATAATCGGCTAAATGAGTCTTTTTAAACTCCTCTATATCTATAATTAGAGGTTCGTTTGTGATATTTGCACTAGTTACAATTAGAGGGTTTCTGAATTTTTTCATAATTAAGTAGTGAATTGGTGAGTAGGGTAGAAAGATACCTATTTTGTCTAAATTTGGAGCTATTAAATTTGATAGATTATTATCTTTAGCTTTTAGTAAAACAATCGGCTTTTGAGGAGAGCTTAATAGATTCTTTTCTGTTTGGTTTATATGAGCTATCTCTTTAGCTTTTGAGATGCTCTCTAACATCAGAGCAAATGGTTTTCTTTTACGATTTTTAATCTCTCTTAATCGCTTTATCGATTCTATATTTTGTGAATCACAAACTAAATGAAATCCCCCATAACCCTTCATTGCAACTATTTTTCCCTCTTTTAAAAATTTAACCATATTCTCAATTGGGTTTTTAATATCTTTAAACTCTCTATCTAAAAGGGATAGTTTTGGCCCACACTCTGGGCAACTAATAGGTTCAGCGTGAAATCTCCTATTTGTAGGCTCTTCGTATTCGCTTTTGCAAAAGGAACACATTTGAAACTTACTCATAGATGTATTTGCTCTATCATAGGGTAAATTCTCAATTATTGTAAATCTAGGACCACAATTTGTACAGTTGATAAATGGGTAGTTGTATCTAATGTTTTTTTTATCATTAAGCTCATCTTCACAATCTTTACAGATTCCAGAATCAATAGGCATTATTGCTGTAATATTTTTAAAAGATTTGCTTTTTTTTATCTCAAACTCTTCAAAATTTTCAAGCTCTTTAATTTCGGTTATATTTATAGAATCTATAATAGCTAAATGTGGCTTTTTGAGTTTTATATCCTCTATAAAAGTATTAAAATTACTTTTTAAAGTCTCAATTTCAATCAAAACTCCATTTGAGTTGTTTAAAATATATCCAAATATATTATATTTTTTAGCTAAATTATAGATAAATGGTCTAAAGCCAACCCCTTGAATCGTCCCTTTTACTTCTATTTTAAATCTTGTCATTTTTTCTCTTTGGTTTTGTAATTTGTAATTTAACTTTTTTTTATATAATCAAACTATGATTAAATTAAATAAAGGGAAAAAGATGGATGATAAGTGCTTAAATATTAACTCAAAAGTCCCATTTACTACTGAAGATATGAAAATAGATGATAGTAGCTATAAAACCTTAATGAGTGAGCAAATTTTTATCGATATTGATGAGAGTGAAAAGATATTAAAAATCTACTCTCTAGCAAAAATATCACTTGGTAAAATTATACCAATTTTAAATGATATTGGAGTAGAGGCTGTTAGCGATATATCATATTTTATAGAGCATGAAGAGACAAAAGTATATGTGAATAAATTCTATATCTCTGTTGAGAATTTAAAAAAGTTAACAAAATCAAAATTACACTTGATAGATATTGTGACTAAGATTTTAAGAAGAGATATAGAGAAGAGTACAAAACTATTTAAGCTTATCTATTTAGAGAATTTTAGTTATAGAGAGATAGAGTTTATAGAGGCTCTTATTAGGTATCAAAGTCAGCTACTGTCGATTAGCTCTTTTGATAGAGATGTTGTACTTGATACTTTTATCAAACATCATGAAATTTTAAAACTATTTAAAAACTACTTTATCTCAAAGTTTGACCCAGATATTAAAGGGTGTAGAGATAAGTGTATAGATGATTTATCTTTAGAGCTTGACGCTTTGATAAAGAGTGTTGAGAATACAAATGAGGATAAAATTTTAAAGAGAATTCATGAGATATTAATTAATATTGTTAGAACAAACTACTTTCTATTTAAAGAATCTATCTCTTTTAAAGTTTTAACAGGAAACTTATCAGGTTTGAGTGGAGTTCAACCAAAAATAGAGGCTTTTGTATATCATAGAGATTTAAGTGGAGTCCATTTAAGAATGGGAAAAGTCTCAAGAGGTGGACTTAGATGGAGTTCAAGACCAGAGGATTTTAGAGATGAGATAAAATCACTTATGATTGCTCAAGAGGGTAAAAACTCTATTATTGTTCCAAGAGGTGCAAAGGGTGGTTTTGTAATCTATAAAGAGAAGATAACTCAAGATGAGTTTAAAAGATATTATCAAATTTTTATTAACTCAATTGCTGATTTAGTTGATAATCAAGTTGATGAGAAAATTATTAGACATAAAAAGACTCTAGCTTATGATGGAGATGATAGTTACTTTGTAGTAGCTGCCGATAAGGGTACTGCTAGAATGAGTGATGTAGCAAATGATGTATCTATTAAAAGAGAGTATTGGTTAAAAGATGCTTTTGCCTCTGGTGGAAGTAATGGTTACTCACATAAAGATTTAGGAATCACTGCAAAAGGTTCTGTTCGCTCAACTGAGAGATTTTTTATAGAGAAGGGTATAAATTTCTATGAAAAACCGATAACAGTTGTTGGAATCGGCTCTATGGCTGGTGATGTTTTTGGAAATGGAACACTTTTAAGTGATAAGTTTAAGTTAGTTGGAGCTATTAGCTCAAGAGAGATTTTTATAGATCCAAGTCCAGACCCAGAGGTATCTTTTAATGAGAGAAAGAGACTTTTCGAGATAGGTGGAAAGTGGAGAGATTACGATAAGAAAAAAATCTCAAAAGGTGGTGGAGTTTTCTTAAGAAATCAAAGAGAAGTTACGCTTACTGAAGAGATGAAAAAACTACTAAAGACAAGTAAAAAAGTTTTAAGTGCTGAAGAGATAGGAAATAAATTACTAAAAGCAAAAGTGGATTTAATCTTTAATGGTGGTGTTGGAACATATTTTAAATCAAGCGATGAGAGTAATATAGAAGTTGGTGACAAACAAAATGAGGCTCTAAGAGTTGATGCAAATGAGATAAAAGCTTACGCTGTTTGTGAGGGTGGAAATTTAGGTTTTACTCAAAGAGCTAGAATCGAATATGCTAAAGCTGGTGGAAAAATAAATTTAGATAGTATTGATAACTCTGCTGGTGTTGATATATCAGATCATGAAGTTAATATAAAAATCGTTTTAAACTCACTACTTGAAAAAAATGTAATTAGCGAAGATGAGAGAGTTGATATTTTAAGAGGATTAACAGAGAATGTTATGAACTCAGTACTTTGGACAAACTATCTGCAATCACTATCAATTTCACTCGATGAGGTTCGCTCAAAAGAGAGTTACGATACTTTTATAAATGTTTTAAATGTACTTGAGAACAATAGTGACTTTAGAAGAAGTTATCACTATATTCCTAAAAATACAAACTTTGCACAGACACTAAATAGTGATAACAGAGTTGTAAGACCTGTCTTATCAACACTTCTCTCATACTCAAAACACTTTTTAACAAATATTATATTTGAGAGTTACTTATCAGATTCTCCATTTACTGAAGAGTATCTATTTAAATACTTTCCAAAATCATTTGGTTCAATCTACGATGGACATATAAAAGCACACCCTCTAAGACGAGAAATTGTATCAACAATGATAGCAAATAAGATAATTAACAATTGTGGAAGTAGTTTTATTTGTGATTTTGAAGAGCTTGGAGTTGAGAATTTTATTCTGAAAATAAAATCATATTTAATTGTAAATCAACTATTTGGTTTAGCTGATATTAGACATGAAATTTATAGAGATGATTATAATATCGATGTTAAAAAACAGTATAAATTACTACTTGAGATTGAAAAAGCAGTTGAGTTCTCTGTCGATTGGATGTTAAAACACTTAAGAAAAAAACAGATAGATTCAAAATTAGTATTAGATTACAAAGCATCGCTTAAGCAGTTGATTGATGGATTTGATAACTCTAGAATCAAAACAATTGTAGGAAATGAGAAGATAGATAGATTTTTCTCACTGATTGATTATCTTAAATTCACTGTTGCAGCGATTGATATTGAGGAGAAATCAGTTTATAGTTTTGAAGATGTAGCAAAACTATTCTATATTGTGATTGATGAGTTAAATATCATCTATGTTATGAATACTCTAAATCAGATTGAGACATCAAACGAGTGGGAAGTAAAACTAAAAGAGGGTCTTTTAGAGATGGTAAATATGGTTGTAACAAGTATTGTAAAAAGAGTGCTTGATTTCAAAAGAAGCACAGAGAGCATTGATGATTCTTTCAAAAATTACATAACGGAGAGCAGATTAAATATCACTCCAAATATTGCACTGCTTGATAAATTGAAAAAAGATTCTGATATAAATTTAATCAAAATAAGTGCTGCCATAACTTCACTATACGCTAACATAGAATCGTAAAAAAGAGAATTCTTCTCTTTTTTCAAACTTCCATAAAAAATTTAAGTTACAAGATGATATTATTAGAGAATATTATAATAGGGGTAGGAATATAGATAAGATAAAATAATAAAGGAGGGATAATGAGTGAAGAGATAGTGTTATCTAGTTTGATATTTTTAGC